>Ga0164243_10003582_pt1 | contig 24780 bp, 23 predicted proteins | sample OricompcompostOP_FD_108781 | JGI IMG/M metagenome (GOLD analysis project Ga0164243, IMG submission 108781) | Organic Plus compost microbial communities from Emeryville, California, USA - Original compost - Organic plus compost (OP) | ecosystem: Engineered > Solid waste > Mixed feedstock >...
AATTATGACACCATTTATTGCAGAAATTATCGGAACTGGATTTCTCATTTTGCTGGGTGGCGGCGTAGTGGCCAATGTGGTACTCAATGGTACCAAAGGGCACAACGGCGGTTGGATCGTCATCACCACGGCGTGGGCCCTGGGTGTATTTGTCGGTGTGGTTATTGCCGGCCCCTACAGCGGTGCCCACCTCAACCCGGCAGTCACGCTGGCCATGTGGATTGCGGGTAACGTAGGGCCGGGCGAAGCAGCATCCTATGTCCTGGCCCAGTTTATCGGTGCCATGGGCGGTGCTTTCCTGGTATGGCTGGTCTACAAAGACCACTTCAAGGCAACGGCGGATGCCGGTGCCAAACAAGCGGTCTTCTGCACCGCTCCCGCCATCCGGAATCTGCCGATGAATCTGATCAGCGAAGTGGTAGGCACATTTGTCCTGCTGTTTACGATCTTTTATTTTACGGACGCGGAACTGAGTACCGAGCAAGTTACCCCCATTGGCTTGGGTTCCGTGGGCGCCATTCCCGTGGCTTTTTTAGTATGGGTGATCGGATTGGCACTGGGCGGTACGACCGGTTATGCAATCAATCCGGCACGTGACCTGGGGCCGCGGACTGTCCATGCACTGCTACCGATCAAAGATAAGGCCCCGTTTGATGTGGCCTATGCGTGGGTTCCTGTGGTTGGACCCTTACTGGGTGCCACCCTCGCAGCATTCGCATTTCTGTGGTTGGGTTTATAGCAATTGATGATGGAAAACCGGAGAGCATTTTTAAAGAAACTGACCCTCCTCGCAGGTGCTACCGGCATGGCGAACAGCATTCCGCCGGCCATCCAACGGGCGTTGGCCATCCGGCCAACCCCGGGCAGTACATTTTTGGATGCCGAACACATCGTCATCCTGATGCAGGAGAACCGGTCGTTTGATCACAGCTTAGGTACCCTGAAAGGCGTACGCGGATTTAACGACCCCCGTTATGTTTCGTTGCCCAATGGCGACCCCGTGTGGTTTCAATCGGACCACCAGGGTCATACGTATGCGCCTTTCCGTTTGAACCTGAAAGAAACAAAGGCCACCTGGATGGGTGCGGTGCCACATTCCAGACCCAGCCAGGTAGATGCGTATAACCAGGGATGGCACGACAACTGGATTGAGGCCAAAAAAAGGGGACGGGCCGACGACAACATCCCGCTCACGATGGGCTTCTACAACCGACAGGATATTCCATTTAATTATGCGCTGGCAGATGCATTCACGGTATGCGATCAAAACTTCTGCTCGGGCATGACCAGCACCTGGCCCAACCGCCTATTCTTTTGGACCGGCACCGTAAGGGAGGCGCCTACGCACACCAGCAAGGTCTGGATACGGAATGACCTTCCTTTGGGGGAAGGCCGCTGGAAGACATTCCCAGAACGCCTTGAAGAGGCGGGCATTAGCTGGAAAGTATACCAAAACGACGTGACCTGCGGCGGAGGGTTTGTGGGTGAAGAGCGGTCGTGGCTAGCCAATTTCGGCTGCAATCCACTGGAGCTCTTCGAGCGGTACCACGTGCGTTTTACAGCCCGGTATGTACCTGCCCTGCAGCGCCAGTTGCAGGAACTTCCCGGCGAGATTAATGCGCTTCGGGACGAGATGAGCAAGCTGGAACGCGGCAGTGCTTCCTATACCAAGGCTAAAAAGGCGCTGGAGAAAAAAGAAGAAGTCCTGGCTACCGCACAGCAGGAAGTGAAACGATGGGCCACTGAAAATTTCGATAAACTGGACGACACTGAAAAAAGTCTATTCCGCAGGGCCTTTTCGACCAACCGGGCAGATCCGGATTTCCACCACCTAGCCATACTGAAATATACCGATGAGGCGGGCCATCCCCAGGAGCTGACCGTACCCAAAGGCGATATACTGCACGCCTTCCGGAACGATGTAGAAGCAGGCACCCTGCCCACGGTATCGTGGATGGTACCCGCAGAAAAATATTCGGATCACCCCTCCGCACCGTGGTATGGGTCGTGGTACATCTCGGAAATCATGGATATACTCACCCAAAATCCGGACGTTTGGCGAAAAACCATTTTTATCATGACCTATGACGAGAACGACGGTTACTTTGACCACATCCCACCGTTTGTTCCGCCGGATCCGGATAAAAGAAACAGTGGAAAATGTTCAGCAGGCATTGACCCACGCATTGAATATACCTCACTTGAACAGGAACTTGCTGAAGGAAAAAGTAAAAAAGATGCCCGGGGAGCAGCCATTGGCTTAGGCTACCGGGTACCGCTGATTATCGCATCGCCGTGGACCACCGGAGGGAATGTCTGCTCCCAGGTATTCGACCATACCTCCACGTTGCAATTTCTGGAAACGTTCGTTAATCAAAAGTTCAAAACAGCTATCCGGGAAGACAACATCAGCGCCTGGCGGCGTGCAATCTGCGGGGATTTGACAGCGGCATTCCTTCCGGCCGATAAGCTTAACCGACACGCGAACTTACCCTTTATTCAACGGGACCCTTACCTAGAGGCTATCCATCAGGCACAATTCAGGGACACGCCGAATGGATTCCGCAACCTCGGGCCGGACGACAGGGCAAAGGCCAGCACACATCCCTGGAATTTGCCCGATATGCCCAGGCAGGAACCCGGTATAAAAACGGCGTCCCCCCTGCCCTATGAACTGTATGCTGACCTGATATCCGGCGAAGATGGTTTGACATTGAAACTGACCGCGGGAGATACCTTTTTCGGCAAAAAAAGTGCAGGGGCTCCTTTCACGGTATACGAACGCAGTCACATCCGATCCTACGCCCTGATTGCCGGCGACCAGCTTTCGGACGATTTTGAAATCGGAAGCGACGGCTACGACATCCGGGTAAATGGCCCGAATGGTTTTTACCGACGCTTCAAAGGCCGTTTCGCTCCGGATTTATCCGTTCAATTACGCTACGAAACCGACAGGGGCCAGCCTACGGGAAATCTCTCCCTGATGCTAAAAAACAACGGTAGCGATCCGTTAACCATACATATCAAAGACAATGCCTACGGACGCCCTACCTATACCCAGAAATTGAGGGCCGGTGATGCAGAGACGATTGTACAGCGACTTGCGAACAGCCACTCTTGGTACGATCTGACCGTGTCTGTAGACAACAAACCCGATGTCTCATGGGGCTACGCAGGCAAGGTTGAGTGTGGAAAAATTGGCTTTACCGATCCGCAAATGGGAAATTTACCGTAAAAGGAATTAAATGCTGCAGAGTGCGCTGACGGATATGTGACCGGCAAAATGCGCTGCTAAATGCTTACCGTTACCATGCACGGTCCAGATCTCCCGGGGATTCACCTGTACGACATAATCCAGGATATCGTTCCAGTCCACGTGATCCGAAATATAAAGGTCCATGTCGTTTAAACGCTGGAGATGCTTCCATCCGGAAGCAAACACCCGGATCACATTGGTGGCCCGGTAGTAACTGTTAAACGTCATCGGAGGAACAAGGTATATCGGATCTGTTGTGGCATTTTTCATCTCCCGACGGTTGTAGGGCTCGTATTTCAGGTGCGTGATTCCCATGGAAGCATATAGCTTGTGTAATGGCAGAATTCCATGGTGCACCAACACCCGCCTATCGGGACAATGCCGGTTGAGCAGGGAAGTGATCCGTTGTGCTTTCCCCAGGGCATAAACTCCTAAGAGGATGTTATGGGGCTGATCATTTATTTTACGGATCTCTGCGATGGGGTCGGGATGTGTAACCTGCGGATCTGCAAACGTACTTTCGGTAATCAGCACGTCCGCTTGCACAACTTCCAATGATTCGCAGGTATCGTCATCCTGCAGCTTATAATCTCCTGTAAACAGGTAGCGTATCCCCTCATACTCCATCACAACTTGCGCCGAGCCCAGCATATGCCCCGCAGCAATAAAGTACAGGGTAACCCCTCCGATCGTAAACACCTGCCGGTAAGCGCACTCGAGAAAGCTATCCGTGGGCTGCCGGCTGTACCGGTACCGCATGAAAGCGGCGGTAGGCGGCGTACAATATATCTCTCTGTGCCCCGGACTCGCATGGTCAGCATGCGCATGGGATACCACCGCCCGATGTACCGGCAGGGACGGATCGACAAAAAAATCACCATACCTGCAATAGTATCCCTCGGGGCGTTGAACCAGGAAATCTGCTCGTATGCTTTTCATTGTAGTTGGCCTGAGCGGAATTGTTTGTCGAGCGCCAGCACCTGCGGAATCAACGCCTGTATACCGTCGTTCACGATGACAAAATCTGCTAATTGCCGTTTCCGTTCGTCCGGCCATTGCCGTTCCATCCGGGCTTTTACCTGCTCAGCTGTGACGCCGTCACGCTGCATCACCCGCTCAATACGGATGCCGACGGGGGCTGACACCAAAATCGTATAATGGTTCAGTTTGAACGATCCGCTTTCAAACAAAAGTGCAGCCTCTTTAATCGTATAGGGGGCTTTTTGTTGCTGTGCCCACTGCTCTCCTTTCCGGATCACTACGGGATGCACCAACCCATTCAATATCTTCAACCGCTGTTCGTCATTGAATACCTGATCAGCCAGGTACGGCCGGTTTAAGGTTCCATCCTCGTGATAAGCCTCCGTTCCAAACTCGGCCCGGATGGCATTCCTTAACGATGCTTCGGTAGTCATCAGCCTCTTTGCTTCGGCATCTGCATCAAAAACCGGTATCCCCAAAACATTGAATATCCTGCATACGACAGACTTACCACTGCCGATTCCGCCCGTTACACCTATTTTTAATTGCATCTTCACTTCCTCACGAAAAAATCAACATTCTGCGGCTCTATCTTTACCAATTTACAGAAGTCAGGCTTTTGAGTGATGATGACGGGTAAGCTCCGAACATCGTTCTCCACCCAATCTTCCATATTCACCACCGCTTCAAACGCACCGGGTGTAACCTTCACAAAATCGCGCAGCGATACGATGACGGTAAGCCTGACCTTAGCCGGCAGTAATTTCACGGAGCTGAACTGCTTTGCATTTTCGGCTTTCAGCGGAATTTCAAGGATCTTCTCCGTGACTTCTCCGACGGGAATATCAACCTCCACAGCGGTGGGATACACATTGATATTGGCACGCTGATTCTGTTTCAGATTAATGACGGTGTGAACATCACCGTTGACGTCCGCATACCGGATGGTATCCGTTTCCCAGTGTTCGATCTGGACAACGTCTTCCAGTGGTCCGGTAATGGTCACGTATTCGGGCGAGACATTCACCTTGTCGATTACATCATATTGCTTGCTAAACTGCAGGTTATATACTGCCTTTACCGGTACCTTGCGTTCGGTCTGTTTTGAAAAATCAAAATACAAGGTATCCGGAGATACAGACATGACGCGCTGGGTTTCCGGAAACTGGCGGTTGATAAATCCCAATTGATTGGTGAGCACGACCCAATTCCGGCTTTGCAATCCGCTCAGATCAACCTGAATGGTAGGCTGTACCGAGCGCAGTGTTGAAAACAGCAACTGCCAGCCGGTAGCTTCCAGTTGAACGTTTACGGTATCTGATTGCAAGGGATGGAACGCCCGCTTATCCGGGATATTGACGTACTGCACCGCGGATTTTACGGTGTAAATGTATTTGTTGGATACCGCAAAAAGTGCCCACGCCAAGAAAGAGAAAACGATGCACTTTACAAAAATGCTAAGCTTACGGCGTTGGGTCTTATTTAAATTCAGTACCGGCATACTCCGCAAACTTAGCAAAAAAGAGGTTTACATTACGCCTTCGGCGCTGCATTCAATGCTTTGGAAGCATCCAATGCGATGGCAGATTTATCGAAACGGATTTTCACGCCGCCTCCGACATCTACCAAAAAGGTTGTTTCGGATATCTCCACGATGCGGCCGTGTATACCCGCCGTTGTCACAACCCGATCGTTCACTTTAAGTTCCTCGATATACTTCTTGTGGTCCTTGGCCTTTTTCATCTGGGGTCTGATCATGAAGAAATAAAAGACCACGATGATCAGAATCATGGGCAGAAAACCCATAATACCACCCGCTGCGCCGGATCCGCCGGCCTGCAATAAAATTGTTGATGTAATCATTATTATTTGCTATTTGTTATTCTGTTTTTTCATACCAGCTTTCGGACCACCTACCGCTGACCGCCCCCCCGTCACCGACTCCCCATCACTGGTCACCAAACACCAATCATTTCTTCACTTCACCCCGGAGGTGTAAAACGGTGTTCGGAGTGGTAGCGTTAGAAGTGACGGTAATAACCTTGTGTTGTTTTCCTAGTTGTCCGGCACTGTTAAACACCACTTTCACCTTTCCCTCTGCACCGGGCGCAATCGGATTCTTTGAATACTCGGGTGTGGTACACCCACAGGAAGCCTGCACTTTGGAGATGATCAACGGCTCGCTGCCTGTATTGGTAAACGTAAATTCGTGTTCAACTTTTTCCCCTTCTTTGACTTCCCCGAAGTCATACGAATCATTTTCCACCTCCAGCGCGGCGCCGATAGAATCCACCCCGGGTATAATGGTTTGCCCCACAGGCTGTTTACCCTGCTGTTCCAATGGAATTTCGGCTGCCTTTTGTTCCTGCTTGTTTCCATTATTGCAGGATACTGTGACCACCAGTCCCGCAAAAATTAAAAATATCCACTTCATAACGCTTCTTATTGATGTTAATAAATGTGTTCTATTGTAGGAGACCCCTTCCATGCTTACGTATCCGGCCCACTGCCTGCAACTCACCCAGAATTTTGTCCAAAATCCCATTGATAAACGTATTGCTTTTAGCAGTACTGAATACCTTTGAGATCTCGATGTACTCATTAATCGTTACCTTCACCGGTATCGTCGGAAAGTTGAGCAGCTCGCAGATGGCCATCCGCATCAGCAAATTATCCAGCAGTGCGATCCGGTCCGATTCCCAGTTCTTTGTCTTCGTGCTGATCAGTTGCTGATAATCATCTGCATACCGGATGGAGTTCACCAACAGGTCGATAATAAACTGCCGGTCTTCTGTCCAGTTGGGTGTCAGGTCTGCCAGTTGATTCTGGTTGGGGTTCTCGCTCGCAAAATTTTTGAAGGTTTTGGCGATCATAGCCTGCAGCACTTCTTTATCTACCGGCCAATTGATGAACCGCTCTTCAAAAACCTGCTCAATGCCCGGCGTTTTGAGGATGATCTTTTTGAAAATAAACTTTATGATCTCCTTTTCGCTCGTCAGCGAACGATCGTCCTGGTTTAAATACGCCAGGTACTCTTCCTTATCTTTCAATTGCAGGAAAACCGTACGTACGATTTCCGGATCAAAGCCCCAGGACACCTTATATTTCTTTACATCGGATTGATACTGTTCATTATGCCGTAGCAATTCAATGAATGTATTATTGAGCAACCGGGTATTGGGGGCAAGATCGGCCGCCGACGGCAGGTATTTATTTGCGCGCTCGTCTGCGTCGATACGTACGTAATCAGACACTTCGTCCAAGAGGTTTAACGCCCAGATATACATTTCGTACACCTGGTCGACGCTTTTAAGCAGTGCTTTTTCAAATTTTCCGACCTGCTTGTCTTCGGATAATTGATACGCGTAAAGCGTCTGTAATACTTTGACCCGTAAGTGTCTTCTGTTTAACATAGTTATTTAAAAGAACGATTGGATGTTATACCAATTAAATATTGTGTGTTCACTACTTAATTTTCCGCATATCGGCTATCCGCGTTTCCGCGATCTGATTGGCCGCCTGGAAAGATGCCACATTTTCGGTAATGGATTTGCGCAATACCGAACGTGTAACCTCGTATATATTCTCGGTCAATGCGGCCGTGCGTGCAACGCTGTAGCCGGCAATTTCCGAATAACAACTGATCAACCCACCCGCATTAATCAGGTAATCGGGTGCATATAAAATTTTCTTATCGACCAGCAACTGCCCGTCTTCCTGCTCATCACGCAACTGGTTATTTGCAGAACCCGCAATGATGCGGCACCTCATCTTGGCAATCGTATCCTTATTGACCGTTCCACCCAGTGCACAGGGTGCATAAACATCAACATCCAACTCATAGATATTGTTGTTGGAAACTGCCACCGCCTTGTATTTATTGGCAACCTCGATCATACGTTCTTCCACAATATCGCTCACATACACCTTGGCGTTCTCTTCGCGCAGCAAAGCAATCAGCTGTTCGCCGACATTGCCAGCCCCCTGCACGGCCACCGTACGGCCTGCCAGGCTATCGTTGCCATAAAGTTCTTTTAACGAAGCCTTTATGCCGTAATAAACTCCTTTGGCTGTAAAAGGAGCCGAATCTCCACTACCGCCCAGTGATTTCGGCAAGCCTGCGACATGGCGTGTTTCCATGTGGAGATATTCCATATCTTTCGGTGTTGTACCGATATCAAGCGAGGCGACAAATGTGCCGCCCAGTTCATCAACAAACTGCCCGAACCTGCGTAGCAGCACTTCTGTCTTTTGCGTGCGATGGTCGCCGATGATGGCGGCATTTCCACCCCCCAAGTTCACACCTGCCACAGCTGCTTTATACGTCATGCCCCTCGAAAGCCGCAACACATCGTCTATGGCTTCATCCGTATGCTGATAAGGCAACATACGTACGCCTCCGATTGCCGGGCCCAATGTGGTATCGTGGATGGCGATAATCGCCTGTAAACCCACGGTACTGTCATTACAGAAAATGAGCTTCTGATGACCGAATTGTGCCATCAGTTTAAAGGATGAATTGTCTTTGATTGGTGCGGACATACGAAACGATAAACTCTAGCTATGTGTTCTGCAATACGGGGCAAACTTAGCAAAAATATCAATGCATGTAACCAACGGGGACAAACATTTCGTATTTTTGCGTGCAATAACGCATGTCACATCTCGCACATCTCAATAAATATTTCTATAAATACCGCTGGCGGATGATACCCGGTGTGGTATTCGTCGTCCTGTCCAACTACTTCGGTGTGTTGCCGGCGCAAGTTATCCGGATTGCCTTTGATCTGGTCAAGGAAAACATCAGCATGTACCGGCTGTTCCAGGGATTTGAACGGCAGCAAATGGTATATGAAGTCTTCGGATACAGCCTGCTGCTGTTTGGCGCGCTGGTGCTGTTGCTATCCCTTATCCGGGGCTTGTTTCTTTTTTTAATGCGCCAAACCATCATCCTCACGTCCCGGCACATTGAATACGACCTTAAAAACGAAATTTATAGCCATTACCAGCAGTTGGATATGGCATTCTACCGGCGGAATAACACGGGTGACCTGATGAACCGCGTGACGGAAGATGTAAACCGCGTGCGATCCTACCTGGGCCCGGCCGTCATGTATTCCATCAACACGGTTGTCCTTTCGGTGATGGTGATTGCAGCCATGATCAGTGTTAATCCCACCCTGGCACTTTATGCATTGATGCCCATTCCCATATTATCGGCAATTCTGTTGTTTGTCAACAAGATCATCAACCGCCGCAGTGAACGGATACAGCGGCAGCTTTCCACGCTGTCGTCTTTTGTCCAGGAGACTTTTTCGGGGATACGGGTGGTCAAAACCTATAACCGTGAAGCAGACAAAAGGGATCGTTTCGCGGATGAAAGCAACCATTACCGGGACGCCTCGTTGGCACTGGTTAAGACCGAAGCCATTTTCTTCCCGCTCATTTTACTGTTGATCGGGCTGAGCACTGTCATCACCGTGTATGTCGGAGGACTGGAAGTAGCCAAGGGAACCATCACCTCGGGTAACATTGCCGAATTCATCATCTACGTCAATCAACTGACTTTCCCGGCCATGGCACTGGCATGGGTAACTTCGCTGATTCAGCGGGCGGCAGCGTCGCAAAAGCGTATCAACGAATTCCTGCGCACACAACCTGAAATCCAGACCGGTGCACAGGGGCATTTCCAGGCAACGGGGCATTTCCAGGCAACGGGGCACATCCAGTTCGAAAACGTGAGCTTCACCTATCCTGACACGGGAATCCAGGCCGTACGGAATGTTTCGTTTGAAGTAAAGCCCGGCGAGGTGCTTGCCATTGTGGGCAAAACCGGTTCAGGGAAATCCACCCTGGCCAATTTGCTGATGCGCATGTACGATGTGCATTCGGGCACCATCCGCATCGATGGGCAGGACATCCGGCGGCTTCCCCTGCAGGCTTTCCGAAGCCAGATTGGCTTCGTGCCGCAGGATGTGTTTCTTTTCTCCGACACAATTGCCAACAACATCGCCTTCGGGTTGGACGAAACCCATCAAACGGAAGTTGAAGAAGCCGCCAAACGCGCAGCCGTTTATGACAACATTATCGGGTTTGAACACGGATTCGAAACGACCATAGGCGAGCGGGGCATCACGCTTTCCGGCGGACAAAAGCAGCGTGTATCCATTGCCCGGGCACTCATCAAGAAACCACCCATTCTCATTTTCGATGATTGCCTTTCGGCGGTGGACACCAAGACCGAGGAAGAAATTCTTCGCAACCTTAGCGTTGTTATGCAGGGAAAAAGCACCATATTCATTGCCCACCGCGTTTCCACGATCAAAAATGCCGATCACATCCTGGTGCTGGACGATGGCGCAATCATCGAGCAGGGCAGCCACGAAGCGCTTCTTGCTTTACGGGGGAGTTATTTCGAACTCCACGAGAAACAATTGCTGGAAGAGGAGGTGTAGGGGTTGGTGATGGGTGGTCGGTGATGGGTGATGGGTGATGGGTGATGGGTGATGGGTGATGGGTGATGGGTGATGGGTGATGGGTGGCCGGTGATGGGTGTCTATTTGTGCATTCAAAAAGAGAAAAGCCATTGGCAGTGATACCAATGGCTTTCCAATTTAATTATGAATTAAGCGGGTTGGGTTACTCAGCAGCTTTGCCGCCATCGAGTTCATCCTGCCATTTCTTCAACTCGTCAAATTTGCCTTCAGCAGCCAGTTTCGCCTGTGCAGGCCATGTGTCGGTTACGGCGGTATTGAATTGGTCACCAGCATCTACCAACAGTGCTTTAATGTCTTCAGCGGATTTAGCGGCTAAATCTGCGTAGCTGCTGATTCCTGCATTTGCCAATACTTCAGCAATCTTCGGACCGATGCCTTCTACGATGGTTAAGTCGTCGGCCTTCGCTGTCTGAGGCGCTTGCGCCTTTTCCTTCTTTTCAGCTTTCGGTTCTTCCGCTACGGCTGCAGCTGCTTTGGTTTCTGCCGGTTTTGATTTCTTCTCAGCAACCTTTGCCTTGGGTTGTTCTGCAACGGGAGCATCTTCAACTGGTATTACCGATACAAAAGATCTGTTGTTTGCTTTTTTGCGGAACACCACTTTCCCATCGATCAATGCAAATAAGGTATGGTCTTTACCGATGCCCACATTCACGTCGGGATGATGTTTGGTACCCCTTTGGCGAACAATGATATTTCCGGCAACCGCATGTTGACCACCGAATATTTTCACTCCCAAACGCTTGCTATGCGACTCACGGCCGTTCTTTGAACTACCCGCACCCTTTTTATGTGCCATGTTCTATATCTATTTATGTAAGGCAAAAAGCCTAATTAAACAATCAAATTATAACGTGATTCCGGTAATTTCAATTTTGGTGAATTGCTGACGGTGTCCGTTTTTCTTTTTGTAGCCTTTGCGGCGTTTTTTCTTAAAAACGATCACTTTATCGCCCTTCAAATGTGACAAAATCTTAGCCGAAACCTTCGCTCCCTTTACCGTGGGTGCGCCTATGGTGAATTTACCACCATCTTCTGCTAACAGTACATTGTCAAATTCAATACTAGCGCCTTCATCCCCTTGTAAACGGTGTACAAAGAGCTGCTGGTCTTTTGCAACTTTGAATTGCTGTCCGGCTATATTTACTATTGCGTACATTAGTTAATGAGTTAATTAAATAATCCTTTAAAATTCGAAGCGCAAAGGTAACGCTTTATTTTGATTATCCAAAGTTTATGTATAAATTTGCAGCCCGTTTGAAACGGAGTGATTTATCAAAATTTTAATTTTTTAAACGAAAGTATGCAACAGTACGAAACCGTTATTATTCTTACCCCGTTGCTTTCTGAGGAAGTTTCGAAAGAGGCGATTGCCAAATTCCGGAGCATCCTTACCGAAGGCGGAGCCGAAATTGTCCATGAAGACAATTGGGGTTTGAAAAAACTTGCGTATCCGATTGACAAAAAGACAACCGGATTCTATCACCTCATCGAATTCAAGGCTCCCGGTGAACTGATCAGTAAACTGGAAGTCGAATACAAGCGTGATGAGCGGGTAATGCGTTTCCTGACGATCAAATTGGATAAACACGCCCTAGCTTACAACGAAAAGAAGCGCAGTGGTGCTTTCAACAAGAAAACTGAAACACCCAAATCAGAGGAGGTAGCAAACTAATGGCAAACGATCAAATCCAATACGTAACTGCTCCCAAGGTGGAGGACAATCGTAAGAAATATTGCCGTTTCAAGAAAAATGGCATTAAGTATATTGATTACAAAGACGCCAACTTCCTGTTGAAGTTCGTCAATGATCAGGGCAAATTATTGCCACGGCGCCTTACGGGTACTTCGCTGAAATTCCAGCGTAAAGTGGCCCAAGCGGTGAAGCGTGCCCGCCACATCGGCTTATTGCCTTATGTAGCTGATTCACTTAAATAAGGAGGGGAAACGACATGGAAGTAATTTTAAAGCAAGACATCAAGAAGCTGGGTGAAAAGGACGACATCGTAACCGTAAAGCCCGGCTATGGCCGTAACTACCTTATTCCGCAAGGTTTTGCAGTACTTGCGACGGAATCAGCCAAGAAAGTATTAGCTGAGAACATCCGCCAAGCGCAATTCAAGCAGGACAAAATCAAGAAAGATGCAACAGAATTGGCTTCGAAACTGGAAGGCCTCAAACTGACCATCGGTGCAAAGGCAGGCGAAAGCGGCAAGATTTTCGGATCTGTTAATAGTATACAGATCGCGGAAGCGCTTCGGAAGCAAGGCTTTGAAGTGGACCGCCGCCGCATTACATTTGAAACCGATCCCAAAGTGGTAGGTGAATACGTTGCCAACCTGAACTTACACAAAGAAGTAAAAGTACAGATACCTTTTGAGGTAGTGGCTGAATAAGTAGAAGCATTACACGTATTTAAAAAAAGCTGTCTTTTGTATGAAAGACAGCTTTTTTACATTGGGGTCGGTTTCTTCATCGTCCCTTTGCCTCCAATAACCAATCTGTGATCTCTCGCAATGTCACCGGGGAGATTGTTTGCTCAGCATACCACGAACCGCTCACGTTTTGCGCCAGCGCCGCCGGAAGATTCCGTATCACGGATGAGTCAGCTTGCTATCACGCTGCGATCATCCTGCTATAAGGGTGCTGCAAACAGCCAGCGGACCGCCAACTCATTGCAGGCAGACCGCCAAGCCACCCGCAGCAGTCAGGCAGCAGGTGCAGTGACAAATCAATATGGTTGGCCGCAAACACCGCAGGCTGGACGACTCCGGTCAACATGAAATTATTGCTGCAAGTTGGTTATGACAGGCCGATGTAGTGCAAGCACATTAATTGCCAGCCATTCACATATCCTATTGCTTCTCATATCGGATTACCGGCTTCCCATCAACGCATTCGACTTTGGGAATTCGGTTTCCAATGTTCACATATCCCACATCACCTTTCTCTTTCAGGATTCGGAATTTAAGGCTGTTATAAGTAGATAATACCTTCTTTAAGGTAGCGTAATCACGCATTGGGGTATATGGTATGTCTTCAAAATCGTCGTAACCGTCTCCAATCACCGCAGTATGATACCAATGTTCATCACCTGTGCATGTCACGGTATCCTTGTAATGCTTGATCTGCTCATTTAGCTCAACCACCAAGGATTCAGCTTCCTCCAGGTCAATGTTTTCGGTAGTAATGAGTTTCACATTTCCTCCCACGCAATCCAACCGAACAGGCTGGGTGTCCGTCCAAAAACTCATATCCTGATCGAAACAGATTTCAACAATCCCTCCTTTCTCTTGAATCGCATTGACGTAGTTGCTTCTATATTGCAGAAATCTGTCCCGGAAATCGACAAAACGCGTTTTAATGGAAGGCGTTACGGGAAAACACCAAAGATGGCAACTAAATGCGTCGCCGAACTCCTCAATGGTCACATCCGACTGTTGTTCACAAGGAATATCTGCAGTCAATTGCTCCATTTCCTTAAGCTGGTCATTGGCTAACAGCATCCATTCTTCCGTGGTAAGTTTCTCTTTCTTACAGGCTGAAAAAACAGCGATCAATCCGAATAAAACCAAACAGGTAAAAGTCAATTTTGTTTTCATAACGTTCTTCTATGGCATTTTTCTATAGTGGTCATTCAGAATTGCTTAACATACTAATACGACCTTCGCGAATATAAGAAAGGAGATAGTTTTCCTAATTTTATAAATTGGTTATATACTTACAAAACGATGCAGAAAGTCATTTTGCTACAAGGGTTTGCTGTCTTTTACGATTATCAACTTTGGGATCGGTAAGCCAAAGAGGATAATTGCTCTTGCCCGCAGTTGAAGCGCAGTACAAGTTGGCATGGAAACTAAACCCATCCCTTGCCTCTCCGAATGTGCCTTTTTCTGTAGGTTTACCGGGTATACATGGGTACAATAGGAATAAGGCCCGACTTTCTCCTCACCTTGTTCTCCCATCTCGCAAGCTGTGCGTGGGGCGTACGCATGCTGTACCTAAGGTTTTCTCATAGACGGGCCGCATACACCCCGATAAATTCATGGGGGATGGCAGGAGAAAGGCAGAGGATTGGTTGAATTTGCCTGAGTTGATATGAATCCGCTAGCTAAATTGCTTTTGGATTGCTATTTTAACTTCAAGAAATCCGCATTTGCGTCGATTTAAGGCAATTTCATTTTGGCCATTCAAAAAATTAGCTGCTTTTAAATTGTAATCCATTGATTTACCACCAATTGATGACCTTATGAGTTAAATAAGATTAATCGTGTCAGTAACGATGGTTTGCTTGTTGGCACTATCGGGTTGCGAAAAGGAAAAGTTAACAAGGAACCTAAATGTGAATGAGAACTAGTCGCTCAGCGGAACTTTCGAAACTTGGGGACTGGAAGATAGTACTTCAGGAACAATAACCCCTACAATTGCTGAGGGACACTATGAATGTTCAACAAATTTACTATATAGTAGCCGAGGAGGAACACTGGAAATAAATGGATCAACACTAACATTTATTAACGAATTATTCTTTCCTATTCCTGCGTTATATGGCCTTGGCTATGCGTTAGACGGGAATGTCAATATGAATTTGATGGGGAGCACTTAAAAATACGCCGGAAATTGCTTACCGATCATGAGAGTGGTGTAAACTACGTGCTAACGTTATCCAACTAAAAATCCCAAAACACGGGAATCAGCTCCATCCACTGTTTATGATCAATCAAGTCTTTCAAAAAAACTAAAAAAGGGTTGTTCAATTTCGTTGAACAACCCTCTGTAAAATTAGTTTTCGTTCGAAAATAGAATATCAGACAAATAAACTATTCATCCCCTTCAAAACCCGTATAGCGGAATCCGGTAATACGATAAGATACGGCGTCGCCTATGGGTAAATTCTCATCATCATCAAATGCGATATCAAATACAATGCTATCGGCAGGCATCCCACTCGGAGTAGTTGCTGCACCTATCAATATTTTGCCATTTGACACAGTAAATTTCGAATCATAATACTGGTTCTCAACATCTGTGCCTGAAAAAGTTAATGCATTGGGATCAACACTTATTTTGCCTTTAAACTCCCAAAAATTTTCATTATCATCAATCCACATTTCGTTTGGATTATCAGTGGAGGTATTATATGTATCCAGATGAAAAGGTCCTATACCGAATAACTCGTCATCTTCCATGACCACATTTCCTGCCTCATCAATGGCTACCACGGTCACGTACCATTCGCCAGCCGTTTTTTCTCCGTTGGTACCGCCAATTTCATCCTTTTTACAGGAGACTATTGAAAGTCCCAAGAAAAATAAAAGGGCATATATCTTAACATTCTTCATAATATATCTAATTTAAAGGATTGATCACTTAGTCTTTCGTCAAGGTTACCTTAAATGTAAATCCGTCCTGTTCAACATCGTGCACAAAAGTTGATTCCGCAGCATCATACTTGCCGTTCAAAATCTGCCATGGACCCCACGGAGACGTGTTTGACAGGGAAGTTACAGAGTTATCGGCATTGATGTAAAAGTAGGTGGCCAACGAATATGACGGACCGTAGTTAGCTACTTTGTTATAATAGCCTCCGAAAAAGTCAGTAGCGTAATAAACACCCGCACCCTCTTCTACTTGGGAAATTGTGCAAGCAGCTGCCGTCAAAGCTGATCCTGCCCTTTGTCCAGAATAGACACCGGCAACATCTTCAGAAACTAACGCATCTGCGGGCAGAACAAATACCTGACGCCTAACCGTCTTCGTGAAACCATCCAAACTCGTCACTCTGTAAGTAATGTTGTAAACCCCAGGAGTATTTGTATCGACAGAACCCGAAACTTCAACCTTATCCGTGACGTCTTCTTCTCGCTCAGTCGCTGAATAACCCGGCTCAACATACGGCTCTCCCAATGCAACAATCATCGGCGACGTACCTTCCAATTGAAGGTCTGCATAATACACAATGTCCGTATATCCTGCAGTAGTCTCTTTTTCACACCCTTGTAACGAGAGGAAAAAAATTGCAGTCATCGAAAAATATATTATTTGATTCTTCATTTTTTCAAAATTTAATTGATGAATTACCTCCTATTGTACCCAAAAAACGGGTGCAGAATCGGGTTTTGTTGCCGGTACATTCGGATTTCGGCTAGTGGAACTTTCGGCATACCGTAGCCGTTGCAATATCTTTCCGGCACCTAAATCCGAATTAACCTGAATTGGTGTATACAACGTTCCAACTACATACAATTCTGGTTTAAAATCGTCATTGCCTACATTGTAAATCTGAGCACCTGTTACCGAGCCGAACTCTGGGTATTTCAACCGTCTCAATTCACACCATGCTTCAAAATTATTGACTCCACTTAGTGCAATCCACTTTTGAATACCGATTACTTTTTCGTAGTTAGCCTGATCCCAAGGATATTGGTTGGTGTAAACATCTTCAGCACCTGTTGCACCCGCTGTATTGAAAGATGCTTCAATAGCTGCTTGATAATGTGCTTCTGCATCCGAGCTAGATCCATACCTTGCATAATATTCGGCAAGGAAAAACTCGGTTTCTGCAACCGTAATCAAGTATACAGGCATGTTGTACGAGGCTATAGGGCGGGAAAAATAAGTCGACTGATAGGTATTTGAAGTACTGAAATTGGTCCCAGACACCCCTCCTTTGTATTCGCCGCTTGCATTTTTAGCAAAGAAAGCGCCAACCCGACCATCGTCACTTGCCAGCATCGTCTGCATCAACGCAATATTTGCAATCACATTGATTTGGGTAGATCCAAAATACGTAGCAAATTCCTCTTGGAAGAAGGGGCTGGCTTTACCGGATTCATTTGTCCAAACGTCGTCCCAAGAAACATCTTCAGTGGCGAAGTTATTTTCTGCTACCAATTGGTCCAACTCAGCCTTGACATCCTGCACTTTGCTTACCCGCATCAATATTTTCAGTTTAAGCGAATTTGCAAACTGAATCCACTCTGTTGCAGTCGGGGTTCCAAACAGGAAATTAGCACTCACCGTACTTGAGGGAGTGGCTTTTGACAAGGCATCATTTAATTCGGCCAAAATTCCCGCGTACACAGTCGCTCCTTCGTCGTAATGCGGTGCCGTATTCGCAAGATCCAGTGCTTCAGTGTAAGGCGTTTCGCCGTACGCGTCTACCAATGCCTGATAGGTAAAGACCCGTAATGTAGTAGCCGCCAAGTACGTTCCCCAATCTTCTGACTCAGTCGCCTTTTCGCGGATAATTTCCAAATTTTTCAATACTCTCGATGTCAGTTGGGTGTAAGTACCGCTGGAACGGGTTGCCGAAATGGTAAACTGCGAGTAATCCAAGTAGTTACTGGTCCCGAAACTATGCGCGTATTGCTGACTGTAGTAACCGCCAAGTATCCGGAAAAAATTCCCGTAGCTTGAGGCCAGGTTCATTTCTGCTGCCGGAAAAACCAAATCTGCGGTTACATTATCTTCCGAGGGTGCATTGGGATCCTGGTTGATATCCAAATAACTCTCGCAGGAAGTCGTTCCCAATACTATAGCCAAAAAAGGTATGATCAACTTTTTCATGATTCCTTCCTGTATTAAAATCTTACATTAACATTAAATCCGTAAATTCTATTTGCAGGATTCACGTACAATTCACCGAATTGCCCTGTCAAATCTGCTCCTTCCGTTGTACCTTCTGGATCGATGTAGTGGTTATCCCTTGCCGTCCATATGAAGGCATTATTTACAAATGCAGATACTGCTATATTGCTTAGTCGGGTAGATCTTACCCACTTCGCGGGCAAACTATAAGACAACGTAATGTTTCGTAGTTTTGCATACGAACGATCTATCAAATAAGCCTTACCAGCATCTCCCCATCCAAACTTATTAAAGTAATCCTGATAGGTTGAGTTCGACAATTTCAACGGCGAGGTATTTTCAGCATAGGTGATGTTACCGTCTCCGTCGTCAATGACTTGCACTGAATTTGGAATAATGAACGGCCGACGATCGTTGTAAAGCGTAACGATCCCGTTTCCCGTAAACTGCATCAAATTTTTCGTACGTGAAAACATGCCCCCTCCATAACGCACATCAAGTGCCGCACTCAAGGTAAGGCCAAAAGCAGACAATGAGGTAGTTGCACCGCCGATCCATTTGTGATTCATGTTCATACCTGCATCTTCCACCTCTGTTCCGATAACCGGTTGGCCGTCTGCATCCACGATTCGATATCCATAATACTCGCTGTTTGGATCGGTTACGAACTTAGGCAAATAAGTATAATACTGTCCCATGGGTCTACCCTCTTCTGCATACATGTAGACCGCGTCGTTTCCTGCGGAAAAACTATGTACATTTACCCTACCGCCTTCGAGACTCTCAGGCATCGACAATACTGTGTTACGGTTTATAGCCAAATTCACATCCAAATCCCACCGAATTTTCTCGGTTCTGACCGGGGTGGTATTCAATAACAATTCGATACCGCGATTTCGGACTTCACCAAAATTGGTCACAATGTTGGTAAATCCAGTCGACGGATCTACCGGCAACACGAAGATCTGGTCACTCGTAATCCGGTTATAAAACGCGGCATCAATACCGATGCGATTATTCAAGAACATCAGGTTTACCCCCGCTTCAAACTCTCTATTCATTTCCGGTCGAAGCGTTATACTACCCGCTCTTCCATTTAATTGAAAAGCATTGACGTTGTTCATCGGAAATGCCGCAATGTCAGCACCGTAATATCCATTGGCAAATCCCTGCACATAGCTATTCATCGTCCGGTACGGATCGGTGTCAGCCCCGGTACGTCCGTAAGCCAGCCGTAATTTACCAAACGAAAGAATGTCATTCTTCGGAATCAGCTCCGTAAACAGCCAGCTTAAAGTAGCTCCTGGATAGAAATAGCTATTGTTTCCTATCGGGAGCGTTGAAGACCAATCATTCCGTGCGGTCAAATTCAGGAAAAGCATTTCGTCAAATCCCAAAGTAACGTCGCCTAGCAGGCCGATTAATCGCCGTTTAGATTGGGTTTCCGACAAATCGGAACGTGTAGCGCCATTGCTGAGATCCCAAAATCCAGTATCAAAAGACAATCCATCGGTTTGCCCGAACATAAATGTGGAATACCGCTCATTCATATTCACACCTACCATCGCTGCCAACGTAAACCGATCAAATGAGTTATCGTAAGCGGCCAAAAAATCGTGGTTAAGTTCATATGAGCGACCGTAACGGGCATATACATTACCGGTTTGGTTCATATTGCTGGGTGCATACCCATAGTCTTCATTGATCAATGCATCATCCAAATCAATTTCCGGCGTACCGATTTTCACATCGTAATCGTTGTAATCGTATCCAAATCGATAGGTAAGTGTCAATTCTTGAATCGGCTTAATGTCAGCCTGCAATTTCCCATACAGTTGCTTTGAATTAAGCTGGTTGTAATTATTAGCTAAGGACCAGTATGGGTTCGTGATGCCGTAAGGCGTAAAATAGGCCTCGGGTGTATTAAAAGGATTTGAAAGATCTTTCTTGTCTACGAGGGATACATCACGGGGTAATTCATACAGACCGTCTATCACGGAAGTTCCCTGGAAACTGCCTACCGTATTCGTTTTTGCGGTTGCAAAATTCACTGTAGATGATAACTTGAACCAATCCGCACCTTCGTATGCCCCCCGATAAGCAATTGTGTTCCTACCGTATGAATCAGCATCGGTGGGCATAATGCCATCATCTGAAACATTCGAATACGAAACATAATAGGTGTTTTTACCGTCGGCGGAAACACCACTGAATGAAACGTTATGGTTGTTAGATACACCGACATCAAGGAAATCGCGTATATTATTTTCCCTTGCTGAATATTCGTGAATCAATTGTTGATTGTTCCAGATGGGACCAAACAATTGCATCGAACCGTCTAGCCGCGGGCCCCATGAGCCATTTTCGATGTAAGTTTGAGTTCCATTCCATCCTTGCCCGAACTCATTCTGCATCTCAGGGAAGTACGATACCTGGCGAAATTGAACGCCCCCGTTGTACTCGATGGTATAATTGCGATCCGCACCGCGACTACCCTGTTTGGTAGTAATGATCACAACGCCCCGAGCCGCACGGCTACCATATAAGGCAGTCGCAGCAGCACCTTTCAGTACGGTCATCGATTCAATATCATCCTGTGCAATGTTGCCAATACCGCTTAAACTGTTTACACGTCCGTCCGACATAAAGGTATTGTTCTGTAACGGAACTCCATCCACTACATACAGCGGCTGGTTATTTCCATTGATGGAGCCGAAGCCACGGATAACCACCGAAGTAGCGGCACCCGGATCAGAAGCCGAAGACTGGATTTGCAAGCCAGCCACCTTACCAGCAAGCGATTGGGTGATATTCGAGTTACGCGCCCGGGCAATTTCCTCACCGTCAACTTTGGTAGCTGAATACCCCAGGGTCTTTTCCTGCCGGGTAATGCCCATGGCGGTCACTACCACTTCGTCCAATGCCGAAGCATCTTCTGTTAACTGTACATCTACCATCGTTTGGCTTCCTACATCCACGCGTGCCGTGGTGTATCCCAGGAAGCGGAATTCCAACTGTGTTACCGATGCTGGAATGTTGATCGAAAATGTTCCTAAATCATCGGTCTGAGTCGCTGCATTTCCACCTACAGCCAGCACAGAAACCCCGGATATCGGGGCGCCATCTGTCGCCGAAGTCACTCTACCACTGATTCTCCTGTCTTGGGCATATGCTGATCCAATCAGCAGCATCCCCAACATAAAGAAACATAGTAATCTTTGTTTCATGTGTTTTGTGAATTTGGTTAAAAAATAGTCGTATAATAAAAGTTGTTGAAATCATTTAACGCTCCCGCCCGCTCGCCAAGGGGGCCGGGGCATGGTAATAAGCAAAAAATTTTCCGTGAATTATTCTCCTGGTTTAATGACAAGCCGGTACCGCCTATTTTCTATGGTCATTTTCCGAAACATCACTTTACTCTCCTGAAATAGGTAGCCACAATGTCAATATCGAAATCTCTACAGGTAATTAAATTGACAGAACAACAACGGGGTTGAGTCAATCAAGCAGATGCTAAAAAAAAAGTGTCTTGTAAAAAATTACCCAATAGTTTGTGTCTACGTGTGCTGTTTTCTATGTGTGTTAGTTATCGCTGCGCCAAAAATACAACATAATCTCTCAACGACAAAAAATTCAAAAAAAAAAGTTAAAAAATGTTAATTTGTGTAGTAGACTGATATCCAAAAAGATTTTTAGTACTTTCGTTTCAACATTCAAACGAAAAACCATGCGTGCAAAAACCATTTTCATCATCGTAATAACGGTATTGGTCACGGTCATACTCATGAAAAACATGGATGAGGTGAATTTTTGGATATTTGGCAACCGGACAGTCCCCAAATTGGGTGTTTTGGCCACCATGTTTTTCATCGGCGCCATTGTAGGTTTTTTATTAGGGCGCCCCAGGAGGAGGCGGAGTAACGAGGAGCAACAAACGGTCGACCCGTCACTCGATATCAATAAGCCGTTGGATCCGACCGATGAAGATTACATCAGATGAGTTAAGCGGAAGTATAGACGATGCAGTCCGTCTTCGTAGCGGTACCCTACTTCTGCCTGATACAATTGCGCAATTGCTTTTACCACCGCTAACCCCAGCCCGGTAGATGACGATTGATCGGCCGACCGATAGAAGCGGGTGAACATCTTCTCGGAATCCAGGGGCTGCTGCTTGCCGGTATTCGCAATTTCAAATCCGTCATTTCCAACCGTAATGATCACCCGCCCCCCCTCGTGATTGTGGACAATGGCGTTTTTCAGCAGATTGGTAATTAATACATCGGCCAGATCTCCATTAAAGCGCCGTGTGAGGACGGCGTTTTCGATCATCTTCAAATGGATATTCCGATAGAGGAGAAGTTCTTCGAAATCATCCACCTGCCCCCGTAACCGCTCGTTGAAATTAACCAATTCTTCTTTTGAGAATTGCCGGTTTTCGATTTTTGAAAGCAGGAGCAGCGATTTATTGAGCCTGGTCATCCGCTCCAGGTAGTGAATCGCATTAGCGAGCAATTGTGCCTGACCGTTTTTTTCCGGAGATTGCTCAAGCAACAATTCCAATTTATTGATTGCAATGGCTAACGGGGTTTGTAATTCGTGAGAGGCATTTTCGATAAACTGCTTTTGCTGCTGGAATACGGCGATATTGGCCCGAAGCAATTCGGCCACCGTATGGTTCATATCCTGAAATTCGCGCACACGGGTTTGCGGGGGCTGAAAGATCTTATCTTCGCCCAAGCGGAATCCCCGTAATTCGCTTTGCAACTGGTAAAAGGGGCTCCATATTTTACGCAACACCCAATTGTTAATGATGAATGCACTGGCAATTACCGCGACATACAGCCACAGCAGCGCGTGCAGCAAGTCCGCGACGAGGTCGTCCCCTTCCACCATCGAAGTGATGATCTTCAGTTCGTAATACTCGGCCTGTGGGGTGGAGAAATACGTGGTGAGCATACGTACAATCTCATAATCTTCCTCGTATTCCATATATATGGACGTATCTTTGAACTCTTCGGTGGCCTGTAAGGCAAACTCCCTGTCTATGGGCCGTATGGCATAGTTGCTCTCATCGAAGCGGCTTTTCTGAAGTAACGTAGAATCCCGGTTAGCTTTCTTGATGATGAGCATTTTATAGTTTTCGAGTCCATCATCGATGCTGTCATACACCTCCTCCATCATGCTAAAATAAAAGACTACGGCCCAGATACTCAGAATAAGCACCAGGGAAGCAGACAGGTATAACAGCGTATGGTTGAGGAGCTTCATCTATACGGTCAGTTTATAACCTACACCGTAGATAGCCTGGATTTCGAGGTTGGCACCGTGATCTTTTAATTTCCTGCGGAGGTTTTTTATTTGGGAATAGATAAAATCAAAATTGTCGGCGTTATCCATATGGTCCCCCCAAACATGCTCTGCCAGCGCAGATTTATAAATCAATCTGTTTTTGTTGACCACAAAAAACGCCAATATATCAAACTCCTTCCGGTTGAGATGGATTTCCACTCCATCAACGCTAAGCGTACGCCCGTTAAAATCCAGTTCCATGTTATTCAACTTAACAACGTTGCGCCCGTCCAACGCCTTGCGACGTAATACGGCTTTGATGCGTGCATTGAGTTCGGCCAGGTGAAAGGGTTTGGTGAGGTAATCGTCTGCGCCAAGATCCAGTCCTTCCAACTTGTCATCTAATGAATCTTTGGCTGAAATAATAATAACGTTGTCACGCTTTTGTTTGGATTTCAAGGTCCGGAGCAGATTCAGTCCGTTCCCGTCGGGCAGCCCCACATCCAACAAAATACAATCGTAATCATAGAGTGCAATTTTTTCCATAGCCGAACGAAAATCGGCTGCCGCCTCTACAATATATTGTTCTTTTTGCAAAAATTGGGTGATGTTATCCCGCAGGCCCTGTTCGTCTTCAATGATGAGTATCTTCATTTCCGGATTATTTACCGGATAAAGATAGGTTGAAAATCTGTAAAAAGGTGGGAGGATGATTGATTAGGATATGCAACGCAACTGTAACGCTCCCTGCGGTGCGCGTCACTAGGTTGCTTTTGCACATCCTAATCAATTGGGGGGGATAAATAATAATGCCGAAATCACCAATGGATGTTTCTACTTTTTCAGGTCTTTTTTGACCTCTTTGGCGGCTTCGTCGATTTCGTTACCTACCTTCTTCGCGGCATTTTTTACGTCGGTAGCGGCGGCTTTGGAAGCTTCCTTCACTTCTTCCTTCGCGTTTTTTACGCCGGCTTTGACTCCTTCTTTGGCATCTTCAAACGTTGATTTGGCATCTTCACCAACCTTTTCAGCCTTTTCACCGATGGTATCCCCCACCTTTTCTATTGTATCCAAAGCTGCGTCCACTTTTTCTCCGACAGTATGATCATGCCCTTCATGACTGTGGTCATGGTCCGCGTGATCAGGGTTATGTGTGTCGTTACCGGACGT
>Ga0164243_10003584_pt1 | contig 24778 bp, 23 predicted proteins | sample OricompcompostOP_FD_108781 | JGI IMG/M metagenome (GOLD analysis project Ga0164243, IMG submission 108781) | Organic Plus compost microbial communities from Emeryville, California, USA - Original compost - Organic plus compost (OP) | ecosystem: Engineered > Solid waste > Mixed feedstock >...
GACCTTCTCGGCGTTGATGACGACGATGTTGTCACCGCAATCGACGTGCGGGGTATAAATCGGTTTGTGCTTGCCCTTGAGGCGCGTCGCGATGAGAGCAGCAAGGCGTCCGACAACGAGCCCCTCGGCGTCGATGAGAACCCACTTCTTCTCCACCGTGGCCGGCTTGGCGACATAGGTAGACATTATATTGAAGCTCCATTGCGGACGGCCGCGCAGGGTGAATGACTTGACCGCGCGGCGTTCCGAGAAGCGGCGTGGATACCCGAAAATGCAGATGCGTGGCAAGAGATTTTTCGATGGCAAAGAATAAACAAGATTTATCAATGCATTAGATGGATGCGGTATTATAATACCAGATACGGTATCAAAATACCGTCGCCACTTTGCGCCGTCCCATGCGTTGTTCATTGGCGGTGCAGGGAGCTTGGTTTACACCCCACGCTGATCTTCCGCCGCCACACCGGGCTGAAAATCTAAGATCGGAGGGATGGAAGCCTGCGTACGCTAATCCAACTCGGCGTATGAGGTCTCGAAGGTTCAACGCCGCGCGACGCGGAGAGCGCAATTGGAGGAACACGATGTCGGTCTTTTTGACCAGGGCGGCGATGCGCGTGATCATCGGAGGGCTCAGTCTCTGCGCGGGTATCGCACTGGCAAATGCCGAGGACGCCGCTCCGCCCAATCCGCCTGCTGCGCAAGGTACAAATACCGAAAACGATGCTGGCGCGCCGGCCTCTGACGACGTCAAGCAGATCAAGCTCACGGAAGATCAGGTCACGCACTTCATCGCTGCCCAGGCGGACTTGGCGGCGATCGCAAGCAAGATCCAGGCGGCGGGCGACAAGCCCGACGCGACGCTTCAGACCGAACTCGAAAACATCGCGAAGAAACACGGCTTCAGCAATTTCGCCGAGCTCGACGACGTTGCCGCGAACATCTCGATCGTCATGGCGGGCCTTGATTCCGGCAGCGGCAATTTCGTCGATCCGGTCGATGCGCTGAAGAAAGAGCGCGAGGAAGTCGAGAAGGACTCGACCATTCCCGACGCCGACAAGAAGCAGCTGCTCGATGAGCTTAACGAAGCGATATCGACGACGCCGCGCCTGCAGTACAAGGAGAATGTCGATATCGTCAAAGCGCATCGCGCCGAGATCGAGAAGGCGCTACAGTAGCGCGGCTTGAAAGCACGAATAGAGAGTTAAGAATGCAGGATCTTTCTCCGGTAGCGGCACCGCTGATTTTGTCGGAACGCGTCGTGCCGGGCGTCGCAAAGCTGACGCTCAACCGTCCTGCCGCACGCAACGCCCTTTCGCGCGATCTCATTCGCGATCTCCATGCCGAAATCGAGCGCCTCGGCAAGGAATCTGCAGTTGCCGCCATCGTCCTTGCCGCCGAGGGTAAGGTCTATTCATCCGGTCACGACCTCAAGGAAATGACGGCGCACCGCACCGATGCTGACGGCGGCGAAGCCTTTTTCCGCGAAACGATGAGCGCCTGCTCAGCCATGATGGAGGCAATCGTCGCTTGCCCGAAGCCGGTCATCGCGGCGGTCCAAGGCCGGGCGACGGCTGCCGGATGCCAGCTCGTCGCCACCTGCGATCTTGCCGTGGCCGCCCAAAGCGCCGACTTCGCGACGCCCGGGGTCAACATCGGTCTTTTCTGCTCGACGCCGATGGTCGCGCTGTCACGCAATGTGCCTCGCAAGCGCGCGATGGAAATGCTGCTCTTGGGGGAAGCGCTTTCGGCATCCGACGCTTTGACCTACGGCCTCGTCAATCGTGTCGTCGCCGCCGATAATGTCATGGAAGAGGCGCTGGCCATGGCGCGCATCATTGCCGCCAAATCAAAGGCGACGGTCGCTATCGGCAAGGCGGCCTTCTATCGCCAAGCTGAAATGGCACTCGATGGGGCCTACGCATATGCCAGCGAAGTGATGGTCAAAAACATGATGACCGCCGATGCCGGCGAGGGCATCTGCGCGTTTATCGAGAAGCGCCATCCAGAATGGAAGGATAAGTAGGTTTGGCGATCGACGGTCTGGCCGACGCGGACGTGCGCGCAATCCTTCGCCACGTAAAGACATTCGCCGTTATTGGAGCATCCCCCAAGGCGGAACGCCCCAGCTATGGCGTCATGCGATTCCTTATCGACGAAGGCTACGTCGTGAAGCCGGTCAATCCGGGGGTCGCCGGTAAAACCATTCACGACCAATTGGCCTACGCAAGCCTTGCCGATGTGCCGCCGCCAGTCGACGTCGTGGATATCTTTCGGGCCTCCGATGCCGTCCCCGCGATCGTCAGTGAAGCGATCGTCGAAAAGGACAGACTCGGCATTACCGTGATCTGGATGCAACTCGGCGTCGTTAACGAGCAGGCCGCAGCCGAGGCCCGCGCCGCCGGCTTGACGGTCGTGATGGATCGCTGCCCAAAGATCGAATTCGCCCGACTGATTTCGCGTTCGCACGCGTAAAATAAAAGTCGATCCACGTGACTCCACGGGTTTACGAGCCCCGCGTCATCCTGACATCCTCGTTCTTCGACGGGCCGTCCCCAAGTTCCGCGGCGAGTGGACACACCTGCACTTGGCTGTTCCCTTGGGAACACTTCAGATGCCGGACGATGTAGGAAACTTTGCCTTCCCGCCGCAATTGAGGCATATGCCTTAGTGATACCCCGGAGCGATCTATGATGAAGTCGGGTGCCTTGACGTCTGTGAAACTGCCAGCCGATTGGTCGGTCGAAACCATTCTTCCGATCGATTTCCAGGGCAAAGAGCTGATGCTCGAAGCCCATGCCTACCAGGGCGAGACGCAAGAGGAACAGGTTCTGGCGCTGATTCATCGCGACCGCGCCGCCATGAATGGCTCTGCACCGGTGCCGATCGTTCGCGTCCATTCGGGATGCGTGACGGGTGACATCTTCCACTCGCTCCGCTGCGACTGCTATCAGCAACTCCAGGCCGCTCTGAAGATCATCACCGAAGTTCCCTACGGCGCGATCATCTATGTGCCGTACCACGAAGGCCGCGGGATCGGCCTTTTCAAGAAGATCCAGGCCTACGCGCTTCAGGACCAGGGCTTTGATACGGTCGAAGCGAACATCGAGGTGGGTGCACCAATCGACAGTCGCGACTATGCACTGACCGCGCGGGTGCTCTTCGACCTCGGTATGCCAGAGATCAAGCTGCTGTCGAACAACCCGGCGAAAGAGCAGGCGCTGAAACTGCACGGAATTCGCATCGCAGAGCGTCTGCCGATCGTGGCGACGCCGAACAAGTTCAACAAGCGCTATCTGGAGACGAAGCGCGCGCGCATGGCGCACAAGCTCTGATCCTTGGGAAGAAGAAGGGCGGACCGACAGCCCATTATGATGTCATCGTCGGGTCCGTCCTGATACGTCCCGACAATCGATCATGCAGAACGCGAGCAGGGGCATCACGCCACGGGTTCGCGCGGCTTTTCCGTTGTTTTCGGCACGGTGAAACCACCCTCGGCGACGAGGCGCGAGAAAAGTCCGCCAGCTTCCGCCAACTGATCGAAGCGACCGCGCTCGACGATCCTTCCCTGATCCAGAACAAATATCTGGTCGGCATCTGCCACCGTCGATAGTCGGTGCGCGATGACGAACGTCGTACGGCCCGCGCGGAGCGTGTCGAGCGCGCGCTTGATCTTGGATTCCGTTTCCGAATCGAGCGCGCTCGTCGCTTCATCGAGGATGAGGATCGGCGCATCTTTCAGGATGGCCCGCGCGATTGCAATACGCTGACGCTCGCCCCCCGACAGCGACAGTCCGCGCTCTCCGATGACGAACTCATAACCGCCAGGCTTGCGCATGATGAAGTCGTGCGCTTCGGCGAGCCGGCTCGCGTGTTCGACCTCCGCATTCGTCGCGTTCGGCTTTCCGATGCGGATGTTGTCTCCGATCGACCGATTGAACAGGCCCGCGTCCTGAAAGACCACCGCGATCGCACCCCTGAGCGATTGGATCGTAACGCCCGCGATATCCTGATTGTCGATTAGGATGCGCCCCGATTTGGGCTTTAGGAAGCGTTGCAGGAGGCCGATGGTCGTCGACTTGCCCGATCCGGTCGGCCCGACGAATGCGATCGTCTCTCCGGCTTTCGCGACGAACGAGACGTCGGCGATGCCTTGTGCGCTTCCATCATACCGGAAGCTCACGTTGTCGAACGTCACCGCACCCTCGACGGCCGTGAGCGGCTTGGCGCCGAGCCGGTCGCCCTCCGTACCCGACTCGTCCATCAAGTTGAACAATGCCGTGATGGTCGGCGCCTGCTGGTCGATCCGCACTGCAAATCCCGAAAGCTGATCGAGCTTGGAAATCAGGAGCGTTGCGAACGCGACGAAACTGACGATCTGTCCCACCGTTAGTTCGCCACGCCCGACAAGCGCCGCGCCGGCCGAAAAGATGATCACCATCGTCAACGTCGCTGCCGAGCGCTGCATGACGGTGAGGATGCCCCACCATGTCAGCACCGGATATTGGGCAGTGAGAAGATCGTTTGCGAGGCCGCGCAGAGCATCCGACTCGGCCTTGATCCGCGCATAACTCTGCACCACGGTCACGTTGCCGACGACATCGACGACACGGCTAGAGAGTGCCGTCTCATGTGCTTCGACCGCAGCCTGCCCGACGGACGTCCGCTTCACCACGAGGACGTGCATCAGTGTATAGGCCGCCGCCAACGCGACAAGGATCGTCGCCATGCGAACGTCCATGGCAAATGCGGTCGGCACGAGAAGAATAATCCCGAAGACGACGGCCAACTGCTCGCGCATGACGCCGAGCCAAAGCCAGAAAAGCGCGCTGGTGCCGGAAAGGATCGTTCGGATCGTTGCACCGGAGCCGCGCGCAGCGTGTGCGCTTTGCGGCAGCGAGATGGTTTTCTCGAAAACGCTCGCGAGATGCAGGAGCTTCTGACGGTGCGCGAGCCGGTCGGCATTGATGCCGACAACAACCCCTGCCACGATTCCAAAAAGCCCAAGCAGCGCCCAAAGCCCGATATAAACAAACGCGCTTTCGCCCTTGCTCAAGGCATCGACGACACGCCCGAACAGAATGGGCTCCGCGAGCTGCGTCACTGCGATGACGACCCCTGCCGCGGCAAGTCCCATCGCGAGATATTTCTCCGAGGCGAGGAGCGCGAGGGAGCGCGTGTAAATCGCGATAAGACCGAGCGGCTTGGTGGTCATGGGAATGCTATGAGGGTGACGGGACGAGGCAACGTGGCAGCGAGCAGATAGGGTTGTGCAACACACAAGACAATTGCGCGAGACGGCCTGGGACAGTCGGCTCCCCCGCACGACTTTCCCTTCGCGCGATAGGCATCCTTCTAGCACGACCGAGATGTTTCTTATATCTGCTTAAAATCGGATTTTGTGTTCTAACTTTCCGCCATCGCCGATCGGTAAAATTCGGAACGTATGATGGTTCGCGTCAGCCCCCCATTCTTGACGCAGCTAACGGGCTGTTCGAATGTAATATGAGGCATCAGCGGCGAGGCGAGCGGCCATGGCACAGGATCCGAAATATGATCTTCCCATCTACACGCCGACGGCTCGCGGGCTGCACTGGTTGATCGCGCTACTGATCTTTATTCAATTGCCACTCGGCTTTTACATGTCCTACCGCGGCAACGAGATGCCGTCGGTCAACGAGAAGGGCGAGCCGGTCAAAGGCGTCTGGGATGCACTGACCGGGTTTCTCTATAGCTCACATAAGCTCATCGGCTTGACCGTACTCGCGCTCGTTGTGTGGCGACTCTTCTATCGCCTGACGCGTGGTGCGCCGAAGTCGGACCCGACAGTCCCGGCGCCGCTCACAGGCGTCAGCCATCTCGTCCATTGGGTGCTTTACCTGCTGATCCTCGCGGTACCGCTCATCGGACTGGAGGCGATTTTATACGGTGATTATCGGGACATTTTCGGGTTCCAGCTACCCGCGATGACCGTAAAGGACGAAGACCTCGCCAAAGAGCTTTTCGAATGGCACGAGATCGGCGCGATTCTGCTCATCGTCTTCGTCACGCTGCACATTCTCGCGGCCATCTATCATCGTTTCATCCGCGGAGACCGGGTTGTCGAACGCATGATCCCGAAGCGCGTCGGCTGATCAAGATCGATCTCACGGAGGCGTCGCGAAGACGTCGGTATGTCCTATGAAAGCGGCGGTGCGCGGAACGTTGAGCCAGGCGACGACGGTCTTCTCGTCGAGGCCTCCATCTTCGGTGGCGGCGACGGCGTAACCGCGAAGGAGTTCTTCGATCAGCATCCGGTCCTGGCGTTCGAGTTCCCACGGGCTCTGGCCATTGAGGACCACGTACCCGTTGATGCGGAATTGATCGACGAGATGCGATGAGGCGAGGGGGCCCGCCGCTGGTCCGAAGCCTTTGTCGCGCATCTGATGGCGCTGGAACGCCGCGGCAATCTGATTGTCGGCTGGCCTGTGCGGGGTCCACTTCTGCAGGCCGTTGTAGGTCAGGGTGGTATAAAACGCCGCCCGCCGCGAAGTGACGGCTTTCGCGAATTCCCGGATATAGCTTTCTGATGTCAGATCGAAAAAAGCCGACGCTGTGATGAGTTGCGCACCTTCATCCACCAGAGCTTTCGTGTCGCGTGCAAGATCGGCCTCTCTGAAAACGACGCGGATTTTGCGGCCACCCTTTTCAATTTCCAGCGCATCTCCTTCGACGATATGACGATCAGCCCAACGGGTGAGCTTGCCCTTGGCCGCATCAAGAAGCGCCACATCGCGATCAACGAGCGTCCAGGTCTGCCGAGAGGGCAGGAGAGGCGCGGTCGCGCGAAGGTTGGCGCCCGTGCCGCAGCCGAGATCGAGAACGTTCAGTTCTTCTCGCAGCGTAAAGCGCGCTGCGACCGCATTCGCGACATTCGCATTGCGGGCACGCGCATCGGCAGCCTCGCGGAGATCAAGCCATTCGGGAGAGAAATCGTTCATGGCCTGAGCCCTAGAATGACGGCGGCGAACCGGCGCGCCGTTTCGTGCCAGGTTGGGAGTGTGCGCCCCGCCTCCCATGCGGCATCCGCGAGCCGATCGCGCAGCTTCTTGTCCGTCAGCGCGCGATGCAAAGCAGCGGTGAGCTGCGGAACATTCCCCGCTTCGACGTGCAGCGCCGCAGCTTCTCCCGCCGTCTCGGCTGCGGCGCCACCCGCAGCAAGCACGATCGGCAAGCCGCGCGCCATCGCTTCGGCAAGAACCATTCCGTAACCCTCGAAAAGCGACGCAGAGACGAAAAGATCGGCGCTTTCGTAGAGCCGTTCGAGCGTCGCCGGCACGACCTTCCCGACAAGCGTCACGCGATCCTCAAGACCGTGATCGCGAATGGCGCTTTGGACGGCCTCAACCGCTTGAGGATGGCGATCGAGCGCACCGGCGATCGTCAACCGCCAGTCGAGATCCTTTAGCGGTGAGAGGGCTTCAACCAGGATATCGTAGCCCTTTCGCGGCAGCACCGCGCCCACGGCCAGAATTTGCAGCGGCGCGCCCGTTCCCGTCGCGCGTTGCGCCGGATCGGTACCTGGTTCCGCGATCGTAATCTTCTCGGGAAAGAGCCCCAGCTGCTCGGTGAGCATGCGCTTCGTCGTGCGGCTCGTCACGATGACATGGTTGGCGCGTTTCAGCGCCCGCTCTTCACTTGCTTTCAATTCGACCTTCCGCGCATGCGGCAGCCCCGTTTCGAGAAACAAGGGATGATGCACGAGGCCGATCACACGGCCCTTCAGCGCCTCGAGCAAGCTGTCGGTGAATGCACCGTACGCCAGGCCATCCACCACAAGCACGGACGTGGACGGTCGTGTCGCGAGAATCCTGCGGGTTTCCTCGAGATCCTCCTCGGACGGGTTCGGAAACGAGGAGGGGAGCGAGAGAATTGAAACGGGAACGCCGAAGGCCGGCAGTAGTTCGATCACCCGGCGGTCGTAGGTGTACCCCCCGGTCGCCGCTTTCAGATCTCCTGGGATGGCGAAGACCGCTTCAGCCACGGATCGGCCCTTCGTAGCTGGCGCGTGCGAGATCGGTTTCCGAGAATGTCACGCGGATGCGCGAGAGCGATTTGGCGTCTTCGCCGAGCGCGCCGGTCTGGGCGGCCTTCGCAATACGGTCGAAGACATACTTGCAAAGGAATTCCGTCGTCGTGAGTTGGCCTTTGAACTGCGGCAGGACGTCGAGATTCTGGTAGGCGAGCGGCTCGAGCGTCTTGCCAAGAACGTCGAGCGCCGCCCCGATATCGACGACGACGTTCTGGCTCGTCAGCTCTTCGCGAAAGAACGCAACGTCGACGACGAACGTCGCCCCGTGCAGGTTCTGCGCTGGACCGAAGAAAGGATCGGGCAGCGAATGCGCGATCATGATGCGGCTGCGGACTTCGACGGCATACATTGCGTTTTCCCGATGTAATTAATAACGGATGATCGGCGGCAAGTCCGACGACGACCAGATGCGCGGCAATTGCGTCGGCAAGTCGTCGAAGTGCACCTCGTTAGCAACGAGGCGATCGAGGCGATCGTCTTCGAGAAGGGCAATGGCACGCTCAAGGCGATCGCGATGCTTCAGCTGGCCGCGATGGCTCGGCGCCACATGGCCAACCTGCGACGAGACGATTTTCAGTCGCCGGCTGTGAAATGCTCCGCCCAGCGTCACCGTTGCCGGTTGTGAGCCATACCAGCTCATCTCGACGACCGTTCCCTCGAACGCACAGGAGTCTATGGCAGCCTGCAGCCCCGCAGCCGTTGCGCTCGTGTGAAAGACAACCCTGTTTTCGCGCGGCGCTTGCGAGGGTGTCACGAAACGGACGCCGAGCGCCTCCGCGAGACTTGCTCGGTCGTGATTGACATCCATGATAGCAACCTCTGTCCCCGCTATAGCGTGTGCGAGATACGCTGTTAGCAGGCCGACAAGGCCTGCGCCCACGATGAGCACCCGGTCGCCCAGCGTGGTGCCCGCATCCCAATGGGCATTGAGAGCGGTTTCCAAGTTGGCGGCGAGGACCGCTCGACGGAATGGAATGGCATCCGGCAGGATGGCCAACATCGAGTCCGGTGCAAGAAAATGGTCCTGATGCGGATGCAAGACAAAGACACGCTTGCCCACAAGGGAGTCGGAGCCCGCCGTCACGACACCTGACACTGAATAGCCGTATTTGACAGGAAACGGGAACTCCCCGGCTTGAAGTGGCGCGCGCATCCGCGACCATTCGCTTTCCGGAACCTGCCCCAGGGCGATGAGCCGTTCGGTGCCGCGGCTGATCGCGGAATATTCCGCGGCAATCCGCGCATAGCCTGGAGGCGGCGGGGCGAGCCGTTCTGTCCGCAGCTCGGCTGCTCCGGGCTTGACGTACCAGAGCGCCCGCGCCACCACGATCTGGCCCTGGCTGCGGCGCGTCGGCGTGGTGCTGGTCGGAAGTTTGCTCTGCGGGTCATTCATTGCGAAGGACTGGTCGGTGATGACACTCGGTGCCGGGCCCGACGGGCTGTCAAAGTCCGATGGAATGACAATGCCCGAGGAGCAGAGCCTTACGACCCCGGCGGGCCTCGACGCAAGAGCGACGCTGACCCGACGGCGATATGTGGTGCTCTTTCTCAACATTGCGACGTGGCTTCTCATCATCCTCGTCACGGCGACTTTGCTCTCGCGTGGCGGCTGGACGGTCTCGGCGGCAGCTATGGTTTTCTGTGTGGCATTGGGCGTCCCTTGGCCGGTACTGGGCTTCTGGAATGCTCTCATCGGCCTGTGGCAGCTTCATGCGACCGGAACGCGATCCGCCGACCGGGCCGCATACGGCGCGTTCGGAGAAGATCGATCGCCCATCACGGTTAACACTGCCGTCCTGATGACCCTGCGGAACGAAGACCCGGCGCGGGCGCTGCTTCGCCTCAAGATCATGAAAGAAAGTCTCGACCGGACGTCCGACGGCACGCGCTTTTCTTATTTCATTCTGAGCGACAGCGACCGCCCCGAAATCGTTCGGCAGGAGGAAGCGTGCGTCGCGGCTTGGCGGGACGCTGATCCGGATCGCACGCGCATCGTCTACAGGCGCCGGATTGACAATAGGGGCTTCAAGGCCGGCAATCTCCGGGACTTCGCGGAACGCTGGGGCGGCGACTACGAACTCATGCTGGCGCTGGATGCAGACAGCCTGATGACGGGCGAGACGATCGTCAATCTCGTGCGTATCATGCAGAGACACCCGCGCATCGGCATTTTGCAGAGCCTCGTCGTCGGAACGCCGTCGTTGTCAGCCTTCGCGCGCCTCTTCCAGTTCGGCATGCGTCTCGGCATGCGGACGTACACGATGGGACAGGCGTGGTGGGTCGGCGATTGCGGACCGTTCTGGGGCCACAATGCCGTCGTTCGCATCAAGCCCTATGTCGAGCACTGCGCGCTGGACGGACTCCTCGGCGGCAAGCAAATCCTTTCGCATGATCAGGTTGAAGCCGTTCTGATGCGCCGCGCCGGATACGAGGTGCGGGTATTGCCCGTCGAGACAGGGTCCTACGAAGACAATCCGCCTGACCTCCTCGAATTCATGCGCCGCGACGTCCGCTGGTGCCAGGGGAACCTGCAGTATTTCAGGTTGATCGGGCTGAAAGGCTTGAAACCCGTCAGCCGCTTTCAACTCCTCTGGGCAATCCTGATGTTCCTCGGCGTCCCGGCATGGACGCTGTTCGCGGCTCTTTTGCCGGTTGTGCTCCTCCACGCTCAAAATGTCGCCGACTTCCCCTGGCATGAAATCGAGATGCTCTATGGGATGCTGCTGGTGATGCACCTCGCGCCGAAACTCGCCGGCATAACCGATGCGCTCATGACGACGGGTGAGGTTCGGAGATTCGGAGGCGGATTGAGGTTCACGTTGAGTGCCGTTACGGAAATCGTTTTTTCCCTGCTTGTTGCAACCATTACGACCATTCGCACGTCGATCTTCATGATCGCGCTCGTCTTCGGGAAGTCGATCACGTGGAGTGCGCAGCGCCGCGACGGCGCTGGCTTGAGTTGGCGAACAGCATTCGAAGCGCTCTGGCCGCAACTTCTGTTCGGGCTCTCTCTTTATGCGTCTCTCGCGGTCTCCTCGCCTGCGCTTCTTCTTTGGAGTTTGCCGCTGACGGCCGGTTATCTGCTCGCGATTCCATTTGCCGTCGTAACCGCGAGTCCTGGCGTTGGCCGCCTTTTCCGGCGCCATGGCATAGCCGGAATCCCGGAAGACTTCGCGCCGCCGCCCGAGATACGAGCCCTTGAGGCGAGACAGTAACGCTTATGGTTTCGCAGTCATTGCACGGCGTCTTTCGGTCATTGCGGGTCTATCTCGGGCCCGACGCGCCGCGTGCGGCGATGGACAATCTGTATCGCCGCTTTATCGAGCCCGGTGCGCTCGCCTTCGATATCGGTGCCCACGTCGGGGATCGCGTGTCGTCGTTTCGGAGGCTCGGTGCAAGAGTCATTGCGGTCGAGCCGCAGCCGTTGCTGTTCTCGGCGCTTCACCACATCCATGGCCGCGACCCTCTGGTCGAAATCGTTGATCGCGCGGTCGGTCCCCAGGCGGGACTGCGGGAGTTGTTCGTCAATACCGCAAATCCGACCGTCTCGACATTGTCGGAAGCTTTCGTCCATCAGGCCGAAGGCGCGCCGGGTTGGGAGGGGCAAGTCTGGGATGCGCATATCCCGATTGAGACCATCACGCTCGACGGCCTGATTGCCGGCTACGGCGTCCCATCCTTCATCAAGATCGATGTTGAAGGCTTCGAAGACGCCGTCCTGCGCGGCCTCTCACAGCCGATTAAGGCATTGTCGTTCGAGTTCACGACCATCGCCCGCGACGTCGCGATGGCGTGCTTCGATCGCCTGTCGGCGCTTGGCGGCTATCGCTACAACTTGTCCCTCGGCGAAACACAGACATTGGTATTCGATCGCTGGCTCTCTGACGCGGAGATGGCCGGTCACCTGAGCAATGTGCCGCACGATGCGAATTCGGGCGACGTCTATGCGTTGCTCGATCCATACTTATAGCACCAATCGAATTCGGAGTATTGAATGCCGTCGCTGTTCGTTCGCTTTCTCGTCTTGGTCGCAATTGCTGCCGCAGCACCTCTCACGCCCGCTTTGGCGGCATCGCTCGATGGCCTCGCGGTCGACGTAGAAAATGAAAGTGAACCGGTGCTCTGCGCCGAAAAGGACAATGTCGCGGTTGCGTTCTCCAATAAGAACGTCCGCTCCTTCCGCATCGAGGCTGCCCATCCCGTCTATCTTTCGTCCAGTATGCGTGCCAATATCGAGCCCGATTGGACGGCCTGCGACATGTCGAAGGATCCGGTCTACGTTTCGCCGGGGAAGCCGAAGAAGATCACGCTCGTCGGCGAGAGGAATCTCTGGCTCGTCGGATATACTTATCCGTCCTTCTGGCGCCCATCGACCGCGACGGTTCGCGTCGGCGATAAGGTGTGGAAAGGCATTCATCTGCTGCAGGTCTGGGTCGTCAAGAAAGGCCGCGCCGACGAAGTCCTCGTGCTTTACCCGCAGGACGGCTATTGGCGCCCGCGCCCGATGACGCCACCCAGCATGCATATCACCGCTTATGGGTCATCCTTCCTCGTCGGCCCGATCGAGCATGATGAGCGGCCATACGTTCAGCTCAAGGAGGCCGCATTCGATCCCGAAAAGCGCCAGTTCACGTTGTCTTTCGAAAAAGGCGGTTCGGCCACCGTGAAGATCGCGAGCGTCGACATCAACAAGCTCGCACTCGACGTGTCATTCGATCAGCCGATCTCCGGCGGCCCGTTCGCGATGCTGCGATCGATGTACGTGACGGAATTCAATAACGACACCGCGCGTATTGCCGTACGCGAGCAGGGCGCCAAGGGCTGGCGCGAAGAGAACATCATGAAGTTCGATCATGCCCGCGCAACGGACATCTGGATCGGGCGGCTCTCTCCCTCGCAGCATAATACGACGTCGCCCGATGTCGTCTTCAACAGCTTTTCAGACGGCCCCGAGCCCAAGCGTCCGAAGACCGAGATGCCGAAGGAAGTTTCCGGCGCGCCGATCAAATAAGCGACGCGGCTACCATGCAAGCTCCAGCATCGCTCCGAGCGCGGGCGGTGCATCGGCACCGAAAAGATCGCCGAGCTTCGTTGCAGAAAGATCTATCCCATCGACCGTTTCGTGGCGATGAATGCCGGAGGCGATGAAGAGGGCGTCGCAACCGTAGTTCTGCGCTCCCTTGATGTCGGTGCGGATGGCATCGCCGATGACGAGAATTCGCTTCTTGTTGACGTTGGTATTGCGAAGCCCTTCGGCCTTGCCATGGGCAGTCTCGTACGCGCTGAGGTGGGGCTTGCCGGCCCAATAGACCTCGCCGCCCATGTGGGCATAAAGATCGGCAATCGCACCGGCGCAATAAAGAAGTGTGCCTCCGACATCGACGAGGAGGTCCGGATTGGCGCAGACGAACGGCAACTTTTTATTCAACGCCTTCTCGAGGACGTCGCGATAATCCTCTGGCGTTTCCCGCCGATCGTCGTTCAATCCTGTACAGATGATGGCGTCCGCATCGGCAAGTTCGACGCAACGCGCGCGAAGAGCCGAAAAGAGTGCCTGATCGCGATCGCGCGGGCCGATGCAGTAGAGCTGCTGAAATTTCCGCTCTTCCAGATGCGTCAGCGCGATATCTCCGGACGAGACGATGTCATCCCAAGCCCCTCTCGGCACGAGCCGGGAATCGAGCATGTCCACCACGCGCTGCTTTGGCACCGGGGCATTCGAAACAAGAATGACGGTGCCGCCATTGGCACGGAATTTTTCAAGCGCCGCACACGCACTTTCGAACGCGGTAACCCCGTTATGGACCACACCCCAGACGTCACAAAAAATCACGTCGTAATGCGCCAGCAGCGGACCGGCGTGTTCCAAGATGGGAGGAACCTTGGAGTGGCCGCGGTGCAGAGATTTTGACAAGCTTGGTCCTGATGAGTGCGAGCGCGCGGTGATCCCAGAGCCCAGGAGTCGCTTCGATGCGCTGAGGAATGGTTGACGTTCAGTTAAAGGCGGATAATGCGCCAATCAAGCACATTCCCGTCGCAACCCACGCTTCACCGGCCGTCGTTCGAAGGTGAGCGGCTCTCGACTGGCGGAAACGCCAGTAGCTGATGGTGCAACTTCTAGAGACAATCTCCAACAATTCTCATTTCATTTGCTCACAATTTTTTTTGAAATGGCAGCCGCGGAATACCCCGATGAAATCCCAGCATGCGTCGTCGAATTGGAATTCGGAGTCTGCAAAACACAAGGCGCAGTCGGCGAAGCGATTGCTGAAATCTCGGGCGCCAGCGAAAAGTTCATATGCGCACGACCTTGAATGGCCGGCATTCCAGGCGGTCCAAAGTATTGCAGGGTCGGGAGCCGACGAAGTCAAGCGCCTGCACGACCTCTTCAAGATCGCGCTCAATAACATGGGTCGCGGATTCTCGATGTTCGACGACCAACAGAGGCTTATCCTTTGCAACAATCTCTATAAACAAATTTTCGATTTGCCGGAGGAACTGGCGCAGCCGGGAACGCCCTTCGCGGATATCATCGCGCATCACGTGGCGAGCGAGACCGGCCACTGCAGTCAGGAGGATCGCGCCAGGCAGCGGCGCTGGATTGACGCACATGTCGCGGAGTTGTCCACGGGAAGATCATTTTCGGAAACGAGATATCTCAAGACCGGTCGGACCATTTTCATCATCAATCAACCGCTGCCGGATGGCGGGTGGGTCGATATACAGGAAGATATCACCGAGAAAAGCGCGGCCGAACATAAGATCGCATGGCTCGCGCACCACGACACGCTGACCGAACTCAACAACCGTTTTCATTTCTGCGACGAGCTTGAGCGGGCCTTCGCATGCGGTGACGAGTTGGCCGTTTTCCTGATCGATCTCGACAACTTCAACGACGTCAACGACACCTTCGGCCACCCGGTCGGAGATGCGCTGTTGAAAAGCGTCGCGAAACGGCTCCGGAAATCCGTTCGTCGGACCGATGTGTTGGCGCGCCTCGGCAGCGATGAATTTGCGCTGATCAGGCATGGATCCGCCACCCGCGAACAGTCGAAAGCAGTCGCCACGCGGTTGCTTCGCGCGATTCGCCGTGAGCACACCGCCCTGGGACTTAAAATGAGAATCGGCGCGAGCATCGGGATCGCCATGGCGCCTGAGCACGGCAGCACGCCCGACGAGCTTCTGAAGAATGCGGATCTCGCACGTGATCGCGCGAAGCTGTCGGCACACGGAAGCTATTCGATTTTCGATCGAGCAGATGAAAACGCCACTACGAACGGTCGGAGACGGCAAGCCGATCTGGAGACGGCCGTGAAGAAGAAGCAGTTTGAACTTCATTATCAGCCCATCCTCGACATCAAGGGGCAGGACGTTGGAAGCTTCGAGGCTTTGATCCGCTGGCGGCATCCCGAACGCGGCCTTGTTCCTCCCGGCGAGTTCATCCCGATGGCGGAGGAGACCGGACTGATCGTCGAAATCGGCACTTGGGCGTTGCGGCGCGCATGCAAGGACGCGGCGGCATGGCCGGACCCCATAAAGGTGAGTGTCAATCTTTCGTCAATTCAGTTCGAAGGGGGCGATCTCTATAATGAAGTCGTGTCGGCACTGGATGCATCCGGATTGGCGCCTCAACGGCTGGAGCTCGAGGTGACCGAATCCGTCATGCTCAACGACCATCCCAATACACATGACATTCTGCATCGCCTTCGCGATCTGGGCGTCAAGATCACGCTCGACGATTTTGGAACGGCATACGCATCCCTCAGCTATCTGAGGAGCTTTCCGTTCGACAAGCTCAAGATTGACCGTTCTTTCATCCGGGATTGCGGGACTCCGCAGGGCGGCGATTGCGTTGCCATCGTCCAATCGATCGCTGGCCTCGCCGGCCGTCTGCGCATGAAGACGGTTGTCGAAGGCGTCGAAACAGCCGACCAACTTGATTTGGTTGCGAATGCGGGATGCGAAGAGGTCCAGGGCTTCTATTTCAGTAAGCCTGTGCCGGTCGGGGAAATTGGATTGGTGCTTAAACGCTGCCAGTCCCTCTTTTCACCCAGACTTGCGCAATCGGCCTGATCCGTCGCGCCTCGCGCAGATATGAGTGGCCGAATGCTGGCCATGGCGGCAGATTGGATGTCGGACAGGTCGCATGTCCGAGATCTCCAACAACCGCGAGAGGCTGACCATGAAAATTGTCGTCATCGGTGCTCCGGGCACGATCGGTCGTGCGGTTGTCGCAGCGCTTGCGCCGCGCCACGAGATCATCGAGGTCGCCAAATCGCGCGGCGCATTGACCGTGGATACCAGCGACTTTGCGAGTGTCCGCGATCTCTTCTCCAAGATCGGCACCTTTAACGCTGTCGTGACGGCCGCAGGCAATGCGCACTTCGGACCGTTCGCGACGATGACTCCCGATGAGTTTCGGGTCGGCCTGAATGACAAGCTGATGGGTCAGATCAACGTCGTCCTCGCGGCGCGCGATCTGATTTCATCTGGTGGTTCGTTCACGCTGACGAGCGGCAGCTTGAGCGACGAGCCTGTCCGTGGCGGCGCTGACGCAAGCACCGTCAATGCCGCGATAGATGGTTTCGTGCGGGCTGCGGCGATTGAAATGCCGCGCGGCGTGCGGATCAATTCGGTGAGCCCGACAGTGCTCGCCGAGTCTTGGAGCGTCTACGGGCCGTTCTTTGCGGGATGTGAGCCCGTGCCTGCCAAACGGGTCGCTTTGGCCTACGTTCGAAGCATCGAAGGCGCGGCGACCGGACAGACCTACCGTATCTGGTAGCGGTGGGTTGCCGGAAGATCCGGCCAAATATCCTTTCCTCTGTCGTCACACGAAGAGAGTCACGATAGCCTGCGCCTCCTGAAGAAAGGCCGGCAGCAGACCGGTCCGGATTGAGAGGACTGTATCATGCTTGTCGTGACGACGAATGAGATCCAAGGCTATCGCATTGTGCGCCATCTCGGGCTGGTCCGCGGCCTGACGGTGCGATCGCGCAGCGTTGTCGGCAATCTCGGCGCCGCGATTCAGATCTTCTTCGGAGGCAATATCTCCGTCTACACCAAGCTCGCCGAGCACGCCCGCCAGGAAGCTTTCGACCTTCTCGTCGAGCATGCCCACAGCATGGGCGCCAATGCCGTCGTGGCGATGCGCTACGATGCCAACGAGATTGCAGCGGCCGTGACGGAAGTCCTGGCTTATGGATCCGCCGTCGTCGTTGAACCGATGGCGGGCGCGGGAGCGGCTGATCCGGGGCCTTGGAGCAGCGCCGAGACAGGTCGATAGAAAAAAGGCGTTGCCGGGGCTGACAAGGCCTCAAACTTCGGTTAAGGGTGCACGCCCCGAAAGAGGCTGCTCGACGAACGGGCTTGCGCCCGCGTCAGGACTAGGGGTGTAGCTCAATTGGTAGAGCGTCGGTCTCCAAAACCGAAGGTCGGGGGTTCGAGACCCTCCGCCCCTGCCAGCCTCGTGGAGGTTTGATTTGCCGACCGGCCCGGAAAACACCGCGGTCGGGTGCGGCATGTTGTCGCTTATGCGCTCAGAAAGCAGTTTTGATGGCGAAGTTCAATCCCATAACCTTTATGCAAGAGGTTCGGCAGGAAGTCGCGAAGGTAACTTGGCCGACTTGGAAAGAGGTGTGGATCACGACTTTGATGGTGCTCATCATGGTCGCGCTCGCCTCTGTTTTCTTTTTGGTAGTCGATCAGGCGCTGAGCCACATCGTGCGTCTGGTCCTAGGGGTGGGCACCTGAAATCCGGCTCGCATATTTGGTTTGAATGACGCGCCAGAGGGCCTTTGAGAATGGTTGTCGCGCAAGAACGCGAAGATAAGGCGACGGTTGCCGGCACGCGCTGGTACATCGTCCACGCATACACAAACTTCGAGCGCAAGGTCGCCGACGCCATCCGCGAACGCGCGAAGGCGAATGGTCTCGATCAGTTGTTCGAAGAGATTGTCGTTCCGACCGAGGAAGTCGTCGAGATCAAGCGGGGTCGCAAGATTCCGACGGAGCGAAAGTTCCTGCCGGGTTATGTCCTGGTCAAGATGAAGATGACAGACGCGGCGTTCGTGATGATCAAGAACACGCCGAAGGTGACGGGCTTTCTCGGTGCCGACAACAAGCCGATGCCGATCCCCGAAGCCGAGGCGATGCGGATCTTGAATCAGGTCAAGGAAGGTGTCGAGCGGCCGAAGCCGACAATCACCTTCGAGGTGGGCGAGAACGTCAAGGTCGCAGATGGCCCGTTCGCATCGTTCACTGGCGTTGTCGAAGAAGTCGACGAGGAGCGCTCACGCGTGAAGGTCGCGGTGTCGATCTTTGGGCGTCCGACGCCGGTCGAACTCGAATTTACGCAGGTTGAAAAAGTACCCGCCTGATGGCGCCGATCGGCGTCTTGGGCAGACGAAGAATTCCGGCGGCGTGCCGCCGGAGCCCGCATCGAGATTTGAGTTTCGATGCGGTGATGTGCGGGAGGACAGGCTTCTCTACCGGGAAGTTCAGTCCGTCGGACCGCTAACCCTGAGCCTTCTGCCTTCTGGGCGGCGGCTCTAACATCGAAGGGGAACTATGGCGAAGAAAATCGACGGCTTCATCAACCTTCAGGTACCGGCAGGGGCGGCCAATCCGTCGCCGCCGATCGGTCCCGCGCTTGGCCAGCGCGGCGTCAATATCATGGAATTCTGCAAGTCCTTCAACGCCAAAACGAAGGACCTCGAGCAGGGTACACCGATTCCCGTGAAGATCACGGTCTACTCCGACCGCTCATTCACATTCGAGATGCGTCAGCCTCCGGCAACGTACCTCATCAAGAAGGCCGCAGGTCTGCGCCCGACGGGCAAGGGCGGTACGGGCTCGAAAGAGCCGGGCCGCACGGTCGCCGGTCAGGTCACGATCGCGCAGCTGAAGGAGATTGCGAAGGGCAAGCTGAAGGACATGAACACCGACGACCTCGACGCAGCCGCCCGCACGCTCGCGGGCAGTGCACGTTCGATGGGCCTCAAGGTGGTGGAGTAGTCCGATGGCAAAAGCTCAAATCAGCGCTGAGAAGATCAAGGAAACGCACGAGGCAGGCGGCAAGCGCATGTTTGCCGTCAAGCAGGGCCTCCCCCCGGGCAAGGCCTATGGCGTCGCCGAAGCCGTGAAGATCATCAAGGAGCGCGCCAAGGCGAAGTTCGACGAGACGATCGAGATCGCTCTGAACCTCGGCGTCGACCCGAAGCACGCCGACCAGATGGTCCGCGGCGTCTGCAATCTTCCGAACGGCTCGGGCCGCACGGCGCGCGTCGCTGTTTTCGCGCGTGGCGCCAAAGCGGAAGAGGCGAAGGCTGCCGGAGCCGACATCGTCGGCGCAGAGGACCTCGTCGAGATCGTCTCGAAAGGAACGATCAACTTCGACCGCTGCATCGCGACGCCCGACATGATGGGCCTCGTCGGCCGTCTCGGTAAGGTGCTGGGCCCGCGCGGCCTGATGCCGAACCCGCGCGTCGGCACCGTCACGATGGACGTCACGAACGCCGTCAAGGGTGCGAAGGGCGGTTCGGTCGAGTTCCGCGTCGAGAAGGCGGGCATCGTTCACGCCGGTGTCGGCAAGGCGAGCTTCACGGAGGAAGCTTTGGTTCAGAACATCAAGGCGTTCGTTGACGCGGTCGTCAAAGCCAAGCCGACAGGTTCGAAGGGCACGTATCTGAAGAAGGTGTCGCTGTCCTCGACGATGGGCCCGGGCCTGAAGCTCGACACCGCATCCGTCGCGCCGGGACCGGCTGCTTGAGTTTGAAGAATTCCGGGGCAACCCGGAAAATCCTGAACCGGGGTCTTCGGGCTTCGGTTCAGCACTGTCCGAGATTGTGGGTGCCGAACCGGCCTGCCGGGGACGCCTAAGTCTCTCAACCTTTGAGAGCCCGCATGAGACAGAAGAGGATCGGATTTGGGGCGAAAGCCCGATTTCCGGTTTGAACCTTCTGGGTCAGCACCGTGCCGCTTCTGCTCGCGGTCCACGGGAACGAGGACAGACGAACGTCGCCCGATCCTCACCGGAGACGGCGGCAAAGGTGCAACCCGCGGGGCTTCGCGAATGAAGCTTCGCAGCAAGGAGACGAGACGTGGATAGAGCCGCGAAACGTGAGCTCATCGATAGCCTCCACACCACGCTGAAAAGCACAGGTGTGGTCGTTGTCGCCCACAACACCGGCATGGTGGCCGCTCAATCCGCAGAGTTCCGCAGGCGCGTGAAAGACGCCGGTGGTTCTGTGAAGGTGGCCAAGAACAAGCTGGCGCAGCTCGCGCTCAAGGATACCGACGCCGAAAAGCTTTCTGATCTTATGACGGGGCCGACCATTCTGGCCTTCTCGCAGGATCCGATCGCCGCGGCGAAGGCGGCCGTCACGTACGCCAAGACGAACGACAAGCTCGTCATTCTCGGCGGCGCGATGGGCAAGACCATCCTTGATGCGAAAGGTGTGCAGGCTCTTGCCGATCTGCCGTCGCTTGATGAACTGCGCGCCAAGATCATCGGCCTCTTGAACGCACCGGCGACGAAAATCGCCCGGACCATCAAGGAGCCCGGTGCCAAGCTGGCCCGCGTCATTCAGGCCAAGGCGTCGAAGGAAGAGGCTGCGGCTTAACGGTCGAAGTTGTGGGGCTTTGAGCCCGCGAAAAGCTAGCGCAGCACGGCCCAGAGGGGGTGCTGCAATTCAACCACTAGGTTCAAATCGGAAGGACACTATATATGTCAAAGATCGAGAAAATTGTTGATGACCTGTCGAGCCTCACGGTGCTCGAAGCCGCTGAGCTTGCGAAGGCCCTCGAGGAGAAGTGGGGCGTTTCGGCCGCTGCGGCTGTTGCCGTCGCTGCTCCCGCCGCTGGTGGCGCTGCCGCTGCTCCGGCCGAGGAGCAGACGGAGTTCACCGTTATCCTGAAGTCGGGCGGCGACAAGAAGATCAACGTCATCAAGGAAGTTCGCGCCATCACCGGTCTCGGATTGAAGGAAGCCAAGGACCTCGTCGAGGCCGGCGGCAAGACCGTGAAGGAAGGCGTCTCGAAGGACGAAGCCCAGAAGCTCAAGAAGCAGCTTGAGGATCAGGGCGCCGTCGTCGAGGTGAAGTAAAGTTAACCATCAGCACCGGCTGGGTCGCTCCCGGCCGGTGCTGATGGCTGTGCATATTGCGCATTGCGGCCGGCTCCCCGCGGGGGAGACGCAATGCGTGAGCAAAGACGGTTTTCCGGAGGGTCCAGAGGTTCGCCAGAGCCTCGAAACGGACCCTCCGGTGAACCGTTTCAAGAGGTCCCGGTTTCCCAGGGACCCTGAGCGCGTCGCATTAGGATCGCGGGCCCACCCGCAAACGAGAGCACGAAGGGACCGATATGGCTCAAACCCTCACCAGCCGCAAACGCCTCCGGAAGCAATTTGGTTCGATCGGAGAAGTCGCGGAGATGCCGAACCTCATCGAGGTTCAGAAAGCATCCTACGATGACTTCCTGATGATCAAAGAGCCACCCGGCGGCCGGCCTGACGATTTCGGCCTGCAGTCGGTGTTCAAGAGCGTTTTCCCGATCTCCGACTTCGCCGGAAAATCGACGCTCGAATTTGTCAGCTACGAGTTCGAGCCACCGAAGTTCGACGTCGATGAGTGCATGCAGCGCGACATGACCTATGCAGCGCCGCTGAAGGTCAAGCTGCGCCTCATTGTGTTCGATGTGAACGAGGAGACGGGTTCGAAGTCGATCAAGGACGTCAAGGAGCAGGACGTCTACATGGGCGACATGCCGCTCATGACGCTGAACGGTACCTTCATCATCAACGGCACCGAGCGCGTCATCGTCTCGCAGATGCATCGTTCGCCGGGTGTCTTCTTCGACCACGATCGCGGCAAGACGCATTCCTCCGGCAAGCTGCTGTTTGCAGCACGCATCATTCCGTATCGCGGTTCCTGGCTCGATTTCGAGTTCGACGCGAAAGATAACGTCTATGTGCGTATCGACCGTCGCCGCAAGCTGCCGGTGACGACGATGCTCTATGCGCTGGGTCTCGATGACGAGGAGATCCTGGCGCACTTCTATAGGCACATCGCGATCAAGGAGTCGAAGCGCGGCTGGAAGATGCCGTATCTGCCGGAGAAGTTCCGCGGCGTCACTCCGCAGTCCGACATCGCCGATGCCAAGACCGGCGAAGTCATCGCTCGCGCCGGTGAGAAGATCACCGCACGCCGCTCGCGCGAGATCGCCGAGAACGGCGTCAAGGAGATCCTGATCTCGGCCGAGGACCTCGCAGGACGGTTCATCGCCGAAGACATCGTCGATCTCGAGACCGGCAAGATCTTCGCGGAGGCCGGCGACGAACTCGATGAAAACCTTCTCGCCGAACTGAAGGAGCAGAAGGTCAAGGAATTCCACATCCTCGACATTGATTACGTCAACACTGGCGCGTTCATCCGCAACACGCTCAACATCGACAAGAATGCCAATCAGCAGGAAGCGCTGATGGACATCTATCGGGTCATGCGTCCGGGCGAGCCGCCGACCATCGAAGCGGCGACCGCGCTTTTCCAGGGCCTGTTCTTCGATCCCGAGCGGTTCGATCTCTCGGCTGTCGGCCGCGTGAAGATGAACATGCGTCTCGAACTCGATGCGCCGGACACGATGCGCGTGCTTCGCCGTGAGGACATCCTTGCGGTCGTGAAGACGCTTGTCGATTTGCGCGACGGCAAGGGCGAGATCGACGACATCGACCACTTGGGCAACCGCCGTGTGCGTTCGGTCGGCGAGCTGATGGAGAACCAGTACCGCGTCGGCTTGCTGCGCATGGAGCGCGCTATCAAGGAGCGTATGTCATCGGTCGATATCGACACGGTGATGCCACAGGATCTTATCAATGCGAAACCTGCGGCGGCTGCGGTGCGCGAGTTCTTCGGCTCGTCCCAGCTCTCGCAGTTCATGGACCAGACGAACCCGCTCTCGGAAATCACCCATAAGCGCCGCCTCTCCGCGCTTGGACCGGGCGGTCTGACGCGCGAGCGCGCAGGCTTCGAAGTCCGCGACGTGCATCCGACGCACTACGGCCGTATCTGCCCGATCGAGACGCCGGAAGGCCCGAACATCGGTCTGATCAACTCGCTCGCGACGTTCGCGCGCGTGAATAAGTACGGCTTCATCGAGAGCCCGTATCGCAAGGTCATCAACGGCCGTGTGACGGACGAGGTTGCATATCTGTCCGCGATGGAAGAGATGCGCCACCACGTTGCACAGGCGAATGCCGTCATCGACGCGAAGGGTAAGCTGACGGAAGACCTCGTCACCGTCCGCTACCAGGGCGACGTGATGCTCGTTCCGACGGACAAGGTCGATTACATCGACGTCTCGCCGAAGCAGCTCGTGTCGGTCGCAGCTGCGCTCATCCCGTTCCTTGAGAACGACGACGCCAACCGCGCGTTGATGGGTTCGAACATGCAGCGTCAGGCCGTGCCGTTGATCAAGGCGGAAGCGCCGCTGGTCGGCACGGGCATGGAAGAGCGTGTTGCGCAGGACTCAGGCGCCGCCATCGCCGCACGGCGCACGGGCATCGTCGATCAGGTCGATGCAACCCGTATCGTTATCCGCGCGACCGAAGAGCAGGATCCGTCGAAGCCGGGCGTCGACATCTATCGTCTGCGCAAGTTCCAGCGTTCGAACCAGAACACCTGTATCAACCAGCGTCCGCTGATCAACGTGGGCGACCACGTGAAGGCGGGCGACATCATCGCTGACGGTCCTTCGACCGAGCTTGGCGAGCTGGCGCTCGGCAAGAACGTGCTCGTCGCGTTCATGCCGTGGATGGGCTACAACTTCGAAGACTCGATCCTGATGAACGAGCGCGTCGTCTCCGAAGACGTGTTCACCTCGATCCACATCGAGGAATTCGAGGTGATGGCTCGCGATACGAAGCTTGGGCCTGAGGAAATCACGCGCGATATTCCGAACGTTTCGGAAGAAGCGCTGAAGAACCTCGACGAAGCGGGCATCGTCTACATCGGCGCCGAAGTGCATCCGGGCGACATTCTCGTCGGCAAGATCACGCCAAAGGGCGAGAGCCCGATGACGCCGGAAGAGAAGCTTCTCCGCGCCATCTTCGGCGAGAAGGCGTCTGACGTGCGCGATACGTCGCTCCGTCTGCCGCCGGGTGTCGCTGGAACGATCGTCGAAGTCCGCGTCTTCAATCGTCACGGCGTCGAGAAAGACGAGCGTGCGATGGCGATCGAGCGCGAGGAGATCGAGCGTCTTGCCAAGGACCGCGACGACGAATTGCAGATCCTCGACCGCAACGTCTATGCACGTCTGAAAGACGCGCTGATGGGCAAGGAAGTCGCGAAGGGTCCGAAGAACGCGCGCAAGGGCACGATGATCGATAACGCGATCCTCGATGACATTCCGCGCAGCCAGTGGTGGGAAATCGGTCTCGCCAACGAGAAGGCTCAGGCCGAGGTCGAAGCCATCCAGAAGCAATACGAAGATGCCAAGAAGGGCTTGGGTCTCCGCTTCGCCGACAAGGTCGACAAGCTGCAGCGCGGCGACGAGCTGCCGCCGGGCGTGATGAAGATGGTCAAGGTCTTCGTCGCGGTGAAGCGCAAGATCCAGCCGGGCGACAAGATGGCCGGCCGTCACGGCAACAAGGGTGTCGTGTCGATGATCGTCCCGTCGGAAGACATGCCGTTCCTCGAGGACGGCACGCCGGTCGACGTC
>Ga0164243_10003586_pt1 | contig 24775 bp, 24 predicted proteins | sample OricompcompostOP_FD_108781 | JGI IMG/M metagenome (GOLD analysis project Ga0164243, IMG submission 108781) | Organic Plus compost microbial communities from Emeryville, California, USA - Original compost - Organic plus compost (OP) | ecosystem: Engineered > Solid waste > Mixed feedstock >...
GCCGCCGTGCCCGGTGCTGCTGCCCGATCGCGCCGCCTATCGCCACGCCAGCGCCGAGGGGCGCAGCGTGATGGAAGCCGAGCCTGCCGGCAAGGCGGCCGAGGAGGTCCGCGATCTCTACAAATGGACATGTCGACAGCTCGACATGCCGACACCCCGTTTCAAGCGAAAGGCCGCCGCATGAGCCGCAAACCGAGTTTCGTCAATCTGCGCAGCGCCGCTCCCGCGGCCCCGATCGCGCCCGTCCCGGCCCCGGCACCCACCATGGCGGAAGGGCAGGGGCGCCCGCCGAGCCGCGAGGGCCGCAAGCAGATCGCCGGCTTCTTTTCGCCGGAGATGTCGCTGGCGATGCACATGCTCGCGCGCCGCCAGGGCAGGAGCCTGCAGGCACTGATGGCCGAGGCGTTCAACGACGTGCTGAGAAAGCACGGGGAGAGTCCGATCGGGGATTGAGGGGAAGTGTCGCCCGGTTTATGGGCCTCATTGTGCGGTATAGCCACCGTCCACGGATAATGTCGTGCCCGTGATCCAGGTCGAGGCGGGGCTGAGCAGGAAAGCTGCGGCGTTAGCAATGTCGTCGGGGCGGCCAAAGCCCAACAGATGGCGGCGTTCATAGTCGGCAATCGCGCTTTCATTGAGAGTTTTTGTGAGGCGTTCATGCATCTCGGTTTGCACGGCTCCGGCAGCGATGCTGTTCACCCGAATCCGCCGCGGAGCGAGCTCACACGCCAAAGATCGTACCATTCCGTCGATCGCAGCCTTGGCTGCGGAATACCCAACCATGCCTGAGGTTCCACGCAATCCTGCGACGGAGGACATGAAAACTAGAGACGCTCCATCGTTTATTACCCCGCGCGAAGCCGCTGCACGCGCAATTCCCAGGGCACCGTAGAGCGCTGCGTCAAACAAATTTGCTGCATGTTCATTCTTAAACATGCGCATTGGCCGGACGAGTTCGGTTCCGGCGCTATGCAGGATAGCGTCGAGAAGACCGTTTTGTTGAGCTATATCTTTTACGACATCAGCAGTGGTTTCGAGATCGGTGAATTCCGCAACAACTTTCGTGTGCCCCTGCCCTGTGAGTGTGGCGCGTGCCGCCTCGAGTCGAGCTTCATCGCGGCCCAGCAACGTGACCCGCGCTCCCATCGCCGCAAATCGCTCCGCTGACGCGCGTCCCAGTCCGGAGGAGGCGCCGGTCACCAGGATGTGCAGGTCCGCCAACATGTCTCCCGAAAAGCTAGTCATTGTACGTGCATCTCCGATTGTGTCTCCGCGAAGCGGTTCCTATAGCTGCAACACCTAATCCGAGGCGATGGAATGCAAAAAGGCCGGACCATTATCGTGGGCGCTGGAGGCTTTGGTCGCGAGCTGATTGCTTGGGCCGAGGATTGTCATAATGCCGGTTTGTTAGCGCCTATAGCTGGATTGGTTGACGATAATCTGCGCGCAATGGACGGGTTCTCGTATCCAGTAGGATTGTTGAGCAGCATAGCTGAATTCGTACCCGAGCCCGGCGATCAGTTATTGATGGCGATCGGCACGCCCGCGATCAAACAGCGGGTCAGTGAATTGCTCGGGGGGCGGGGCGGGAATTTCGTCACGTTGATCCATCCGACCGCCGTCGTCGCCAGATCGGCGCGGGTCAGTGACGGAACGATCCTGTGTCCGCTGTCGCTGGTTTCGGCCGATGCGGTTCTTGGCCGGTTGTGCGCCGTCAATGCGCTTTCCAGCATCGGACATGACGTACAGGTCGGCGCGTTTTCCACGCTCAGCGCGCATGTGGACTTGACCGGGGCCGTGTCTGTGGGGGAAGGCGTGATGATCGGCACCGGAGCCAAGCTGCTGCCTCGCGTCAAGATAGGGAACGGCGCGAAGATCGGTGCGGGTGCCGTCGTCTATCGCTCGGTGCTGGCCGGTCGTACTGTATTTGCGGCGCCTGCCAAGACGCTGCCGCAGTCTAGTCGGTAAGTGTTGCTTCTCGATAGCTGCGGCGAAAATGCAACAGCTTTTCCTCGGATGCAGACCAGAAACGTGGCGGTTCCATGGACCATGTATCGAACGATACGCGCTTACAGATCGCGTGATCTTCTTCGAATACTGCGCGATTCATCGAAGCTGAGGAAGTCATCAAGGACGCGACGAGATCCGGATTCACATTGGCGTTGAGACGTCCGCTGAACAGACGACTGGTGAAATATGTCCTCTCAGTCATTTTGGTAGGCAAGAAATGCTGGATGGATTGAGAGAACCCGAAAGTCGACGAAATCATAGTGAAAGGAAAGAGATAGATGCTCTCATACCCTTCGAACTGGTGTGTCAAATCAAACAATCGTGATAGTGACTTCATCCGTTTTGCCATGCGCTCATCTCCGAGCGGCGCTGACCAGATTGAATTACGGCCGAAATACCGGTTCGTGCCAGCCGCAAGCTTCAGGGTGTTCAGTGTCTTGGGATGAATTGAACCGATATGATAGGGTTCGAGCGCATTCTCCAATGCGATCCGCCAATCGGCTTCATAGACATATCGGTTGAAATCCCAGCGACGATCTATCCCGAAAGATATCTCCTCGACCAATGGTGCAAGACCAGCCAACTGCACGTCGAGCGGCTGTGAGGGGGCTTCGGCGACAAATGCGAAGTCGCCGATCCAACACAGTTCAAGCTCGTTGAGTTTGACCTGATCGATCGGACAATGCGCCAGGGATTCCCTGTCGGCGACGAACAGCCGGCCCTTGGCATAGGACCAGCCATGATAGCGGCAAAGGAAACGCTCTCGTCCAGCATCTCCGTCAAAGATACGAGCTCCGCGATGAGGGCAGCGATTATCGAAAGCGATAACCGATGCGCCGTCATGGTGGAGCACTACCTCACGTCCGGCAATATCGAAGCGGATGAAGTCACGCGCTTCGGCAAGCTCGCTGCGATGGGCTAGCAGATGCCAGTTCTCCGCCCAAAGGCGCTCGGAGATGAAGTCCGGTGAGATAGTGGTCATCCTAATGTTCAATATTCGATCGTCTCGACACAGGCGAGGGGCCCCAGCTCGAGATCGACAGAACCCCAGGAGAAGCCGACGCCGAACCCGAACATGCCCAGGCGCATCGATTGCCCGCGCAGTTGCTCCGCCAGGTCGGTGGTTATCAGCAGCGGTATGCTGGCGCTGCTGGTATTGCCGAACCGGTCGATGTTGACTGGTACCTTGTCGGAAGGAAGCTTGGCCTTCTTGGCTAGGTGCTTCAACATGAACGCATTCGCCTGGTGGAACAGGAAGGCATCGAAGCCTTCCGATCCTCCTCCTTGTTCCAGCGTTGCCGTCACGAGAGACGGCACGGTCGCCAGCGTGAAGTTGAAGATCGCGCCACCGTCCATGTACAATGCGTCAGCCCTGGGACCCGTGGCGTCGTCAGCAGGCGCCGACGGCCGATACGCGCCCTCGGTGATGATCAGTTGGTGTTCGCCCGAGCCGTCCGTGCCAAGGAGAAAGCGCGCCGTACCGTTCGCATCTGCCTCGATCGCGGTTGCCGTGCCGGCGTCCCCGAACAGCATTGCGGTGCTGCGATCTTCGGTATCCACGGTCTTGCTGATGGTATCGCCCACGAGCAGCAGCGCGCGCCGTGCCGCCCCGGAAGCGATGCTCGTCATCGCCAGCCAGAGGCCATAGGGATAGCCCGAGCACCCCAGGTTGATGTCAAACGCAAGAACCTGCTTTCCCAGGCCTAACCGGTTCTGCAATGCGCAAGCAGTCGCGGGCAGCCGATAATCGGGCGTTTGGGTGACGAAAAACAGTGCGTCGACGCTGTCGCGTTCCCACCCCAGTTCGTCCAGGAGCGTCTCGGCAGCGCGTTGGCACAGATCGGCAGTCGTTTGGCCGGCGGCAGTCCACCGGCGTTCGCGAACGCCCGTCATTTTCTCGATATCATGCGCCTTGTCGCCGAAGCGCTCCAAAAATGGAGTGTTGTTGACGATTTGCTCGGGAACGCAGGATACCACGCCTGCGACCCGGCTCCCCGTCACCGATACTGGACGCCCCGGCGCCATCTTCACTCCGCCGCCGTCGCAAGCGTCTCGATCTCGCCCACCGTGGTACATTCGCCAAGTGCATCGGGGCTGACCGATCGATCGTAGAGTTCGTCGATCAACGCAATCGTCGAGACGATCGCGAGCGAATCCCAAGCTTCGCCCAACTCATAACCGGGACCTATTTCGGAGACATCCATGTCCAGGATTTCTGCCATACCTTCGTAGAATTTGGACATTGCGCGCTCTCTTCTTCTTATCTTGAAGGATCAAAAGGTAACCAATGCTCCGGCCCATGAAAGACCGACACCGAAGCCGAGCAGTGCGGCACGGGATCCCGGCACCAATCGGCCTGCGGCCAGCTCTTGCTCTAGCACAAAAGGAATGGTCGACGAGACGGTGTTGCCAATCAGCGCATAGCGGCGCGGAACCATGGCGGCTTCAAGCCCGAGCTTTTTTTGCAATGCATCGAGCATGAACTTGTTCGCTTGGTGAAGGACCACGGCGGATAGATCGCCGGGCGCCAGCCCTGCCTGCTCCAGGAGGCGCCGAAACATGATCGGTACTTCCCGGAGTGTGAAGTTCAGCACGGCGCCGCCGTCCATGAACAGGTTGTCGCTGCTGCGGATGTTGCCCGAACGATCCTCTATCTCGCGCGCAGTATCTGGCGTGCGAGGTTGGCGAAAACCGCCTGCGGGAACGATCAGCCGGTCGGCGCCTGATCCATCTGTTCCGAACACGAAGGGCCCTAGCGTTGCTCCTTGATTTGCAACCGTGATCACAGTCGCTGCCGCGCCATCGCCGAACAGGGTCCGCACGCTCTTGTCGCGGGGATGGATGTATTTGGAATAGGTATCGGCGGTAGCGAGTAGAACGGTACGGGCCGCTCCGGTACCAATCAATCCGGCTGCGAGGGACAGGCCATACACGAACCCCGAACATCCCAAGGTGATATCAAGCGCTCCGACCTGGGAACTCAGGCCGAGCCGGCTCTGCAGCAGGCATGCCGAGGTAGGAAGAACATAGTCGGGGGCCTGTGTGCACAGGATAACGAAATCGATCTGATCGCGCAGATCCGGCTCCCGCTCGAACAGAGCCAGGCCTGCAGCGGTTGCGAGATCCAGAGCGGTCTCGTCCGCTGCGGCGATCCGCCGTTCTTCGATGCCGGTCTTTTCGAAGATCTTTTCAGCCGGCCAATCCGGGAATTCCGCCGCGAGATCCTGGTTGGACAGAACGCGTTCCGGTACATGTGTCGCGATGGCCGCAATGCGTGCCGGTGTAGTTGCTGGATTTAGCGGTGAGGACACAGTTGGAACGGTCTCGCTAGTGTAGCCTTGGCCCTATCGAATACATCCAGCAGCGTCCAGTTCAACATGGCGCCGCTTCAGTTCTCACCCACAGCCTTCAGGATCGCACGACCATAGGTGGTCTTGCTAAACATCTGCCCCCGTGCACGTGCCGCATCGGCGGTGATGAAGCCCATTTCGAAGGCGATTTCTTCCAGGCAGGCGATCTGCACGCCCTGGCGATGCTGGATCGTGCGCACGAACTCGCTCGCCTCGAGCAGGCTGTCGTGCGTGCCGGTATCCAGCCAGGCATAGCCCCGGCCCATCGGTTCGACATACAGGTCGCCCGCTTCCATGTAGAGCCGGTTGATGTCGGTGATCTCCAGCTCGCCGCGCGCGGACGGCTGCAGATTGCGTGCGTATTCCACGACGCGGTTGTCGTAGAAATAGAGTCCGGTCACAGCCTGGTTCGATTTCGGCGTGACCGGCTTCTCCTCAATCGACAGCGCGCGGCCGTCCTCAGCCAGCTCGACCACGCCATAGCGCTCCGGATCCTCGACATGATAGCTGAACACCGTGGCGCCATGGCTGCGCGCCACGGCGCTGGCGAGCAGGTCGGTCAGGTGCGCGCCGAAGAAGATGTTGTCGCCCAGCACCAGCGCGACATTGTCGTCCCCGATGAAATCGGCGCCGATGGTGAATGCCTGCGCCAGCCCCTCGGGACGCGGCTGCTCGGCATAGCGGATGTCGAGGCCGAAGGCACAGCCGTCGTCGAACAGCCGCTGGTAGTTGCCCAGATATTCGGGGCTGGAGATGATCAGTATGTCCCGGATGCCGGCGAGCATCAGCACCGACAGCGGATAATAGATCATCGGCTTGTCATAGACCGGCAGCAGTTGCTTGTTCACCGCCAGCGTCGCGGGGTGGAGACGGGTGCCGGACCCTCCGGCGAGAATGATGCCCTTCACTTGGCTGCTCCGATCAGGTCGTCGAGGATGTCGCCGAGCGCATCGGCCCAGGGACGGGGGGTGATGCCATAGGCGGCAGTGAGCGCGGCGTGGCTCAACAGCGAGTTGGCCGGGCGCCGCGCCGGCGTGGGATAGTCGGCGGTGGCGATCGGCTCCACGGCGGCGGTCGGCCCGCCGCGCAGGCCCGATTGGCGGAAGATCTCCGTCGCGAAGCCTGCCCAGGTCGTCGCGCCGGCGTTGCTGAAATGGAAGGTGCCGCCGGGCGCTTCGGCATCGGCGGCGAGCCGGACGGCGATCGTCGCCAGGGCCCGGGCCAGGTCGGCGGCGCTGGTCGGGCTGCCCTGCTGGTCCGCGACAACGCGCAGCACGTCGCGATCCGCGCCCAGGCGCAGCATCGTCTTCACGAAATTATTGCCGTGCGCGCTGACCACCCAGGCCGTGCGCACGATCGCATGGCGCGCGCCGGAGGTCCGCACCGCCAGCTCGCCGCCCAGCTTGGACGCGCCATAGACGCCCAGCGGCGCGACCGGGTCCCCGACGTCCCAGGCGCCAGCCTTGTCGCCGGCGAAGACATAGTCGGTCGATACCTGCACGAGCGGGATGCCGCGCGCGGCGCAGGCGGCGGCAAGGGCGGCAGGCGCCAGCGCATTGACCGTCCAGGCCGCGACCTGATCGCTCTCCGCCTTGTCGACCGCGGTGTAGGCGGCGGCGTTGATCACCGCCGCCCAGGGCTGTTCCGCGACCCTGGCGGCGATCGCGGCCGTGTCGGCCAGGTCGAGCGCCGCCCGGTCGAGCGCGACAGCCTCCCAGCCATCCGGCCAGGAAAGCGCGGCAAGGGCATGGCCGAGCTGGCCATTGGCGCCGGTCACCAGGATGCGCTGTGCCGTCAACTTCCTCTCCCCTAGAGCCTGTCGATATGTCGACAAGTCGACTTGTCTTCAGGCGGCGATCCCACGGCGCTCGGCCGCCTTGGCCGCGACCAGCGGGCGCCACCAGGCTTCATTCGCCAGATACCATTCCACCGTCTTGCGGATCCCGGTCTCGAACGTCTCCTGCGGCGTCCAGCCAAGCTCGTCGCGGATGCGGCTCGCGTCGATCGCATAGCGCTTGTCGTGGCCGGGCCGGTCGGCGACCGAGGTGATCTGCGCGGCATAGGGCTTGCCGTCGGCGCGCGGGCGCAGCGCATCCAGGATCGCGCAGACGGTCCGCACCACCTCGATGTTCTGCTTCTCGTTATTGCCGCCGACATTATAGGTGCGTCCCGGCTCGCCGCGCTCGAACACCGTCTGCAGCGCGCGGACATGGTCCTCCACGAACAGCCAGTCGCGCACCTGGTCGCCCTTGCCATAGACGGGCAGGGGCTCGCCGGCGAGCGCTTTGGCGATCATCAGCGGGATCAGCTTCTCGGGGAAATGATAGGGGCCGTAGTTGTTCGAGCAATTGGTGATCAGCACCGGCAGCCCGAACGTATGCCCCCAGGCCGAGACGAGATGGTCGCTGCCCGCCTTGCTGGCCGAATAGGGTGAGCGCGGGTCATAGGGCGTTTCCTCGGTGAACAGCCCGGTGTCGCCGAGCGAGCCATAGACTTCGTCGGTCGAGATATGGTGGAAGCGGAACGCGTCCTTCGCGTCTCCCTCGAGCCCGAGCCAATAGGCGCGGGCTTCCGCCAGCATCGTATAGGTGCCGACCAGGTTGGTCTGGATGAAGGCGCCGGGGCCGTCGATCGAGCGGTCGACATGGCTTTCCGCGGCGAGATGCGTGATCACCTCGGGCCGGAATTCGGCGATCGCCGCGCGCACCGCTTCCGCGTCGCAGATATCGCCCCGGACGAAACGATAGCGGTTGCTGGCAGCCACGCGTTCCACGGTCGACAGCGTGCCGGCATAGGTCAGCTTGTCGAAATTGAGCACCTCGTGCTCGCTGTTCTCGATCAGGTGGCGGACCAGCGCCGAACCGATGAAGCCGGCGCCGCCGGTGACGAAGATGCGCATGCGAGGTTCCTCAGCCGAGCGGCGCCAGGGGGCGGCCGTCATAAGGGAAGGGGCTGTCGAAATCGGCGAGGAGCGGCTGCATCTTGTCCTTTGCCGAAAGCTCGGGCGTGACGCCGGCGGGGATCGGCCAGGCGATGCCGCCGCTTTCGCCGCCGACGGCGGCCAGGGCCGGATCGTCCCAGCGGATGCCGCCGTCATGATCGGGGGCATAGGTGTCCGAGCATTTATAGGTGACTTCGCAATCGGGCTCGAGCGTGACGAAGCCATGCGCAAAACCGATCGGGATGAAGAGCTGATGCCCGTTCTCGGCGCTGAGCTCGGCCCCGACCCATTGGCCATAGGTGGGCGAGCCCCTGCGCACATCGACCGCCACATCGAAGATCCGCCCGCGGATGCAGCGCACCAGCTTGTCCTGCCCGCGCGGCGGCGTCTGGAAATGCAGGCCGCGCAGGGTGAAGGCGGGGGCGGACAGGGAGTGGTTGTCCTGGACGAAGGTGCAGGCGATGCCCATCTGCCCGAATACGGGCACCGAATAGACTTCGGTGAACCAGCCGCGGCTGTCTCCAAGCCGCTTTGGACGGATGAGCTGGACTGACATGGTAATTCCTTGAATCGGATTGGCTTCAGGAAGATGCAGACATTCGAGAGCCGACATGCTTTAGAACAGGCCGGTGGCGATCGCCAGCCGAAGCATTAGCGCATCACGGGGACGTCGCCGCAATTGGCTTGCATGTGCCAGCAGCCACAATCGATCCGCAAGGGTTCCTCGCGCTACCCGCCGTGCCAAGGCCTGTTCCTCGGCCGACAGATCCAGTTGCGAAGCAACCCAAAGGACATGGCGGCGATACCAATGTGTCCGCAGCAGTTTGATGTGGGCTGCGACACTCCGGAGCCCTGGCTGGGCTCCGTACACGTTGGCGCTATGCTGGCGATAAAGGATCAGAGCTGCGTCGTCGTAGACCCAGCGGAGCGCACGATTGCGCACGAAGGCATAGATCAGCCAGTCATGTGAAATACCGTAGTCGGCAGGGAATTCGAGGGTGGCGAGCCAAGGGCGCATGGCATCGGCAGCAGTCCGGCTGAGGACGTAGGTGCACCCTGCGGACGCGCCCTGGAAAAAGTGATCGAAACGCCGGGGCTGGTCATGTTTGCGCAATAGCCATGGTGCGCGAAGGCCGTCATTGTCGAACGCTACCAAATTGGCCGAATAGCCTCCAGCGCGCTCTCTCTCGATCCGCTCCACTGCTCTACGTAGCTTGTGTGAAAGCCAAAAATCGTCCTGGTCGGCCAGGGCAACATAATCGGCATCCCCGAAGTCCACCGTTCCGAGCATCCGCAGGAAATTACGTGCCGCCGAACCTGTCGAGATGCCTTGCGGATCCATAACTCGCACGCGAGCATCGCGCTGCGCCTCGGCGGCGATGATGTCGGGAGTCGCGTCCGACGATCCGTCATCTCGAATGAAAAGCGTAACCTCAACATCTTGCTGATGAAGAATGGTTGCGATCTGATCGGCTATAAAGTCCGCGCCATTGTAACTCGCCATCAGAACGCAGATACGAGGTACACGATGCTCGCGCTGAATCATATATATACCTGATCAAACTGAAACACGAACATTCCTGCACAAGCCAATATAAAAATAAACGATATTGGACCATTGATACCGAATTTTTTCCAAGGAAATAGCGAGATCATGGGGATTAAAAAGAATGGTGCCTGACGAAACGCGGCCACAGGAGAAAGGGCTATGAACGTGAACAGATATACTAATATGGATGACATTATATATATTCTGATTTTATCAACATCCCCGGAAGATGATATTAGAAAAGCTCCGGAAAATATTACAACGAATACCATGAACACATAGTGGCTTATGCTTGTAACGTGATCTACGGGAAGAACTTCGTCCGTATATGCAATATATTTAGAAAGATATGGTGTGTTCTGAATCAGTGAAATCATCGCAGATATAATCTGCGGAAGCACCACCATGCCTATCAGAAGTAGCGCTACGGCGACCGCAAATATCCAGAGTGCGCGCCTGCCCTTTAGGGAATTGGGCCACCATCGTTGAAAATAAAGCAAGAGCAAAGGAGGGAGAGCGAGCAAAGTGGATGCGTGGAAAAGGAAAGCGATAATTATGTAAATCCATGCGCGCGGATCACGCCGCATCGCATACAGAGCGCCTGCGGAGACAAGAAAATACGCGGGTGTGGCGCGAAGTGTTACAAAGGCTAGAACAGGTCCAAGGATACAAAAAAGGAAAAGTACGGAATGCCAAGAGGACGTTCGAGGGGGAAGGGATATAATAACCAATAATACAAATATTACGCCAAGTAGATAATGTGCAATAAATATTGCATATTCCACTGAAGGAAAAACATAGTGGATCGTTATAAGGTAGAAATTTGAAAGTACTTCAAAATACCACCAATTGGCGGGAGGAAAGTGAATGAGTTGATCTAGGTATAGAATGTACGTGTCAACGTCGGCAAAGTTGCCGGGTTTTGTAGTTAACCAAATCGCGCCGATGCACGCGCAGATTGCTGAGATGGTCACCCAATATCCGACGCTGATGGCTGCAAAAGCGCCTCGGGCAGGAACCGGATTTCGACCAGTCACGTCAGATCGCCTCGTAAATCAGGAAGCACAGCACAGCTGAGAGGCCAAAGGCGAGCGCGCGACCGATGCTGTAGCTGGGCAGAGTCTGCGCAAGATCGCCTTCGTCCAGGGACCGGAACAGCCGCTGATCGACCATGAAAAGCAACATGATCGTGCCGAGCGCATTCACCGTCTGCCCGACATAGGACAGCGACATCCGGTATTGCGGCACGAACACGGCCAACAGAAGCGGCAAGCTTATCCCGATCCCAAAGCACAACGACGCGATTGCCGTAGCTGTGACGATGCGGCGTTCCATGCGCGGGCGTGCCGCGTGAACATAGGGTCCGGGTTTGGGCAGGAATAGAATGCGCGCCGTTGCCGCAATGGTCAGATGCGTAATCGCGTCGCCACGAAGCAGCAGGACATGGGCAACGCATGTGCCAGCGAACCCGATCGCCAATGTCGCGGCGACCTGCCCTGCCGGAGCGCCGTTTTCGATCCCGAAGGCAATCAGCGCGTTATACGCAAGGGCAAAGAAACGACCGAAATAAAGATAGATATTCGAACGGCTGACATAGAGGCCAATCGTCTTGGGAGTGCATGCACTCTTAATCCACCAGGATGAGGACTCGACTATGAATGCAGCCATCATGGCCGCTGCCGCGGCCGTGAAAATAAGGAAGAGCGATATCGTCACTTTGCGAAGATGAACAAGTTTTGCAGGGCGAGGAATTCGGCGGGAGTGATGCGTGCGAACATCGGAGGCACGAGCCGTCCTGACCCTCGCCAGTCCTTGAGGGTAAATCCGGCACGAGTGGCGAGCGTGATCACATCCTTCCTGCAGAACCAGCGCAGGTGCGTGCGATCGAACAAGCCCGCATCATCGCGTGGGAAGGTTCCGCGCACGAAGATCTGATAGGCGGTACGGATTTGACGAATATTGGGAACCGACAGTGCCAGGAGCCCGCCGGGGCGCAGCATCATATGCAGCACTCGGAAAAACTCCTCGGTCTGCTCGACATGTTCGATCACGTCGTTGGCGACGATCAGGTCAAAGCCGTCTTGGGGCAAGCGCGCTACCACGGCGGGATCAGTAATGGATCCTTCGACGAAATTGTCGAAGGCAGTTTCGGGACGGCGAACGTCCACGCCCCAAATCTCCGCCTGATGGTCTTCGCCGAGCTTGCGCAATGTCGGGAAATCGCCGCCGCCCACTTCCAAAATGCGCGAGAAGCTACGTTTGGGGACCAGCGCGACTACGTCGAGACGGGCGTTGGCATAATAGGTGTCCGACTTCATCGACAAACGGTTCCTCATGACTGGAGGGGCGGGGCCGCTTCTACGAAAATCGGCCGGCGGATGCGATGCTTGGCGATCGCAGGCCATCGGCGAACGCCCGGATCAGGTTGCGTGCCGATCGGGGCTTGTCGGTGCTGAAAAACAGATAGGCGGGTATGCGGTAGGACAGCTTGAGAAGCTCGCTCGCGCGCCAGCCAAGGGGGATATAGCCGCGGCCAGCCAGCCACAACGTGTTGCGGACTATGAAATAGTGTCGAACGGCAGATCGATGGATCGGCTTGAAACGGCCGAAAAAGTTGATTGCGCCTTCGCCCATATCGTGTTCCATGACAATGCCTGGTGAAACGACTGTCTCGAAACCGCGATCGCGCGCCCGAAAACACCATTCATGGTCGATGCCGTCGATGAACAGGTCTTCCCACATCGGCCCGACCTTGTGCCACGCCGCGCGAGGGATAAGCGTGCCGGAGGTGGCGAGCGTACCCTTTGTCGATCGGTGCAGGTCGCTCGAGCCGACATTGGCATCCGCCAGCTTGCGATCGATCAAAGCGGGTGCCACGCAGCCGACGTGGCGTCCTGCAGCTTCCAGTTCGGCAGCCACAGCTACCAGTCGGTCGCGCATAACGGCGTCGGGTCGGCTATCCTGGTCGAGCAGCAACACATAATCGGCCCCTTGCTCGAATGCGGCGGCCAGCCCCTGATTCAGTGCGTGCGCGAGACCCAGATTATCGGTGTTGCGAATGTAGAAAATTCTGGTGCTCAGCGGAAGACGCTCCGAAAGCGCTGCGTCGCAACTATTGATCACTGCAATAACGTCCTGCCCCCAATCGGCCATCTGGATGAGGTTCGCGAGATCATCCGAGCTAGGCCGGAAAAGAACCACGACAGTTGCAGCGCTGACACCGAGTGCGTGTGTTGCGGGCAACATTGGATCAATGGGCATGGGCAAACCAATTATAGCCGCGAGGCAGATCGTATTGCGGGTGGATCGACAGGCGGTTCGCTGCCGCTTTTTGAAAGTTACGTCAATGGCGCGCGGATCGTCGGCGGCACTGCCGCGGCGCCGAAATCCCATGCAAAGGCGTAACCAAGGCGGACTGTCCGGGCCCCACCGGGCGGTGTGATGAAGATGACCCAGCGCTTCGGTTCTATTCGCGCCAATCTAACCGCATATGGGCCGGCCGCCAGCGCCAGATCCCTGGACGTCGTGTCCGCTGTCAAGGCAACGGTGACGGGACCGCCGGACTGACCTGCATTGGGCAACAGGGTCAGCTGGCCATGCAGTCGCCAAGGCTCATCGGTGGCAGCCTCAAGAGCAAGGGCGGGCTGACCCGCTCGGAGCGGGCGTGGCTGGGCTAGGAGACGTCCCGACTGAGCCGCGCCTTGGAGCAGCACTGTCTCCGAGAAGATGCCGCGATTATTCCCTTCGAGCATGACATGGCCCCCGACGGGCATGGGCTGAACGCTCACGCAGTCGCGGAATAGGATCACCGTGTCGCCTGCATCCCAACGAAAGGCGCGGAGCGCACCTCCGCCCAGGCTTGTTCCGGAGAAATGGCAGGACTGAAATACAACAGGCCCCTCAATGCGCCGAAAACGCCCAAGGAATTCATGAACATTCTCGAAATAGCATCCAATAAAAAGAAGATTGCTCCCATTCTCGATATCGATGCAATATCGGCCTGGGCGGCCGCCGCCCTCGAAGCGCCCGCCGATTACGGTGAATCCGTCTGCACCGCGAAGAAATATCGATCCCTCGGAGTGGTCGATCCATTCAGATCCGGCAGCGTAGAAGCAATTGGTCCCCGTTCCGGTCACGCGGATGCCCCATGGAGCGCTGCCGAAGATGCAATTGGAGATCTTGACGGTCTGGAGAAGCTTGTTCGCCTCGACATTGGCCGTGCGCTGCAACAACATGCTGACGTTGTGAAGGCGAAGGTCGGCATTTTCTTGTTCTGCGTCGATACGAAGACCGTGCGACCCGCCAAACAGAGCTAAATCCTGAATTCGCGTTGAAATAAGGCCGGTCCGCGACTGATTTACTAGAATCGGCTTGTCGAACGCGTTGTCATTCTGGCTGTTTAGGATCGAGCTGATGCCTTCACCTACGAGGCAAAGATGGTTCGGGAGCGCGATGCTGTCGCTTCGGCGGAAGTTGCCGGCAGGAACGAGTACGCTGAGAGGGTATTGGTCAGTCTGTTGCGCACGCGCAATCGCTCTACGGATCGGATCGATGTCATCGGCTTGCCGATCTCCCTTCGCCCCAAACCGGCGAATATCGATGCGCCCTGTTGCCGGAAGAGGTGCTGCATCGGCCTGGGTCGCCGCACCGCTCTCGCGTGGGAGCCAAATCGCGCCATTCGCGGCCAATGCTCCGCTGAGAAGCTCGCGGCGCCCAAGCCTTGGCGTCTCCCACGGCCTAGGGCGGGATTTTCCGAACCAGCGGCGAAAACGGCCTGGCCCGTGGACGACCAGGTCCTTCAGGAGCCGCTTAAAGAACATGCTGCCATCCTCATCCGTCGCATGCTGCCTTATCCGTTTGCCGTGGTCGTCGTCGTCAACCGTGCTGCGGCGATTCCGGGCTACTTGGCGTCCGATTGCCTGCAGGGGGCCTCTCGCTTCCCATGAACTCGCTCATAGTGACGTTGTCGGCGCTGCTGATGCCCTTGCGGTCGAGAACACGCAGCGCCGTGCACGCGAGGATGTGCAAGTCCAAGAGGAAGGTACGATGCTGGACGTACCAAGTGTCCAGTTCGAACTTGTCTTCCCATGACAAAGCGTTGCGGCCGTTGATCTGCGCCAGGCCGGTAAGACCCGGGCGGACATCATGCCGTCGCGCTTGCTCGGGGCTGTATCGAGGCAGATAACGCATCAGCAGCGGACGCGGTCCAACCAGGCTCATGTCGCCGCGCACGATGTTCCAGAGCTCGGGCAACTCGTCGAGGCTGGATTTGCGCAGGAACTGCCCAGCTGCGGTCAGCCGATCCGCATCGGGCAGCAGTTCCCCGTCCGCGTTCCGTGCATTGGTCATCGTGCGGAACTTGTACATATGGAATCCGCGCCCATGCAGACCGGCGCGTTCCTGCACGAACAATATTGGGCGCCCGATCCGCATCGCGACGAACACGGCCACTCCCAAGAGGATCGGCGCGAGCAGTACAATCGCAATCAGGGACACGGCGATGTCGAACGCCCGCTTCATCATCGCAGCACTTCCAGCATGATCTCGACCACGCGATCGATGTCGGCTTCGGTCATCGCCGAGCCCGAGGGCAGGCAAAGCCCCTGCGCGAAAGCCCGAGCGGCGTGATCGCCCTCGATCGCTTCCGCCCCCTGAAAGATCGGTTGCAGGTGCATCGGCTTCCATAAGGGACGGCTTTCGATGTTGCGTGACTCCAAGGCGAGTCGGACCTGCTCGGCGCTTCCGCCTGCACGCGCAGGGTCGAGCTCGATGGTCGTCAGCCAGCGATTGGACCGGCTGCCTTCGGGTTCGGCATGGAAAAAGATACCGTCGCGGTTAGCCAGTCTTTCATAATAGCTCGCATGAACGGCTCGCCGCTGTGCGATGCGTTCATCCAGCACTTCCATCTGGCCTACACCGATTGCCGCACAGACATTGCTCAGCCGATAATTGTAGCCATAGGTCGTATGTTCGTAATGCGGCATCGGGTCGCGCGCCTGGGTGGACAGGAAGCGAGCCTGTCGCGCATGTTCTGCATTCTTGCAGCCCAGTGCGCCGCCGCCGCTGGTAGTGATGATCTTGTTTCCATTGAACGACAGAATGACAAAGTCGGCACCATCGCCGGCGTGAACCTCGCCGTCGCGGGAACCTAGCGCTTCCGCGGTATCGCTGATCCAGACGAAGCCAAACCGCTCCGCCAGCATGCGCATCCGCCGGGTTTCCACGGCGCTTCCGTAGAGATCCGTCGAGATCACCACTTTGGGCAGCCGCGCACCCTTCGTCGCACGCGTCGCGAGCGTGTGCTCGAGCAACTCAAGATCCAGCAATAGCGTCGCTGGATCAACGTCGAGGAAGACAGGCACTGCGCTCTCGTAGAGAATGGGTGCCACCCCACCGATGAAAGTCATGGTAGAGCCCCAGACTTCGTCGCCGGCACCCACCCCGCTCAGTCGAAGCGCGAGATGCAGTGCCGCCGTGCCGCTGGACAATGCGACCGTGTCCGTAGCGCCGATCAAGGTGGTGAGCACTTGTTCGAACCGGTCGACCATGGGACCGATCGGAGCAATCCAATTGGATGCGAAAGCCTCGGCCACATAGGTTTGCTCGCTTCCGCCCATATGCGGCGGCGACAGAAACAGTCGATTCTGCATTTAACACGTCCCACTTGAAAGCTGATTGCCGAAGTAAACCCAGCCTCGACGTGTGTCGTTGGGGGAACAGCATTGCATTATCAAGCGCCTATGCGGCAGCGATAGGGTAGGAATAATCCTGCTTCTGGCCTAAAGCGCTCCGATCGTGAGGTCGGCGCAGGCCGACGCCGGGAGTATGGAATGGCATGAGGTTGATTGCTGACCCTCTTCTGGCGCTACCTCGGCCTTTGAAGCGACTGATCGCCATCGGCGTAGATATCGCGCTATGTGCGTTGACGGTCTGGATTGCCTATTGCCTGAGGCTCAGCGAATGGGTGCCGATGAACGGCCGACCGTTGGTTGCGATCGTTTTGTCGGTGATGCTTGCAGTCCCCGTGTTTGCGGCATTCGGTCTGTACCGCATTGTTTTCCGCCATGCGGGCGTTGATACCATGGGATCATGCGCTTCTGCTTGCGCGGTCTACGGCCTTGGTTACTCAGCATTCATTACGGCCTATGGCTTCGAAGACGTGCCCCGCACGGTTGGTCTGATCCAGCCGGCACTGTTGTTCCTTGCCGTGTCTGCCTCCCGCGTCGTGGCGGGCATGATGCTGGGCGATCGCTATCGTCGTGCCAGCAGCGCGGAGCCGCGCAAGCGCGTGCTGGTCTATGGTGCCGGATCAGCCGGAAGGCAGCTCGCCAACGCTATGGCGGATAGCCATGAGATGAAGATCGTCGGCTTTCTGGACGACGATCGTTCGCTGCATGGCAGCCGCATCTCCCGGTTGCGGGTCTATGATCCCGATGCGATGCGCAAGCATATCGAAGATCTGGAAATCACCGAAGTATTGCTTGCCATCCCTTCTGCGGGGCGGGCGCGCCGAAGCCAGATCATCGACGAACTGAAAACGATTGGCGTCGGCGTGCGAACGTTGCCCGGCTTGCTCGACCTCGCCCATGGCGTCGTGCACGCCAGCGACCTGCGCGAAGTGACCATCACCGATCTGCTGCAGCGCGATCCCGTCCCTTATGAAAGCAAGCTGCTGGCAGAATATATCGTCGGCAACGTCATCCTGGTGACTGGGGCAGGCGGGTCGATCGGCAGCGAGCTCTGCCGCCAGATCATGAGCATGAACCCACGACAGCTGTTGCTGGTCGATGCCAGTGAGTTCGCGCTTTATTCGATCCACCATGAGCTCGCCGCAGCTGGCGGTGATCGGTTGGTGCCGCTGCTTGCATCTGTGGTCGATACGCAGCGGATGGAAGCGATCCTCCGGACTTGGCAACCGCAGATGATCTTTCATGCGGCCGCGTTCAAACATGTTCCGCTGGTCGAGCATAATCCGCTCGAAGGACTGAAGAATAACGTTCTTGGCACGGCGACTGTGGCGCGGCTCGCTGCGCGCTACGGGGTCCGTGATTTCGTATTGGTGAGCACCGACAAGGCGGTGCGTCCGACCAACATCATGGGAGCATCGAAGCGCGTCGCCGAGCTCGTCCTGCAAGGGTTGAGCGCGACCGTGGATCCGAGGCAGACCTGCTTTTCGATGGTGCGCTTCGGCAATGTGCTGGGATCGAGCGGATCGGTCGTGCCTTTGTTCACGCGCCAGATTCAGATGGGCGGACCGATCACGATCACGCATCCGGACATCACCCGCTACTTCATGACAATACCCGAAGCGGTCAATCTAGTGTTGCACGCGGGCGCCATGGCCATGGGAGGCGAGGTCTTCGTTCTCGATATGGGAGAGCCCGTACGCATCTATGATATGGCGTGCAAAATGATCCATCTGTCCGGGCTTACGTTGCGTGATGCGGGCCATCCCGATGGCGACATTGAAATCCAGATAACCGGTCTGCGGCCGGGCGAGAAGCTGTACGAGGAGCTGCTCATTGGTGGCAATCCGAAGCCCACTACGCACCCGCGCATCATGAAGGCGACCGAGCACAGCTTGCCATGGGACACGCTGGAACCTGAGCTTGATCAATTGAGCGTAATGATCGACACGGGCGATGTGGTGGGCGCGCGCGCTTTGTTGTCGAAGCTAGTGGTCGAGTTCGCTCCCAGCAGCGATATCGTCGATTGGGTCGAGCTGGCTTCCCGGCGGCCTGAGCAGGCTGCGGTGGCCACTCCGAGTGCCCGGAAATTCAAGTTGGTGGCGGTTGCGTCCGCCGACACCCTGGCGAATGGCGGTAGTACGCATTGATGGGCGGCATGGCACAAACCCGATGGGTTCGATCTTTCGCGCTGCTTCGCGAAGACCCAGCTTTTTTGCTGCTCTGCATTTTGTTTTGCGTCCTCTGGCTGGCCGGAGGCGCCTCGCGCGCAGATGTCCTGGGGCAGGCGGTCGTTCGTGGCGCTGCATGGGCCGCGCTGGCCGTGGCTGCACTGTTTGGACGGCGGCCGACATGGGACGGCCTGATGCCCGTCGCTGTCCTGTTGGGCGTCACGGCGCTGCTTCCGATAGTGCAGTTGATCCCTCTCCCTCCCGGCTTGTGGCAGGCTCTGCCGGGACGGGAAGTCTTTGCCTCGGCAGTGGTGGGCACGGCGCAGCCATGGCGGCCTCTGTCGCTGGTACCTGGCGCGACCTTGAACGCTGTTGCGTCCCTGATTGTGCCTACGGCGGTCCTCTTGCTGGTCGCGCAGATGAGCAAGGAGGGCAGAGCGCATTTACCAGAGCTTTTGTTCGGGCTGATCCTTGCCTCTCTTGTCCTGGCGCTGGTGCAGGTATCCGCCGGCGGTTCGCGCAATCCCTTCATCAACGAGACGGCGGGCCAAGTCGGAGGGCCGTTCGCCAATCGTAATCACTATGCACTTTTCATGGCCCTGGGTTGCCTGATGGTGCCGGTCTGGACCTTTCGGGCCGCGAAGGCGCCGGGTTGGCGGATACCGGCTGCACTCGGCCTGCTCCCTCTTCTCCTGCTCAGCATTCTTGCCAGCGGATCGCGTGCAGGATTGTTGTTGGGCGCCGGGGGAATAGTTTTGGGCCTCGTGCTTGTCCGCGGCGAGATACGGCGTGCATTGCGCCACTATCCCCGTTGGGTATTCCCTGCGGTGCTGGTCGGCATTGCGTTGCTCGCGGTCGCATGCGTGCTCGTGGCCGTTGCAGCGGACCGGGCGGTATCGATTCAGCGCATCTTGGCCGAGGACAGCGCCCAGGACATGCGACGTCGAGCGTTACCCGTGGTTATCGATATGATCCGCGCCTATTTTCCTGCCGGCTCCGGTCTAGGCGGCTTCGATGCCCTGTTCCGGTTCCATGAACCTGCAGAGCTTCTCAAGCTGACCTATTTCAATCACGCGCATAATGATTTTATCGAGATCGCGGCTGATGCGGGAGTGCTCGGCGTCCTGGCGCTGATTGCGGCGCTTGGGTGGTGGGCATGGGCGAGCTTCCAGGCCTGGCGATCCGGCGGGGAGCGCAGCACCACGGCGCGGCTAGGATCCGCGATGCTGCTGTTAATATTCATTGCCAGCCTGTTCGATTATCCGGCGCGCACGCCCATCATCATGACAACAATCACGATTGCGGGGATCTGGCTGGCAGAAGCTGGGCGCAGACGGAGCGGGGCTGCTTTACCCACGTCTGGGCAGCATCTATAGCCCGGTGGCTTTCACCTAGATCGGAACCTGCCAAGCGCATGCGAAAAATCTGTACTGCTTTACTGCTGGCGGTGACTCTATCCGGATGCATGGGTGGCCGGCCGAAGCTTGAGTCCACGCCGCATTTGACGGTCGTCCAGGATAGCGCCGTGCTGCCAGCGCCCGACCGCAACGATTTGACTGCGCCGGACCGGCCGTCGCTGATCGGACCGCTCGACACCATCCAGGTGGACGTCTTCAACGTCTCTGAACTCAGCCGAGAGTTGCAGGTGGATGCGAGCGGCAAGATCGCCATGCCGCTGGTAGGTACGATAGATGCCCGCGGCAAGACGTCTGCCGAATTGGCGGGCGCGATCGAAAGCGCTTTGCGGGGACGGTATGTTCGTAACCCGGAAGTCACGGTAAACATCAAGAGCTCGGTGAGCCAGGTTGTGACGATCGATGGACAGGTCGTGGAGCCCGGCCTGTATCCCGTGACCAATCAGATGACGCTGATGCGCGCCATCGCTTCGGCCAAGGGATTTTCTGAATTCGCCCGGCATGAAGACGTGGTGATTCTGCGTACTGTCAACGGGCGTAAAATGATAGGTCTGTACAATGTCGATGCGATCCAGCGGGGCACGTATGATGATCCGCCGATCTATGCAAACGACGTCGTTGTCGTCGGGGATTCGCCTCAGCGACGGATGTTCCGCGATTTTGTCGCGCTTTCGCCGCTGCTCGCAGCACCTCTCGTTGCGATCCTTCAATAAGGCCGGCCTGACATGAATATCGCGTCCTCCCACCTTCAAGGCGATCTGGCCGCCGCGGGTTCCGAAGCCATCAAACCTAGAACCTTGGAGATCGAGCAGCCACCTTTGCTGCGCCGTTATCTTCGGATCGCGGTACGGTGGCGCTATGTGATGCTCGGGATCATGGTGGCCTGTATTTTGCTGGGCCTGATCGTCACATTCCTGATGACGCCGAAGTTCACTGCAACGACGACCGTGGAAATTTCCCGTGAATCGGACCGCGTCACCGACATTCAAGGCGTGGAGCGGGAAGCGGGTGCTGCAGACCAGGAATTCTATCAGACTCAATATGGGTTGTTGCGGTCGCGTCAGCTGTCCGAGCGGGTGGCGCAGCGCCTCAATCTGATCGACGACCCGAAATTCTTCGCTTTGTTTGGCGTATCGGATGACGACCGTGCATTCCAGCAGGTCAATGGCCGCTATACTGCAGCCGGACGTGCGGCGCGGCAGCGCATCGCCGGCGAGGTTCTGATGGATCACGTCGGCATAGAGCCGATGCGTCTGTCGCGACTGGTGGATATCCGCTTCACCAGTCCCGATGCCCAGCTTTCTGCCAACGTCGCGAATGCCTGGGCCGAGAATTTCATTCAGACCAATCTGGAACGCAAGGTTCAGGCGACTTCCTATGGTCGTAACGCCCTGCAGCGTCAGTTGGCAGAGCTGAAGGAGCGGCTCGACCAGTCCCAACGCCAGCTGGTCGGCTATGCTTCGGCTCAGCGGATCATCAACCTGCCGCCGCAAGCCGGCGGCGATGGAAGGACGACGTCTGAGCGCTCGATCGTGGCGGACGATCTGGCGTCGTTGAATACGGCCTTGTCGCAGGCGACGGCAGATCGGATTCAGGCCGAAGCGCGCTATCAGCAAGCCGGGCGCGCTGGCGCATCGACTGAAGCTCTGGCGAACCCGGCGATCAATGGGCTGCGTCAGAAGCGCGCCGAACTGGCTGCCGATTATCAGCGGATGATGATCCAGTTCGAGCCCGAGTATCCGGCCGCCAAGTCGCTCAAGACGCAGCTTGACCAGCTGGACCGCAGCATCGCGCGCGAAGAAGGACGGGTCTCCGGTGCATTGGCGGCCGACTATCGTGAAGCTCTGGAGCGTGAGCAGGCCCTTGGCGCGAAGGTCGAGCAGTTGAAGGCGAGCTATCTCGATCTCAGACGGCGCAGCATTCAGTACAATATCTATCAGCAGGAAGTGGATACAAACCGCGCCCTTTATGACGGACTGTTGCAGCGCTTCAAAGAAATTGGCGTCGCCGGTGGTGTAGGTGTGAACAACATATCCGTGGTTGACCCCGCGGACGTTCCGCAGAAACCGTCCAGCCCTCGCCTGCTGCTCAACCTTTTCATTGCGGTTTTGGCGGGGCTTGTGCTGAGCATGTTGGTTGCCTTCGCGCTTGAGCAGATTGACGAAGCGATTGCCGATCCGGCTGAAATCGAGCGCAGGCTTGGCCTGCCTCTGCTGGGAACGGTGCCGAAGGTCGAGGGCGTAACGCCCAAAGAGGCGTTGCTCGACCGCAAATCGGATCTTGTGGATGCCTATCTGGCGGTGCAGACGAGCCTCGCCTTTACGACCGAATATGGTGTGCCGCGATCGTTCGCAGTCACGTCGACCCGGCCGGCGGAAGGTAAATCGACGACTGCTCTCGCCCTTGCCACCATGCTCGCGCGTGCGAAGCGCAAGGTGATATTGGTCGACGGCGACATGCGCGCGCCATCCGTGCATCATTTAGGTGGTGTCGATCACGATCGCGGGCTCAGCAACTTCCTGTCGGGGGAAGAAAACATCTCGGCCCTGACATTTCCCATGCGTGATCTTGGCTTCACCGCCATGGCGGCAGGCCCCATTCCGCCTAACGCCGCAGAGTTGTTGACTGGCAATCGCCTCGCGGTTCTGCTCGAGCGGCTCCTCGAGGAATATGATCACGTCGTGATCGACTCTCCCCCGGTGATGGGGCTGGCCGATGCGCCGTTGATCGCCCGCCGTGTCGAGGGTGTGATTTATGCCATCGAATCGCATGGCATCCGTTCGAGCCTGGTCAGAACCGCACTTGACCGCCTCCTTAGCGCCAATGCGCATGTCTTCGGGGGCGTGCTTACCAAGTTTGAGGCTCGCAAAGCGCATTTCGGCTATGGTTACGACTATGGCTATGGTTATGGGCGCGATGAGAAGGCTAGGGCCTAAAAGCGGGATGAAGCGTCGATCCGGCCGTGAATGGGCGGCGCGGACGGCGCTTGCTGCCTTGGTGGTGGTGCTGGGTTATTCCAGCGTCGCGCATTCGTTGGCTCAGGCGCTTGTTCGAACGAATACGGCGCGAGCGCATCGCCTCGCGCCCCATGATGGCCGGATCACCGCGCGCTTGGCGGCTTCGCTGATCGAAGGGAGCCCAAGCGCTGCGGACTTCCAGCGCGCAGATGCGGTTGCGCAGGAGGCATTGAAGCAGGATCCGACTGCGGTGACTGCCGTTGCAACGCGGGGATTTGCTGCGGGAGTCCGTGGAGATATTGCGCAGGCGCGCCGCTGGTTTGCGTATGCACAGACCTTGTCGCGGCGTGAGTTGCGCACCCAGCTGTGGGGAATAGAGGATGCCGTGCGACGTGGCGACATCGCCGGTGCGCTGCGCCACTATGATATTGCCCTGCGAACTAATAGCAGCAGTTGGGCACTCCTTTTTCCGATCCTCGCCTCCGCGACGGCGGATCCGTCGATCCGGGTGGAACTAGCCAGGACATTATCGTCCAGACCCAATTGGGGGAACGACTTCGTCTCCTATCTCGCTGGTAACAGCACCGATCCGCGATCGACGGCGCAGCTTTTCATGCAACTGCGCGGGACTGGTGTTTCCGTGCCAGATACTGCGCGGGCCGCGATTATTAACGGGTTGATCGGCGATGGTAAGGCTGAGGATGCATGGCATTACTATGCCTCCGAGCACGCCGGCGCCGATCGTCGAATGTCGCGCGATCCAAGATTTGCCAATAACTCCAACGTTGTATCGCTGCTCGACTGGAATCTTGTGAACGATGCCGGCCCAACTGCTTCGATCCAAGCAGGCGACACCGGTGGAATGTTCAGTTTCGCAGCACCTGCCGGAGTAGGTGGAACGCTGTTGCGGCAGCTACAATTGCTGCCTTCGGGGATCTATCAGATCCGGGGACACAGCAGTGGGATCGATCAGGAGGAGCAGGCGCGACCCTATTGGGTGCTGCGGTGCCGCCAGACCGAACAAGAGCTCGGACGCGTAGTTATGCCAAATTCGGATCAGGGGAATGGCCGTTTTGCCGGAACATTCACGGTACCTGCGGGCTGCCAGGTTCAGACTTTGGAGTTTGTTGCGCGCGCTTCGGATGCTGTAGGGGGGGCAACGGGCGAAATTGATTGGGTAGAGCTGAGGCCGGCCCGGTAAGGATATCAGGATGGCCATGACAAAAGGTGGGATCGTGTCGCCCATGATGCTGCTGGCACTTGCGCTCTTGCCTATCGCGCCTGGAAGCGGGCTGGCGCAAACCAATAGCCAATCGAATGGTGCAGTTGAAAGCGATGGGCCGGTGCCGGGCCAAGCTGGACAGCGTCAGACGCGAGAGCAGGTAGCACCGAGCATCAGGCCGCTGGCGCGAATAGCCAACCGGATCAATGGCCGCGTCGATAACAGGCTCGAAACCAGGATGAGTCGAAATTCCGATGTTCGCAATGGCGCGAGTTCGGCAATCGAAGCTGCCGACGCGCGGACGAGATCTGCCAGTCACCGTTAGCTGCGCGTGGGCTGGATACATTAATATATGATAATGTCCTTTATCATAGGCAAGCCGCCGCTTGAGAAACGGCAATGACGTAGTCCTCAATCGCTGGCTGCATGGCTGCTGGACATCAGGTGCCAAGGCTATGCCCAACCCGGCGCAAC
>Ga0164243_10003587_pt1 | contig 24771 bp, 12 predicted proteins | sample OricompcompostOP_FD_108781 | JGI IMG/M metagenome (GOLD analysis project Ga0164243, IMG submission 108781) | Organic Plus compost microbial communities from Emeryville, California, USA - Original compost - Organic plus compost (OP) | ecosystem: Engineered > Solid waste > Mixed feedstock >...
CAGCGATCCGACCAGGTTCGGGATCGCGACGAGGAAGAACAGCTGCTGCACCGAGAAGTCGAACCCCTGCGCGACGAGGAATGCCGAGGAGACGCTCCAGATCAGCCACACGGAGAAGCCGAGATGCTCGGCGAAGACCGACCAGATCAGATTGCGCCGGGCGATCGGAGCGCCCACGGACTCCCAGAACCCGTCGTCCTCCGGGCGCCAGTCGTCGATCCACCGTCCGCCCCGTCGCTGCGTCCGTGGAGAGCGGGGCGCGGTGGCGAGCTCGCTGTCACGGGAGTCGGCGAGAGTCATGCGGCCGATCCTTCGGCCGCCCCGTTTCGCGGACGGCGCCGCGTGGCGCCGCGCGCGTCAACTTCTGCTCACGGGCTCACTCTCGTCCCGGGCGCCGCTGGGCCACGGCGCCCACGAATCCGTCGGACACGGCGACGTCATGGACCTCCCACTCCCCTATGTGGCGCACCGGCTCGGGGTCGGTGCCGAGATGGTCGAGGCTCGGCGGGCGAGCCAGGCCGATGCCGAGCCCTTTGAGGTAGGCCTCGGTGCGGGTCCACGCGCGGGTGAAGCGCAGCGCCCGCTCGGCGGCCGGGGCGGCTCGGATCTCCGCGATCTCGCGGGGATGCAGCGCGTCGACCAGGTCGTCGGTCGGGTCACGCACCACCTCGACGTCGACCCCCACCGGCCGATCGGCCGTCGCGACCACGACCATGCCGTCGGTGTGGGAGAGCGAGAACTCCATCTCCACCCCGACGGCGCGAGGTCGGCCGTGGGGCTCACCGCAGCCGGGGCACGGATCGCGCCACCACAGCAGCGCTCCGGGATGGCGGTCGGCCGCACTCCCGACGACCAGGCGCAGCACGGCGTGTGCGACCTCGTAGGCGCGAGTCAGGCCGGGTCGAACGAAGCGTGCCGCCTGCGCGCGCTCGCCCGCGTCGAGCCAGTCGCGCGCGATGGCCAGCTCGTCGTCCGGGATGTCGTCGGGCGCCGCGGCCCACACCCGCACGCCGTCCTCCCCCTCTGCGGCCGGCGGTGGACGACGAAGCGAGGTCACCCGCATGGCGTGCAGGCTCACCGGGAGGTCCGCAGGTCGGTCGCGGTCAACGTGCGGCGGACTCGATCCAGGCGGCGACGGTCGGCCCGAAGACGTCCCAGTTCGCCGCGCGGCCCAGTCCCCCATGGTCGAGGTCGACCGGCTCGACCCGCAGCTCGCCCTCCACCCGCTCGCGCCAGGCGGCGTCGCGCCGAGCGGCCGTGCTCTCGCTGATCCCGACGGTCGCGGCGACCAGCAGCGCGTCGATCGGGATCTTGCCCAGCGCCGGCGGGATCGAGAGTCGGTAGTGGCGCTCGAAGGTCGCGACCAGGCGCGCCTGCGCATCGGGGTCGAGGTCCCCCAGCACGGGATCCTCGGCGATGCCGGCCACGAACCGGTCGACCACGTCGTCGACGGGGGGCGCGGCCTGGTCGTCGCCGCCGTCGGCGTAGGCGTCGAGCAGAACCACCGACGCGACCTGGCCGCCGAGCTCGGCGGCGATCGCGTGGGCGAGCTGCCCCCCGAACGACCACCCCAGCAGGTGGTAGGGACCGTTCGGCCGGATGCTGCGGATGCGGGCGATCTGGTCTGCGACGATCGCCTCCACCGACTCGAGCTCCGGCCCGCCGGACAGGGCCGGGTCCTGCAGCGCGTAGATCGCGAAGCCGGGGTCGAGGTGACGCGACAGGCCCGCGTAGGCCCATCCCAGGCCTCCCGCGGGCTGGAGGCAGAACACCGCCGGCCCGTCGGCCTCCCGCAGGCGCAGGACCGGCTCGAACATGGATCCGTCACGGTCCCCGGCCGCGGCCCGGGCCAGCTCGGCGACCGTCGGGGCGGCGTACAGGTCGCGCACGTTGAGGTCCAGGCCGGCCGCGGCCCGCAACCGGGACATGACCCGCACCGCCAGCAGCGAGTGCCCGCCGAGCACGAAGAAGTCGTCGTCGCGCCCGACCGTCTCGATGCCGAGAACCGCACCGAACGCCTCGGCGATCAGGTACTCGACGTCGCCGACGGGCTGCTCCTTCTCGACCGCCTCGCGCGCCGGTGCCGGCAGCGCGCGCAGGTCGAGCTTCCCGTTGACGTTCAACGGCAGCGTGTCGACGAAGGTGATCGTGCTGGGCACCAGGTAGTCCGGGAGCCGCTCGCGGAGCTCCTGGCGCACCGATGCCGCGTCGGGGTCTGCGCCGTCCGCGGGGACGACATAGGCGGCCAGCTCCGTCGCCGCCGCACCGCGTATCGGGACCACGGCGGCTCGCTGCACGCCCTCCACCTCGGCCACCGCCGAGGCCACCTCCGCGGGCTCCACCCGATAGCCGCGGATCTTCACCTGGTCGTCCCCGCGGCCGCGGTAGCTGATCAGTCCGTCGGCACCGAGGGCGGCCAGGTCGCCGGTGCGGTACATGCGGGCGCCCGGCGGGCCGTGCGGGTCGGCCACGAACCGCTCCGCGGTGAGGTCGCTGCGCCCCAGGTAGCCCCGCGCCAGCCCGACACCGGACAGGTAGAGCTCACCGACCACGCCCGGACGGACCGGCTGCAGGCCGCGGTCCAGGATGCGTGCGACCGTGCCGGTGACCGGGCGACCGACGGTCGACGTCTCCCGTTCGGAGAGGTCGGCGCCGAGCGCGTTGATCGTGTACTCCGTAGGTCCGTAGAGGTTGTAGGACCCCACCCCGGGTGCGTCGCGCAGGGCCGACCACAGCCCGTCGGGCACGGCCTCGCCGCCGAGCGAGACGAAGGTGACGCCGGGTCCGTCGGCGGTCGGGTCCGTGCATCGGGGACGTCGCAGCAGGCCCTCGTCGAGAAGCACCTCGGCGTAGCTCGGGGTGACGTCGAAGCCGTCGATGCGGTGCTCGTCGTAGTACTCCAGCAGCGCTCGCGGGTCGCGCCGCAGGTCGTCGTCGATGACGTGCACGCTGTGCCCCTCCAGGAGCCACAGCAGCTGCTCCCAGGAGGCGTCGAAGGCGAAGGACGTCGTGTGCGCGATCGCGAGCCGTCGCCCGCCGCTCGTGGCCACGACCGGATCGAAGATCTCGGCGCGGTGGTTGACGAACATGTTGGTCAACCCGCGGTAGCCGACGGCGACGCCCTTCGGCCTGCCCGTCGACCCGGACGTGAAGATCACGTAGGCGAGGGCATCGAGATGTCGGACCGGCTCGGTGAGCGGACCGTCGCCGACCGCATCCGGAGAGATCACGCGATGGCCGGGCGGCAGGTTGGCCGCGAGCGACGGGTCGGCGACCACGACGTCGGGGTCGGCGGCGGCGAGGATCTCGGCGACCCGGTGCGCGGGCAGCGTCGGATCGATCGGCACATAGCCGGCGTGGGCGGCGAAGACCGCGAACAACGACGCGATCGTCCGCTCGTCGCGCGGCAGGTAGAGGGCGACCTTCGACTCGGGCCCGACTCCGGCCTCCTGGAGCGCGGCCCCGAGCCCGCCGGCACGGCGACGCAGCTCCGCGAAGGTCCAGCGGGTCGACCCGGCGACGACGGCGACGGCGTCGGGGTCGAGGCGTGCCCGCCGCTCCAGGAGCTCCCACACCGTCTCGTCCAGCACCGGGACGTCGGCGTCCCGGACGGCGGCACCGACCAGCTCGCCCGACTCCTGCTCGGCGTCCGTGCGCAGGTCGAGAGCGGCGAGCGGACGCGTGGAGGTGCCGAGCAGCACCAGGGCCTTCTGGAAGGCGGTGAGCAGGCGCTCCACCGTCGCGGGGCCGTGCTCGGTCTCGGACCAGGCCGCGGGTCGCCACATGACGCGGATGCGCGCGTCGCTGTCGGTCCGTCCGGGGTTGATGACCACGGTCAGCGGATAGTGCGTGGCATCCCGCACGGTCCGGCCCTGTTGGCGCAGCGCGCCGTCGGGTCCCAGACGCTCGTCGGCCGGGGCCACGGGGATGTTCTGGAACACGAAGAGGGTGTCGAAGAGCTCGCGGTGACCGGAGGCGGCCAGCAGCTCGGAGAGGGGAACGTAGGGGTGCGCGAGCATGACGCGCCGATAGGCCGCAAGCGTGTCGAGGTGGCGGGCGACGTCCGATCCCGGGTCGAGCCGGACCCGCACCGGCACCGTGTTGAACAGCAGGCCGAGCAGGCCGTCGATGCCGGGGATCTCGGCCGGGCGGCCGGAGGTGACCGAGCCGAACACGACGTCGTCGGACCCGGTCTCGTAGCGCAGGGCCAGCGCCCACGCGAGCTCGTAGACGGCGCTGAGCGTGGTGCGCGCGCCCTTCGCCACTCCCCGCAGTCGCTCGGTGAGCGCCGGTTCGAGGGCGATGATCTGCTCCACCGAGCGGTCCTCGGCTCCGGGCTCGAGCCGGTCGCGCGGGTCGGTGCCGCGCGCGACCAGGGTCGGCTCGCTGATGTCGGCCAGCGCATCGGCCCACGCTCGGCGTGCCGCGTCGGCGTCGCGGCCGACCAGCCACGCGGCGTACGCCGTGTAGGGCGCCCCGACGGACTCGGCTGCCGTGCCGTGGCGCGTGTACTCCTCGAGAACGAGGTTCAGCAGACGGGAGAGGGACCAGCCGTCGAGCATCGCGTGCTCGACGGTCAGCACCCAGGTGTGGTGCCGCCCGTCGGTGCTGGTGAGGACGCCGAAGCGCAGGAGTGGTCCGTCGTCGTCGAACTCCCGACGCTGGCCGGCGACGAACGCCTCGGCGTCGTCTCCGACGGCGACCTCCCACGGGATGGAGACGTCGCGGGGTACGACGAGCACCCGGCGCTCCCCGACCGCGCGGAAGTGTCCGGCGATGTGGGGGTGGAGGTCGACGACGCGGGCGGCGGCGGCCTGCAGGGCGCCGATGTCGAGGGTGCCGGTCAGCTCGGTGATCGTCTGTGAGAGGTAGACCTCGGTGTCCCCGGAGAGCTCGCGGTGGAACAGCAGCCCGTCCTGGAGGCTCGTCGTCGGGTAGACCATGCGCAAGGGCCCGGTGACGCGCTCGATGCCGCGGATCGCCGCGACACCGATGCCGGCCACGTCGTGGACGGGGGCCGCCTCCGGGCGCACGATCGAGGCGAGCACGCTCGGCACGGCATCGTCGCCGTGATGGCGGGCGAGGGCTCCGGCGAGTGATTCAGCGAGGGCGGCGGCCCGCGGGTGCCCGGAGACGGTGACCTGCCAGCCGTCCCCCGACGGGCTGAGCGTGACCACGAGACGACCCGGCCGATGGGTGGCCGGCAGGTCGCTCACGTGCAGGTCCAGGTGCAGGTCGGGCTCGGGCCAGTCGTCGAAGACCCCCGGCGTGTGCTCGCTCAGCGACCGGGCGATCTGGAAGTCGCGAGCAGCCTGCTCATCGGGGTGGGTGTGTGTGCCGTCGGCACGCACGAGCACCGGGAAGGAGCGCCGACGAGCGCCGACGGCCCCGGCGTCCGCGTCGTCACGATCGGGCTCGCTGACCATGATCAGCAGCGGACCGGACACCTGCGCGGCCAGCGCGCCCACAACGGCTTCGCGGAGCGCGACGACGGTGGGCGGCGCGAGCGGGCTCTGCGCGCAGCCGGACCCGTCGGAGAGGTCGGTCTGCGCGTGCGCCTCGAGGTCGAGGACCTCGTCGAGGGTGTCGAGCCAGGCCTCGGCGGCGTCGATGATGCCCAGGTCCTCGGCTCTGCCCATGCGTTGCTCGGCGTGGGTGGCGACGTCGCCGGTGACCGGGGCGGTGCCCGCGGACACGGTGGCGAGCAGCGCGGGCCACGACTCGTCGTCGACCACTTCCGTTGCGGCGGTCAGCTGCACACCGTCGTCGACGACCGTCGCGGCCACGGGCCGCCCGGCCGCCGGGTCCGGAGTCCTCGGCTCGGCGGTGACCCTGGCGGCGTCGAGGATCTCCTCGAGCGTCGACGGGACGTACCGATCGCCCTCTCTTCTGGTGCCCAGCGCGTCGTGTGCCGCGTACGCCGCGACCAGTGCGGCGGCGACCTGGTCGGCCGGGGCGTCGATGCGGCGGCTGCTGGTGGTCGGGCCCGGAGGTTCGGCGCTCGCGACCACCGGCCGTTCGCGCGCCGACCTGATCAGCGTCGTCTCGTCGGCGATCGCCTCGGGCGGTCCGGTGAGCGCCGCGAGCGCCAGCGTCACCGAGTCGAGCAGGCCCTCGGCCGTGGCCGGGTCGAAGAGCTCGTCGCGGTAGACGACGTCGATGACGACGTTCTCGTCGTCGTCGTCGCCGATCGCGAAGGTCAGGTCGAACTTCGCCGTGGGTGTGGCCTTCCTGTCGACGACGGCTGCCACCTCGCCCAGCCGCACCCGACGCACGCGCCGGTCGACCTCGGCGACCATGACCTGGAAGATCGGGTGCACGCCCGGGTGGCGGGGCGGATCGACCGCGGTGACGAGCGCGTCGAAAGGAACATCCCGCTCCTCCAGCGCGTCGAGGGTCGCGTCGCGAACCCGGCCGGTCAGCTCGCTCACCGTGGCTCGGCCGCTCAGGTCGAGCGGGATCGCCACCGTGTTGAGGTAGAGACCGACCCGCGCATCGGCCTCAGTGCGTTGGTCTGCGGGCATGCCCAGAGCGATGCGGTCACCGCCGCCGTGGGCGCGGAGGGCCAGCGCGACCGCTCCCTGGAAGAGCATCAACCGGGTGCTGCGGGTGCGGGTGGCGGTCGCGGTGAGGGCCTGCGCCAGCGACGCGGGCAGGCGTCGCTTGAGGACGACGCCCGCCGAGCTGGGAGAGGCTCGACGGGGCCGGTCGTTCGGCAGGGGCGTGATCGCCGGGGTCTGGGCGAACCGCCGGGCCAGGGCGTCGGCCGGTCCGGTCGGCGGGTCGAGATAGGGCGTGGCCTCCGCCTCCCAGGCCGGTGCCCGGCCGGTGGCGCGAGCCGCGTAGGCGCGCTCGAGGTCGGCCAGGATGACCGGCGCCGACTCGCCGTCGGCGGCGACGTGGTGGATCACCAGCACCACGTGCTCGGTGAACACGGCCGCCGCCAGGGGCAGATCGCGACTGGGGTCGATGGCGAAGGGCAGACCGCCGTCCCATGGCCGATCCGAGCGATCCTCGACGGGCACCTCCGCGGCGCGGCGGACGTCCTCGACCCAGCCGTTCCCGGTCCGTCGGAACGCCGTGCGCAGGCTCAGGTGCCGGTGCGCCACATCCCGGACGGCGGCGGTCAGGGTGGGCGGATCGACGCGCCCTGCGACGATCCGCAGCGCGACCGTCATCGCATAGGTGTCGGGCGACTCCTCGAACTCGGCGAGGAACAGCATCCGCTCGCGGGCACCGGTCACCGGCGCCGCGGGTGTCGTCGTCTGCTCGGTTGTCATGCTTCGACCCGCTCCTCGGCATCGACCGCGTCGTACAGCTCGCTGACGAGGACGCTCAGACCCGCCCCGTCGTCCTCGGGCAGCCCCATCCGGTGCACCAGCAGCACGGGGCGGCCGTCATCGACCCGGATCGCGGCGAGCCGACCGGACGCGACGTCCACGCTGTCGCCGACCGGAAACTCAGGCAGCTGGAACGCCCGCCACAGGCGGGACCGCCGACGGTCGATGCGGACCCGCAGCTCGGGGCGGTTCCGGCCCACTCGTGCCAGCGCGCGCTCCGCGGCCCCGGCGTCGTCGAGGCGCAGAGGCGCCGACAGCGTCATCGCGTCGATGTCGGCGCCCTCGCGACGGGCCGAGGCGGCGACGGCGGGGAGTGAGACCGGCACCTCCGCGGGCACGCCCTGCCCCGCACCGCTCGAGGTGTCGGGTTGGGCCGGCCGCTGCGTCTCCAGAGGTGCGCAGCGGGTCGCCAGCGCCTCGATGGTGCGTGCCTCGAACAGGTCGACGATGGTGAGGGCGAAGCCGCGTCGCTGCGCGGCGATGATCACCGCGATGCCGGAGATGCTGTCGCCGCCGAGTTCGAAGAAGTCGACGTCGACCGGCGCCTCCGCGAGATCGAGCACCTCGGCGAAGGCCTCGGCGAGCGCGGCCTCCGCGGGTCCCTCGGGTGCGCGGCCGCCGACGCTGACCGGCGTCGCCACGAGTGCGGCGGCCGCGGCGCGGTCGACCTTGCCGTGCGCCGTGACCGGCAGCTCCGGGACGGCGTTGAGCCGGCTCGGCACCAGGGCCGAGGGCACCAGGGCCGAGGCATGGTCGCGCACCACCTGCGGCGAGGCGTCGCCGACGTACACCGCTGCCAGGGAGCCGTCGAGGACGCACGCAGCGGCGGCGGTGACGCCGGGGGCCGCCACGAGAGCGGCCTCCACGTCACCGAGCTCGATGCGCTGCCCGCCGACCTTGACCTGGTCGTCGCGGCGACCCAGGTACTCGATGGCGCCGTCGGGTCGCTGCCGGGCACGATCGCCGGTGTCGTACATGCGCGCGCCGACGGCGAACGGGTCGGCGACGAACCGCTCGGCGGTCAGCCCGGGGCGGTGGGCATAGCCGCGGGCGAGCTGCACGCCGCTGAGGTAGAGGTCGCCGACCGCACCCGGCAGCACGGGGCGGAGTCGAGAGTCGAGGATCCGGCAGGCGACGCCCGGCAGGGGGTGGCCGATGGTGACCGGCGACCGCTCGGACAGCTCGGTCGCGGCGGTGACGTCGACGGCCGCCTCGGTCGGGCCGTACAGGTTGTCGATGCGCACCCCGGGCAGGAGGTCGCGGCAGCGGCGCACCTGCTCGTCGGTGAGCGCCTCGCCGCTGCACACCACCAGGCGCAGCGTCTGCGCGACCGCCCGTGCCAGGTCCGGCGCCGTGGTGAGGTAGTCGCAGAGGGCGGTGAGCATAGAAGGCACGAAGTGCACGACGCTCGCACCCACCTCGGTGATCGTCGCCGCCAGCGCCGCCGGGTCGCGATGTGCCTCTGCGGGCGCGATCGCCTGTCGGGCACCGATCATGGCCGGCGCGAACAGCTCCCACACCGAGACGTCGAAGGTGAACGGCGTCTTGTGGAGGATCACGTCGTCGGTGGTGAAGGCGTGCAGGTCGACCGCCGCGAGCAGCCGGTTGGCGACGGCGCGGTGCGAGATCACCACACCCTTGGGGCGGCCGCTGGACCCGGAGGTGAACAGCACGTAGGCGGCGTCGTCCAGCCGCGGCGGCCGCGGGGTCGCGGTCGGAGCGTCGGTGGCGGCCCGCTCGACGTCGACGAAGCGCACTGCGCCCGGCTCGTCGCTCGCGTCGCCGATGACCATGCCGGCACCGGAGTCGGCGAGCACGGCCTCTTGGCGCGCCGTCGGCCACGACGGATCGACGGGCACATAGGCCGCGCCGGCCAGCACGACGCCGTGCAGGAGGTCGACCTGTCGCTGGCTGCGCGCGGCACGGACGGCGACCACGTCGCCGGGCCCGATCCCCGCTCCGGCCAACAGTCCGGCGACCCGATGGGCCTGCGCCGACGCGCCGTCGGCGATGAGGGCGGTCAGGGTCGCCTCGTTGACGATCGCGGCGGGGCCGATCAAGCGCGCCTCGGTGGCCGCGTCGATCGGGTCGATCTCGGCGGGATGGGCGGTGTCGATGTCACGCAGTGCCGCGCACACCCGCCGCAGGAAGCGCTCGGCCTCGTCGGCAGGCATCACGTCGACGGCGTACTCGATCTCCACCCGCAGGTCGTCGCCCGCCTCGGCGACGGTGACGGTGACGTCGAACTTCGCCGTGCCGGTCGTGGTCGGGACGCGGACGCCGGTCTGGTCGGCGAGCTCCAGCGTCTCCAGACGTCGTGACTGGTGCACGACCATGATCCGCGGTGCGGCTCGGTCGCGGAGCTCGCCGGCGGCCGAGATGAGGTCGGAGATGTCGGCGCGGGCGTCGAGAGCGGCAGCGATCTGGCCGCGCAGGTCGGCGCCAGCCCGGACGGCGAAGAGGGTGCTGGCGACGTGGGCGCCGACGACGCCGTCCTCGGGCGTCGTGCGTGCCACCGGCGCCGCGATCAGCAGCTCGGAGCCGCCACCGATCCACTCGACGGCGGCGGCGACGGAGGCCAGCGTGACCTCGAACAGGGTGGCGCCGTGGTCGGTGCGGCGTCGGACGTCGCCGGCGTCGGGGCCGGTCAACGTGCGCGCGATCGTGGCGCCGGGCCGGCCGAATCCGGTCGGCAGCGAACGCCAGCCGGGGATCTGGGGCGAGTCGGGCAGCCGGCCGAGGCGCGCCAGTGCGGCGTCGACGTCCTCACCGGCGGGCGCGGGCACGGTGTCGACGGCAGCGCGCGGCCACCGGGGGGCCTCGCCGTCCAGGCGCGCACGGTAGGCGTGGGCGAGGGTCTCGAGCATCACCGGCTCGGAGGCCTCGTCGGTCGCGCTGTGGTGGACGGCGAGCACGAGCTGCCACCCGTCGTCGTCGCGGACCAGCGCGGCGCGCACCGGAAGGTCGACGGCCAGGTCGAAGGGGCGTCGGCAGAGCTCCTCGACGCCGGACGCCGAGACGAGCACGGAGCTCGAGCGGGGGTCGTCGACCCCGAGCCGGTGGGCCAACAGTTCGGTGCCGTCGGCCGAGAGCAGGGTGCGCAACGCCGGATGACGGTGCACCATGTCGGCGAGCGCCGCCTGCAGGGCATCGCGGCTCGGCTCGGTGTCGAAGCGGAACACGATCGGCACCGTGTAGGTCGCCGCCCCGGTGTCGAGCTGCGAGGCGAGCCACATGCGCCGTTGCCCCGGGCTCGCGGGCATCTCGCCCGCCCGGTCGGTCTCGAGCGAGGCGGCCGGGGAGCCGGTCGCGTCGACCACGCCGGCCTCGACCACCTGCCGGGTGAGCCCGGCGACGGTCGGATGGTCGAAGACCGTCCGTGACGGGATCGCCCTGCTCCACTCGCGGGAGAGTCGGTTGGCGAGCCGGATCGCGGCGAGCGAGGCGCCGCCGAGGGCGAAGAAGTCGCTGCCCGGCCCGATCTGTGCCTCCTCCAGCCCCAGGATCTCGGCGACCGCGGTCGCGACCCGGCGCTCGTCGTCGCTCAGCGCGACCTCGGCGGCCTCCTGACGCACCGGCTCCGGGAGCGCGCGGCGGTCGACCTTGCCGTTGGCGGTCGTGGGCAGCTCGTCGAGTGCCGTCATCCAGCCGGGCACCATGTGGCGGGGAAGGTTCTGGGCCGCGTGCCTGCGAGCCGTCTGCACGATCTCCTCCGGGTCGAGGCCTGCGTCGGAGCCGGGCACCAGGTAGGCGTGCACCTGCGCGTTGCGCACCACCGCGACGCAGGAGCGGACACCGGCGGAGGCGGCGAGCGTGCGCTCGATCTCCTCCAGCTCGACGCGCATCCCACCGATCTTGACCTGGTGGTCGACCCGCCCGAGGAACTCGAGATCGTCGTCGACCCAGCGGGCGCGGTCGCCCGTGCGGTAGAGCCGTGGGCTGCTCCCACCGTCGTCGGGGTCGTGGAAGGGGTTGGCCACGAAGCGGCTGGCGGTCAGCGCCGCCGCGTTGACGTAGCCGCGGCCGAGGAGGTCGCCGGCGGCGTAGAGCTCCCCGCCCATGCCGGGCGGCACCGGGCGCAGGGCCCGGTCGAGAACGTAGAGCCGGCAGCCCGGGTTCGGCTTTCCGATGGAGGTGCTGTTGCGGACCTCGTCGCCGCGGTAGATCACGTGGGAGACGCCGATGGTCGCCTCCGCGGGGCCGTAGCCGTGGTACATCGTCGCTGCCGGCAGCTGGCGGCGGAAGCGGCTGAACAGCTCGGGGGTCAACAGCTCGCCGCCACACCACACGTGCCGCAGTCCGCGCATCCGGGCCACGCCCTGCTCGGCAGCGGCGTCGGTGTCGAGGAGCACGTCGAGCATCGAGGCGACCAGGTAGGTGAAGGTCACGCCGTGCTCGCCGATCAGGTGCAGCAGGCGCTCCGGCTCCCGCTCCTCACCGTCGCGGGCGACGACGACCTTGCCGCCGGAGCACAGGGGCAGCAGCACCTCGTTGATCGAGATGTCGAAGGAGAGGGGCGCCTTGAACAGGCTCGCGTCTTCGGTGCCGAAGTGCAGCACGCTCTCGATCTGCCAGCGCATCCGGCTGGCGATGGCACCGTGCCTGATCATCGCGCCCTTGGGGCGCCCGCTGGAGCCGGAGGTGAAGATGACGTACGCGAGCGACTCGGGGTCACGGTCCGCGGTCAGGTCGACGGGCTCGTCACGCTCGGCGAGGTCGACGTCGAGCGTCGGGTATCCGGTGTTGGGGCCGGCGCCCGGACCCGTCACGACCGCCACCGCTCCGGCATCGGCGAGGACGGCGGCCCGCCGGTTCGCGGGCCAAGCCGGGTCGAGCGGAACGAAGGCACCGCCGGCGCTCATGATGCCGACCAGGGCGGCGGCCATCTCCGCGCTCCGGTGCATGTCGACGGCCACGACCGCCTCCTGGGACACCCCGAACTCCGCGCGGAGCCGGCGCGCGAGGTGCGTGGCCGCCCCGGTGAGTGTCAGGTAGTCCAGGGCTCGGCCGTCGTCGACGACGGCGGTGGCCTGCGGAGCGCGTGCCGCGTGGGCGTAGATCATGGCGACGACATCGGTCTGCGCCACGCACCGCCCGGTGTCGTTGTGCTCGACCAGCAGCCGCCGCTCGGTCCGGTCGTCGACCAGCCGGTGCCGGCTCAACGGAAGGTCGGGCGCGGCGAGTGCCGAGGCCAGGAAGGCCGCCGCCCCGGACGCATGGGAGCCGAGCTCGTCGGCGTCCGCGTGTCCACGCGCGGTGATCGTCAGGTCGCTCAACGACGTCGTCCCGCTCACGCGGAGATCGATGTCGGTGCAGGGCCCGTGCACGATGCGCAGGACGCCGTCGTGCCGCCCCCCGGAGCCGCCGGCTGCATCCTGAACCTCGCTCTCTCGAGGGGCCTGTCCGAGCATCACGTTGACGCCCGGAGCGGTCAGCGTCGGCTCGCCGAAGCGGGCGCGGAGGACACCAGGCAGCACGCGCGACGCGAGCTCGCGATGGGATCGCCCCTCGCTCATCGCCCGGTCGAACGACTGGAGGTACTCGGTGACGGTGGTGGCGCGGTCGACCTCGACCAGCACCGGCACCACCGACGACCTCATCGCGATCTCGTCGCGCGGTCCGTGGCCGCTGATCGCCAGTCGGGTGGCGTGCGCGCCGGGGCCGCGCAACGAGGTGGCGTAGGCGCTGAGCAGTCCCGCGAGGAGCCGGCCGGGCGACATGCCCGCGCGTTCGGCCAGATCACGCAAAGGCCCTGCCAGGCCGGCATCGAGCGGATGCTCGACCTGGCTGATGCCCGGCGTGACCCGCTCGAGCAGCCCGTCGTCGGCGCTGCCCAGCGGCGTCAGGACGCCGTCCCAGTAGGCGGCGCTCTCGTCGTCCGCAGTGGTGGAGGTCGGGGTCGGGGTGATGACGGCGGGTGCGTCGCCGGGCGCCGCCTGACCGGCACCGGGCCCGTCGAGCCGCTCGACCACCCGACGGGTCAGCTCGTTCATGGAGCGCCAGTCGACGAGCACGTGGTGGTAGGCCTGCGCCCAGACGTAGCCGTCGGCGAGCTCCAGCAGCTCGTGCCGGTGCAGCGGCGATTCCGGCCCCACGCCGACCTGGCTCCGCAGCAGCTCCGTGCGGTCGAGGACGGCGCGATCCTGGTCGTCGCTGTCCCGGAGGTCGACCACGGCGAGCTCGCCGATCGGCAGGCCCTCGGCCCAGACGGGCTCGCCGTCGTCGTCCAGGATCACCGTCTGCGACAGGCGGTCGACGCTGCGCAGGGTCTGCTCGATCGCCCGGACCAGCGCGGCGCGATCGCGGCTGCTGTCGAACCAGGTGGCGGCGGCGAGGTGGTAGTCGCCGGCCGCATCGGGATCGACGATGGTGGCCACCCAGACGGCGTACTGGGCAGGGGACAGGGGGGTGTGGCTGGACACGAGAATCACTCCCGAGGGGGATGCGGCGGCGGCCTGCCCGGGGCGGCAGGCTCGGAGACGGGGATCGCGCTCAGGCGCTGGTCATGTAGGACGCGGACTCGCCGAGGCCGTCCATGACCGAGTCGAGGATCTCCTCGGACCGGATGGCGATGTTCGACAGCAGCGACGACGTGATGCCGTGGGTGTCCTCGGTGCCACCCTGCAGGTAGATCGAGCCGGCGGTGGGGCGCGTGGTGCGCAGCCGGTAGTCGCGAGTCACCCGCGGACGCTCGGTGAAGGACTCCTCGGGGTAGAGGTCGCCCAGGAGCGAGGCGAGGCAGACCGAGGAGAACCCGGTCGCGTAGACCACGGCGTCCGCACTGATCCTCGTCACGTCACCGGTCATCTTGCTCTCGACGACCACCTGGACGCCGTCGTCGCTCTCGCTCGCGGAGGCCACGCTGGAGGCGCCGTGCATGAAGAGGCGCCGGGCGCCGTCGACGCGCTCGGCGTACTCGGTCGTGTAGAGCTCCTCGATCAACGGCAGGTCGACGGCGGAGTAGTTGGTGCCCCGGTGGTAGTCGAGCAGCCGGGCCTTCGTCTCGCCACTGCTCCGGTAATACCCGTCGACGGCCTCGGCGTCGAAGATGCGATTCGCATAGGGGCTGTCGTCGGCCGGGGAGTAGCCGTACTTCCCGAACACGGCGTGGATCTGTGCGGTCGGATAGGTCTGGTGCAGGTGCCGCACCACCTCGGCGGAGCTCTGGCCGGCCCCGACGACGACGAAGGCATCGTTGGTCGGCGCGGGCATCCGCTCCAGACTGCTCAGCAGCGAATGGTTGTGGAACTGGCGAGCGCTGGCCGTCACGCCGTCGGGCAGCTTCGCCGACAGCCCGCCCGCCACGACGACGTTGCGGGCCCGCAGGGAGCCCGTCCACCGACCCTCGACGACGATCTCGAAGTGGTCGGAACGGTCGATGATCCGGGTGACCCGGCTCCCGTACCGGACGTCGGCTCCGACGCGCTCCGCCGCCCACTCCAGGTACTTGTGGAACTCGATGCGGGTCGGGAAGAAGGTCTGGAAGTTGATGAAGTGATGCAGCCGATCGCTCTGCTGCAGGTAGTTGAGGAAGCTGTACTCACTCACCACATTGCGCTGGGTCACCAGGTCCTTGAGGAACGAGATCTGCATCGTCGTCCCCGGCAGCAGCATGTCCGGATGCCACGCGAACTGCGGCTTCGTCTCGACGAAGGCCGAGGTGAGGGGCGCCCCTCCGCGACCGCGATGACCGCCGCCCCGTTCCTCGATGGCGATCGCCAGGCCCAGGTTCGACGGGCCGAATCCGACGCCGACGAGGTCGAGGATGCGATCTCCGGCCGAGTCCGTCCGGTGGTCCCTGCTCCGGTTGATGTGTCGACCGAGGCCGTCGTCCAGTTCCATGCTGCGCCGCTCCTGTGTTGATCCGAGTCTCATCTGAGAGCCGCCTCCGTACTGGCGGAATGGTTAGGCTAGCCTATCCTTTCGAAAGAACGATTCGGGGCGTTCCTCCGGGACGTCGGGGGCGCTCGGCACCAAGGTCGAGCGCCAAGTCCACCGGACCCGACCAGGGTCCCGGAGAGGAGTCTGCGATGCGTGTCGTCATGTTCGGGTACCAAACCTGGGGCCACCGGACGCTGGAGGCCTTGCTGAAGTCCGGGCACTCCGTGGTCGGCGTGATGACCCACCCGGCCAGTGATCACGCGTACGAGACCATCTGGTCCGACTCGGTCGAGGAGCTCGCTCGCGACAACCAGATCCCGGTGCACCTCGCCCGGCGCCCCGACGACGACCTGCGCGCCCAGCTCGCTGCCTGGGCGCCCGACATCGCCGTCGCCAACAACTGGCGCACCTGGCTGCCGCCGGAGGTCTTTGACCTGCCGCGCCACGGCACGCTCAACCTGCACGACTCGCTGCTCCCCGAGTTCACCGGGTTCTCGCCCGTGCCGTGGGCGCTGATCAGCGGCGCGAGCGAGGTCGGCATCACCGCCCACCGCATGGACGGCGAGCTCGACACCGGCGACATCGCCGTGCAGAAGGCGATCCCGGTCGGCCCCCGCTCCACGGGAACCGAGCTGGTCACGGCCACCATCGACCTCATCCCCGAGGTGCTCGTCGAGGCGCTCGACCAGATCGAGGCGGGCACGGTGAGCTGGCGTGCCCAGGATCTCAGCCGGCGCAGCTTCTTCCACAAGCGCACCGAGCGCGACAGCCTGATCGACTGGACCTGGCCGGCCGAGGACATCGACCGCCTGGTCCGGGCGATGTCCGACCCCTATCCCAGCGCGCACACCTTCCATCGCGGCGAGCGCATCGAGGTGATCGCCGCCCATGTCTCCACCTGCCGCTACGGCGGCACACCGGGGCGCATCTTCATCAAGGAGGGCAACGGCATCGCCATCGTCGCCGGCGCCGAGGCCCACCGCGGCGATCGCCGCGCGCTCGTGATCGACCGGGTCCGCACCAGCGACGGCACCGAGCACGCCGCCCTCGACTACTTCCCGAGCGGCGGCGGCTACCTCACCAGCGAGCCGTAGCGGTGGGCTCGGCTCCCGGTGCCGACATCTCCGCCCGCAGCGTCATCCGGCGCACCATCTCCCGGAACCGGCTGAACGTCACGGTCGGCACCACGCTCCTGTGCCTGCACCAGCTCGCGGAGACGGCCGTCCCGATCGCGATCGGCGTCATCGTCGACCGCGGCGTCCGCCCCGGCGAGATGACCGGGATCGTGATCGGCGTCGCCGCGCTGGCGCTGATCTTCGCCGCGCTGACCACCTGTTACCAGCTCGGTGCGCGACGCATCAACGTCGCGATGCACACCGAGGCGCACCGGCTGCGCATGGAGGTCGCAGAGAAAGCACTCTCGCCGCACGGGATCCGCACCGACCTGGCGCGCGGCGAGCTGCTGACGGTCAGCAGCACCGACGCCGAACGGGCTGCGTGGTTCATCGACCTGGTGCCGAAGATCGCCGCGGCATCGACCGCCATCCTCGCCACGTCGATCGCGCTGGTCGTGATCGACGTGTCGCTCGGCCTCGCCGTCATCGTCGGCGTGCCGCTCTTCGTCGGCCTGCTGACCCTGGTGACACCGCTGATCACCGCGCGAGCGGTCCGCCAGCAGACCCGGATCGCCCAGTCGACCGCGCTGGCCGGCGACCTGATCTCCGGCATCCGCTCGATCAAGGGCATCGGGGCCGAGGCCGCCGCCGCCCAGCGCTACCGCGTGTCCAGCCGCTCCGCGCTCGAGGCCACCATGTCGACCATCGCCTCCACCGCCACCCAGCGCGGGGTCACCGCCGCGATCAGCGCGTTGATCGCGACCGCCATCGCCATCGCCGCCGGCTGGTACGCGCTGGCCGGGCGGCTCACCATCGGTGAGCTGGTCGCCGTCGTCGGCCTCGCCCAGTTCCTGATCGAGCCGCTGACCTCGCTGTCGGCCCGGCCCGCGTTCATCGCCAAGGCACGGGGGTCGGCCGAGCGGGTGGCCACGGTCCTCAGTGCCCCGCCGCTGCTGGGCTCCGAGCCGAGTGCCGACACCACGACCACGACCGATGGAGCGAGCATCCGGCTCGTCGACGTGCATCACCGCACGCTGGCCGGTCTCGACCTCGAGGCCGGCGCCGACACGATCACCGCGGTCTTCCCCTATGAAGCCGCCGACGGAGAGTCGTTGGCCGAGGTGCTCTCGACCCAGCTCGACCCGCAGGCCTACCGCGGGCTCGTCGAGGTCGGCGGCGTCGATGCGACCCGGGTGCCGGTCGGCGACCTGCGACGCACGGTGGTCGCCGAGCCGCACGCGGCCGCGCTGTTCACCGGGTCGGTGGGCGCGAACGTCACGGCAGGGGCGGACGACGTCGACGCCGCGCGCGTGAGCGAGGCGCTGCGTGCGTCCGCGGTCGAGGAGATGCTCGCCCACCTCCCCGACGGCACCGACCACCAGCTGACCGATCGGGGGCGCAACCTGTCCGGCGGGCAGCGCCAGCGGGTGGCGCTCGCGCGGGCGTTGTACGCCGACGCCCCGGTGCTCGTGCTGCACGAGCCGACGACCGCCGTCGACTCGGTCACCGAGCAGCAGATGGCCGAAGGCATCTGTCGGCTGCGCGCACGGCCGGGGGCCACGACGGTGCTGATCACGACCTCACCCGCCCTCCTGGAGATCGCCGACCGGGTGACGGTCGTGCGGAGCGGCCGCGCGGTGACCGACGGCCACCACCAGGACCTGCTCGCGACCGACCACGACTACGCCGCGGCGGTCCTGCGATGAGCCGCACCTCCTCGCCCACCCTCCCGGTGGCGACGCGCAGCGCGTCGTCACGCTGGCTGGTCACGACGCTGCGCCGCTCCCCTGCCCTGGTGGCGCTCACCCTCCTCGCCGGGCTGCTGGCGGCGGCGTCGTCCCTGGTGCCGCTCTACGCTCTCGGCTGGCTGGTCGACGCGGTCGTGGACGATCGCCCGCGGTCGACCATCGTCGCGATCGGCGTCGTCCTGGTGGTGGCGGCGGTGCTGACCGGGGTGTTCTCCGGCGTGAGCACCTATCTCATCGGCCGGCTCGGCGAGACCGTCGTCACCTCGCTGCGCGAGGACGCCGTGCATCGCGTGCTCGAGCTGCCTCCGCGGGTGATCGAGGACGCCGGCCGCGGCGACCTGCTCTCCCGTGTCGGTGACGACATCGCCCGGATCACCCGCGCGACCGGCGAGGTCATTCCGGCGGTCATCAATGCCGTGCTGCTGATCATCGTCTCCCTCGGGTCGATGTTCGGCCTCGACTACCGCCTGGGTCTCGCCGGCCTGCTGGCGCTCCCCCTGTACGTCAACGCACTGCGGTGGTACCTGCCGCGCAGCGGCCCGGTGTACGCCGAGGAGCGGGTCGCCGCCGGTGCCCGCACCGAGGCCCTCGCCTCCAGCATGTACGGCGTGCGCACCGTGCACGCCTACCGGATGGAGTCCGACAAGGTCGACGACATCCGAGCGGAGTCCGAGCGCGTCAAGGCGTTGGCGATCGGCGTCTTCCGCATCCTGATGAGATTCATCGGGCGCGAGAACCTCGCCGAGTTCTGCGGCATGGCGATGCTGTTCGTCACCGGCTTCTGGCTCTACAACAGCGATGCGGTGTCGCTCGGCCAGGTCACCGCCGCCGTCCTGGTGTTCCACAGCCTGTTCAACCCCTTCGGCAGGGTGCTCTTCCTGTTCGACACCCTGCAGTCGGCGGGTGCCAGCCTCAACCGGCTGGTCGGCGTCGTGGCGCTGCCGGTGGTGCACCGGCCGGCCCGCGCCGAACCCCACGATGCGACGCTGACCCTGGACGACGTGCGCTTCGCCTACGACGACGATGGCGCCGCCGTCCTCAAGGACGTCTCCCTCGAGATCCCCGCCGGCACCCGGCTCGCTCTGGTCGGCGCCTCCGGTGCCGGCAAGTCGACCGCCGCGCTGATCGCCGCGGGCGCGCTCGAGCCTGCGGCGGGCAGCGTCCGCATCGGCGGCGTGCCGCTGGCCGACATCGGCACCGAGGGCCTGCGCTCCACGGTCGCGCTGATCAGCCAGGAGGTGCATGTGACGGCGGGCCCGCTCGCCGACGACCTGCGGCTCGCGGCACCGGAGGCGAGCGAGGCAGAGCTGTGGGACGCCCTCGACACCGTGCACGCGGCATCGTGGGTGCGCGCGCTGCCCTCCGGCCTGGACACCGAGGTCGGCGAGCACGACCACCACCTGACCGCCGCCCAGCAGCAGCAGATCGCCTTGGCACGCCTGGTCCTGGCCGACCCGGCCGTCGCGATCCTCGACGAGGCGACGGCCGAGGCGGGCAGCGCCGCGGCCGCCACCCTCGAGCAGGCCGCCCTCGCCGCCACGGCGGGGCGCACCGCCCTCGTGGTCGCGCACCGCCTGCCCCAGGCCGCGGCCGCGGACGTCGTCGCGGTCATGCAGGACGGCGAGGTCACCGAGATCGGTCCCCACGACCACCTGCTCCGCGCGGGCGGCACCTATGCCCGCCTGTGGGAGTCGTGGCGCGGGGACAACGGGTCCGTCACCGACGGATCTCAGGGTCGACTCGTCTCGGCCCTGTCGTCATCCATGAAGTACCGACAAACAGAGAGATGAACAGATGCACAGCTCGTCCGAAGTGAAGGCTCGAAAGATGGTGGTCCGGCGCGCGCTCACGCTGTTGGTCGCCGCGGTGCTGGTATTCGTCGCGGCGGCGTGCTCGGCCGACTCCGACTCCGACTCCGGTGGCGGCGGGGGTGACGGGTTCAGCTACACCGACGCCCGCGGCGAGAAGATCGAGCTCGACGCGACGCCGACCAAGATCGCGATGAACTCGTCGGCTGCGGCGGCATTGATGCCCTACGGCATCAAGCCGGTGGCCATCTGGGCCTCGGGCGAGCCCGAGGAGCTGGCGGCGCTCGAGGGGCTCGACCTGTCCGGCGTCGAGGTCCTGGGCACCACCTACGGAAAGGTGGACGTCGACAAGCTGTCGACGCTGGAGCCCGAGCTGGTGATCACCAGCTGGCACCCGGGCGAATACCTCGGCGGCCTGGGCAAGGTCGACGACGAGGTGTCGAAGGACATCGCCAAGCTCGCGCCGATCATGACCGTCTCGGCCCAGGAGCCTGCCTCGGCGTCGCTCGACGACTGGCGCAAAGTGGCCGAGCAGCTCGGCGCCGACGTGAACGACGGCACCATCGCCGACCAGAAGGCGGCCTACGACACGGCTGTCGCCGACCTCAAGAAGGCAACCGCCGCGCACCCGGGCGTGAGCGCCTACGCGGTATCGCCCTCCAGCCAGTTCTTCGTGGCCGTTCCCGACCTGTTCGCCGAGCTCCGTGACTACACCGCCTGGGGTCTCGACGTCCGCAAGTCCGATGTCGCCCAGGACGAGAGCTCGGGCGCGTTCAGCCCGGTGAGCTGGGAGGACGCCGGCGACTACACGTCCGACATCCTGCTCTACGACGGCCGCCCCAACCAGGCGCCGCCGTTGGAGACGGTCGTCAAGGAGCACCCGACGGTCGCCACCCTCGACACCGTGAAGGATGATCACGTGGTCGAGTGGGTCACCGACGCCACGCTGAACTACGCCACCTACACCAAGCAGATCAAGGAGCTGACTGCGGCGATCGAGAAGTTGCCTGCAGCCTGACACGTCCATGAGCCTGACCCAGCTGGCGTCGTCGTCGACGCCGGACCAGGAGCCCTACGTTCCGGCGAGGCCGCGACGCGTCCAGCGCGTCGCGGCCTCGGCCGTGGACGTCGGGCTGCCGGTCGTGGTGGCCCTCGTGGTCATCATGCTGGTCCGCTCGATGCCCGCCGAGCGCGGCCCGTGGCAGACCGACCGTCTCGTCGTCGGCGCGCTGGGCATCGGCCTGGTGGTGGCCCTGATCGGCGTCAGCCGGTCGCGACGACGGCGCGGCCAGAGCCTCGGCATGGCCGCGGTCGGGCTCGTCGACGCGCCGGGTCACGGCGTCCGCTCCGTCACCGAGCTGCACCAGGCGCACATCGACGTCACCGCGTTGCTGGCGCGCCCCCGTCACCCCTGGACGACGGTCACGGTGCTGGCGGTGGCCGCCATCACGGTCGGGCTGATCGCCGTCGCCGTCGGCGTCCGCGACGTGACGTTGCCCGAGGTGGCGCGCGCCATCCTCAGCTCCTCCGACAGCTACAACTCGATCGTGATCCGCCAGCGGCTGCCGCGGGCCGTGATGGCCCTGGCCGCGGGCATGGCGCTCGGCATCGCGGGCGCCATCATCCAGGGCCAGACCCGGAACCCGCTGGCCGATCCCGACGTCATGGGCATCACCCGAGGAGCGACCTTCGCGGCCGTGCTCGCGATCTGGATCGGCGGGCTGACCAGCCCGACCGCGTACACCTGGTACGCGATGGGCGGCGGGCTCGTGGTCGCCGTCCTGGTCGTGGTGCTCTCGGAGCTGGCCGGGTCGACCCTGGTGAGCCTCCCCCTGATCGGTGTCGCGATCGCCTCGGTCCTGGGCAGCGCGACCGGCATCGCCCTCCTGCTCGACGAGGCCGTGCTCCGCTCGTTCCGGCAGTGGATGATCGGCGGCATCACGGACCGCCCCTTCGACACCTACTACGTGCCGCTGGCCGCGATCGCCGTCGGGCTGGTGATCGCGATGGCGTGCGCCTCCTCGCTCAACGCCCTCAGCCTCGGGGACGACGTCGCCCGCTCGCTGGGCAGCGACGTCCGCCGGGCGCGGGTGCTCGGCCTCCTCGCCGTCGGGATCCTGGTCGGCGCGGCCACGGCGGCCTGTGGGCCGCTCGCCTTCGTCGGCCTGCTGGCGCCGCACACGGCACGCCTGCTGGTCGGGCACGATCACCTGGTCCTGCTGCCGGCCTCCGCACTGATCGGCGCGGTGTCGCTGATGTGTGCCGACCTCATCGGCCGGGTGCTCATCTCCGGAACCGAGATCCAGGCCGGCATCGTGTTCTCCGTCATCGGCGCTCCCCTGTTCATCGCCCTGGCGCGGTTGAAGTCGGGGCAGCGATGACGGCGGGCGTGGTCGTTCTCCGCGCGGGCAGCCTGTCGACCCGGCTCCGGATCCGGCCGATGGTGGTCTCCGGCCTGCTGCTCGCGTGCGCGGCCGGCCTGTTCCTGGTGGCGATCTGCGCGGGCTCGACCTGGGTCGAGCCCGCCAAGGTGATCGACGTCCTCGGTGGCGGCGGCACCCGCGCGGGCCGCTTCCAGATCCTCGAGCTGCGCATGCCGCGGGTGGCGATCGGTGCCCTGGCGGGCGCCGCGCTCGGCCTCTCGGGCGCGCTCATGCAGTCGGCCGTGCGCAACCCGCTGGCCAGCCCCGACCTGCTCGGCATCACCAGCGGGGCGAGCGTCGGCGCGGTCGGCGTCTACGTGCTGGGGTGGCGGGTCTTCGGTGCCCCGCTGTCGGTCTCCTTGCCGTTGGCGGCGCTGATCGGCGGGCTCGCCGCGGCCGCCCTCGTGTTCGTGATCTCCCGCGGCGGCCCGGTGCTCGGCCTGCGCCTGATCCTGGTCGGCATCGGTGTCGGCGCCGCGTTGCGCGGCCTGATCTACGCGATGCTGGTGATCGGCGGCGAGTTCGACGTGCAGAAGGCGCAGGTCTGGATGACCGGCGACCTGTCCACGGAGTCGGCACGGATCCCCCTGCTGCTGGCGGCCATCGCCCTCACCCTGGCGCTGGGCGGCGGTCTGTCGCGCTCGCTGAGCTCGCTGCAGCTGGGCCAGGAGGCCGCGCACGGCATCGGCGTCCCGGTCGAGCGCCTGATGCTGGCCACCCTGGCGTGCTCGGTACTCGCGGCGTCCGTCGCCGTGTGCGCCGCCGGCCCGCTCGGCTTCGTGGCGCTCGTGTCGCCCCAGGTCGCGCGCCTGATGGCCGGCGGCCATCGGCCGCCGTTGATCTGCTCGGCCGCGTGCGGGGCACTGCTGGTGCTGGCCGCCGACCTAGTGGCCCGCACCCTGTTCGAGGGGTTCGTCTCGGTGGGCGTGCTGACCGCGCTGGTCGGCGGCCCGGTGCTGATCGGTCTGTTGTTGAGCGGGATGAGGAGTCGGACGTGACAGAGACGACGGCGATCGGCTCGGAGGTCGAGCTCGCTGCCGAACAGCTGACGGTCGGGTACGGCGCCCGCGCCGTACTCTCCGCTCTCGACCTGCAGATCCGCGGGGGCGCGATCACCGCGATCATCGGCCCGAACGGCTGCGGGAAGTCGACCCTGCTGCGCACGCTGGGCCGCCTGTTGAAGCCCAGCGACGGCACGGTCCTCCTGCGCGGCGATGCGATCACCTCGCTGCGGATCCGCGACATCGCGCAACGCATGGCGCTGCTCCCCCAGGGCCCCATGGCCCCCGAGGGGATGACGGTGCAGGAGCTCGTCGCACGGGGCCGGCATCCCCACCAGAGCTTCTTCCGGCAATGGTCCGCCGAGGACGCCGACAAGGTGCGCGCCGCTCTGGAGCTCACCGGCCTCACCGACCTGGCCGACCGTGACGTCGCCACCCTCTCCGGTGGCCAGCGTCAGCGTGCCTGGATCGCGATGACCCTCGCCCAGGACACCGACCTCCTCCTCCTCGACGAGCCGACCACCTACCTCGACATCTCGCACTCCGTCGAGGTGCTCGACCTGGTCGAGCGTCTGCACGCCGACCTCGGCCGCACCGTGGTGATGGTGATCCACGACCTCAACCTGGCCGCGCGGTACGCCGATGAGCTGGTGGTCATGCACGACGGCCAGGTCGCCGCGCAGGGTCCGCCCGACGAGGTGATCACCGAGCAGCTCCTGGCCGACGTCTTCGATCTCGAGGCCCGCCTGATCGTCGATCCGGTGGCGGGCAGTCCCCTCGTCATCCCGGTCGGCCAGCGCTACGCGCAGGGATCGGATCGGGCGGGAACTGGAAGGAATCAGGCCCAGAAGTTAGGCTAGCCTCACCAATCTTCATCGATGCTGAGGAGCCCCCCGTTGTCCAGTAACCCGTTCGACGATGAGGACGGCACCTTCGTCGTCCTGGCCAACGACGAGGAGCAGCACTCGCTGTGGCCGACGTTCGCCGAGACGCCCGAAGGCTGGCGCTGCGTCTTCGGCGGCCCGGACGGCACGACCCGGGCCGCCTGCTTGGCCTACGTCGAGGACAACTGGACCGACCTACGGCCGCTGAGCCTGCGCGAGGCCCAGGACGCGGCGCCGGCAGCGTCCTGAGCCTGCCGAGGAGGGTCAGCCCAGGTACCGCTCCCAGGGCCCGGTGATCGCGAAGGTCAGCCCCGGGGTCTGCATGTTCACGAAGAGCACCTTGCCGTCCTCGGAGAAGGTCGGGCCGGTGAACTCGGAGTCGTTGAGCATGTTGCGGGCGATCGCCTGGGTCGGGCCGTACGGCGTCGCCGACAGCACGTGCGAGGCACCGGTGCCGTCCTCGGCGAGCACGAGCGAGCCCCACGGGGTGACGGTCACGTTGTCGGGGCCGTCGAAGGTGAGGTCGTCGTACTTCGCCGCGGCACCGCTGGCGGCGGTCTCCTGGTGCGGG
>Ga0164243_10003588_pt1 | contig 24764 bp, 20 predicted proteins | sample OricompcompostOP_FD_108781 | JGI IMG/M metagenome (GOLD analysis project Ga0164243, IMG submission 108781) | Organic Plus compost microbial communities from Emeryville, California, USA - Original compost - Organic plus compost (OP) | ecosystem: Engineered > Solid waste > Mixed feedstock >...
CGCCGGTGTTGGACTTGCCGCCGAGCCGGTTCATCGCGATCGCCAGGGTCTCGTGAGCCTCCCGGGAGATCGAGCCGTAGCTCATCGCGCCGGTGGAGAACCGCTTGACGATCTCGCTGACCGGCTCCACCTCCTCGATCGGGACCGGCGGCCGGTCGCCCGCGAACCGCAGCAGGCCGCGCAGGGTCATCAGGTGTTCGGACTGATCATCGACCCGTTGCGTGTACTGCTTGAAGATGTCGTACCGGCCGGACCGGGTGGAGTGCTGCAGCCGGAACACCGTCTCGGGGTCGAACAGATGCGGCTCGCCCTCCCGGCGCCACTGGTATTCCCCGCCGATGTCCAGCGCGCGGTGGGCCAGCGGGATGCCGTCGGACGGATAGGCCTTGGCATGCCGGCTGCGGATCTCGTCAGCGATCTCGGCCAGCCCGATGCCGCCCAGCTTGGTGGTCGTACCGGTGAAGTACCTGTCCACCAACTCCTGCGACAATCCGAGGGCTTCGAAGATCTGCGCACCGGTGTAGGAGGCGACGGTGGACACGCCGATCTTGCTCATCACTTTGAGCACACCCTTGCCCAGGGCCTTGATCACGTTCTGTACGGCCTTCTCCGGCGGGGTGTCCAGGTAGACGCCGCTGCGGGCCAGATCCTCGACCGTCTCGATCGCCAGGTACGGATTGACCGCCGCCGCGCCGTAGCCGATCAGCAGTGCCACGTGGTGCACCTCGCGGACATCGGCAGCCTCGACGATCAGGCCGACCTGGGTGCGTGCCTTCTCCCGGACCAGGTGGTGGTGGATGGCCGCGGTCAGCAGCAACGACGGGATCGGTGCCAGCTCGGCGTTGCTGTGCCGGTCGGACAGGATGATCGTCCGGGCGCCGTTGCCGATCGCCTCGGACACCTCGGCCATCAGTTGGTCGAGCCTGGCCTCCAGGGCCGCCGCGCCGCCGTGCACGTTGTACAGGCCGCGGACCACGTGGGTCGCGTACCCGGGCAGATCGCCGCGCCGGTTGATGTGGTTGATCTTGGCCAGCGAGTCGTTGTCCAGCACCGGGAAGTCCAGCACCAGCCGGCGACAGGACGCCGGACCCGGGGCCAACAGGTTCTGCTCCGGACCGATGGTGTTGTGCAGCGACGTGACCAGTTCCTCCCGGATCGCGTCCAGCGGCGGATTGGTCACCTGGGCGAACAGCTGGGAGAAGTAGTCGAAGATCATCCGTGGCCGGTCGCTGAGTGCGGCGACCGGGGTGTCGGTGCCCATCGACCCGATCGGCTCGCTGCCCTTGGCGGCCATCGGCGCGAGGATCATCCGCAGCTCTTCCTCGGTGTAACCGAAGACCTGCTGCCGCCGGGTGACTGAGGCGTGGGTGTGGATGGTGTGCTCGCGGTCCGGGAGGTCGGACAGCTTGAGCCGTCCGGCCAGCAGCCATTCGCCGTACGGCTGGGCCGAGGCCAGCTCCTTCTTGATCTCCTCGTCACTGATGATCCGGTGCTGGGAGAGATCGGCCAGGAACATCCGGCCGGGCTGCAGCCGGCCCTTGCTGATGATCTTGTGGTCCGGGATGTCCAGCACGCCGGCCTCGGAGGCCAGCACGACAAGATCATCGTCGGTCACCCAGTAGCGGCCCGGGCGGAGCCCGTTGCGGTCGAGCACCGCGCCGACCTGGGTGCCGTCGGTGAACACCACGGCTGCCGGTCCGTCCCAGGGTTCCATCAGGCAGGCGTGGAACTCGTAGAACTCGCGGAGCTTGCGATCCATCCGCGGGTTGTTCTCCCAGGCCTCCGGGATGAGCATCTGGATGGCGTGCGGCAGGGACCGCCCGGCCAGGTGCAGCAGCTCGACGACCTCGTCGAAGGAGGCCGAATCGGAGTAGCTGGGCGTACAGATCGGGAACAGCCGTTCCAGGTCGCCCGGGATCACGTCGGATCGGAGCAACGCCTCCCGGGCGCGCATCCAGTTCCGGTTGCCCTTGATGGTGTTGATCTCGCCGTTGTGGGCGACCATCCGGTACGGGTGGGCCAGCTCCCAGGCCGGGAACGTGTTGGTGGAGAACCGGCTGTGCACAACGGCGAGCGCGCTGGCCACCCGCGGATCACCCAGTTCGGGGAAGATCTGGCCGAGCTGCTCGGTGGTCAGCATGCCCTTGTAGACGATGGTCCGGCTGGACAGCGACGGGAAGTAGATCCCGATCTCGTGCTCGGACCGACGGCGCAGGCAGTACGCCAGCCGGTCCAGGTCAAGCCCGGCCACTCCGGTCTGTTCGGCGGTGATCACCACCTGCTCGAACCGCGGCATCACGTTCAGCGACACCGGGCTCAGCCCGGACGCGTCGATCTCCAGTGCGCGCCAGCCGAGGACCCGCAGACCCTCCTCGACAGCGATCTCCTCGATCGCGGTCCGCGCCTTGGCGGCCTGTTCGTCGTCGGTGGGCAGGAAGGCCGTGCCGACGGCGTACTCCCCCGCCGGCGGCAGGTCGAAGGTGTTGACGGCGCGAAGGAACTCGTCGGGCACCTGGATCAGGATCCCGGCACCGTCACCGGCGGCCTCATCGGCACCGGTCGCGCCGCGATGGTCCAGGTTGCGCAGCGCTTCAAGTCCCTGTTGCACGATGGCGTGACTGGGTACGCCGGTCAGCGTGGCGACGAAGGCGACGCCACAGGCGTCGTGTTCGAAGGCAGGGTCGTAGACGCCCTGTGCTCGGGGCAGGCTCCCAGCGGTCATGCTTCTCCCGTCGGTGCTCGGCTCGGGTCCGGCTGGACCAACAGCAAAGCGGGTCGGGCGCCGGCGATATCCGCCTGCGCCTGGTCGAGGTAGCTGCACACGGCATCGTTGAACGTGCGCGGGTGGATGGGGCTCGTGCCGGGGTGGGGCTCGAAGATATCCCGTCTGCGATTGTCAGATCGCCGTCGATCCGCGATGTGAGCGCGACGGAACGTCGATCCGCTGCAGTCTACTGCCCGAATCCCGCCCGACCGGAATCGTTAATCCAACCCATTGCGATCGGTGAAGAGCGAGCATCCTGACATTACGAACGATTATGCGGTCACGCTCCCCGCGGCACGCGAAAACCGCATTCGGTACGGCGTCGGCAGCGAAAAACGTGGTCGAATCCGCTGCCGATGAGTGCTTCGTCACACGCCCCGGCTTCTGGGTCCGTACGGGGCTACGACCCGGTCGGTTTGCCCGGGGAAGCCGTGCCACGTGTCATCAAATCCGCGCGCCAGCGGGCCCCGGACCAGGGAAACCGTGCCACGTGCTACCAAGTCCACGCCCCACAAGCCCCAGAACCGGGAAACGGTGCCACGTGTTACGAAATCGACAGCTGAGGGCGCCCGGAGCCCGCGAAACCGCGCCACGTGTTACCAAATCCACGCTCCGGCGGCAGGGACATCGGGGACGGACGACGTGGGCGGTACGACTCGACCGCGGCCGGCGTCAAAGGCTCGGCGCTACGTGCGGCCGGAGTCTTTGTCCGCCTGATCGGTGACCGGCGCCGGCACGGCCTCGTTGTCGGGCTCGTTGTCCGGCTCGGCCGGCGCAGCATCCTCCGCCGCGTCCGGTTCGGGTTCGGGCAGTACGCCGTCGACGTAGCGCTGATCACCCTCGACGATCTTCTCCCGTCCGGGCTTGGTCCGGACGAGGTAGACGAAGGCGAGGAGGGCGATCAGGAAGACGACGGCGGAGGTGTAGTCGTTCAGCCGCAGGCCGCCGAAGTGGTGTGCCGGGTCGATGCGCAGGTGTTCGACCCAGGCCCGACCGGCCGTGTAGAACATCGCGTACAGCATGAAGACCTTGCCGTGCCCGAGCTTGAACCGGCGATCCAGTAGCACCAGCGCAACCCCGCAGGCCAGGTCCCAGATCAGCTCGTAGAGGAAGGTCGGATGGAAGGTGGCGTACTGCTCGTACCCCGGGATCCGATATTCCGGATCGATCTGCAGCGCCCAGGGCAGCGTCGTCGGCTTACCGAAGAGTTCCTGGTTGAAGTAGTTGCCCAACCGGCCGATCGCCTGGGCGACGACGACGCCCGGAGCCAGCGCGTCGGCCAGTGCCCAGAAGCGGATCTTGCGCCGCCGGGCGACCAGGTAACCGCCGAGCGCGCCGAGCGCGACACCACCCCAGATGCCGAGGCCGCCGTCCCAGATGTAGAGCGCCCGGATCGGATCCCGTCCCGGCCCGAAGTAGAGCTGGTGGTCGGTGATCACGTGGTAGATGCGGGCGCCGACGATGCCGAAGGGCACCGACACCAGGGCGACCGTCTCGACGGTGTCCCGGGCACCGCCGCGGGCGATCCAACGGCGGGTGGCGATGATCGTTCCGACGATCACGCCGGTGATGATGCACAGCGCGTATATCCGGATCGGGATCGGACCGAGATGGAATTCCGAGAACGGCGGACTCGGGATGGAGAGGCTGATCATTTCGCCGCGTCGATCCGCGACCGGAACTGTTCCGGCGACCAGGTCAGCACTTTGTCGGACTGGCGTTCGCCGTTGATGATCACGGTCGGAGTCTCCTTCACCTTCTGCTGGGTGGCGGCCCGGGTGATGCTATCGACCCACGACCGGTGCTGCTCGGACCGTACGCATCCGGCGAAGTCCGCCGACGGCCGGGCGACCACCGTACCGAGCCGGATGAGCTGCTCGTCGGTCCACTTCAGCCCGTAGTTGGCGAACAATCCGGCGTAGTACCCCTGCCCGAACCCCTCGGTCGCCGCGCAGGCCATGGCATTGGCCAGCGCCGGTGACCGATCGGTCACAAAGCTCATTGGATACAACTCGACCTTCACCGTTGCCGACCGCTGCAGGTCGGTGATCGTCGGACCGAACGACTCCTCGAAGTCCGCACAGTGTGGGCAGCCGAAATCCTCGAACAGGGTCAGCGTGACCGGCGCGTCGGGCTTTCCCAGCAGAATCGGTCGGCCGTCGGCCAGGGTGACCGCGGCGAAAGTCGGCTGGGCGGCCGGCGGTTCGGGATCGCGGTGCGAGTTCCGCCAGGAGAACACCGCAACCGCACCGATCAGCAGGAGCACCACGACGCCGAGCAACACCCCGAGGATCAGTCGTTGTCGGGAACGCACCCGCGGTCCGGGTCGCCATCCGGATCGCGATCGGCCGCCCGAGCCGTCCGCCCCCGCTCCGTCGGCCCGCGCCGCCGCCCGGACGGCGGGATTCCCCGACCGCGTCGGATCCTTCCTGGTCACTCGATCCCAGTCACTCGCTGCTACCGGATCAGCCGCGCTTGATCGCGTCCGTCAGCTGCTGCGGCGTCCACTCCATGACCGTGTTCAAGCCCTGCACCTTGCCGTTGATGAACATGGTCGGCGTGCCGGTCACCTGATCGGCCGAGGCCGCCTGCTGGGAGGAGTTCACCCAGTCCTGATGCTTCAGATTGGTCACGCAGTCCTTGAACGACGACGGCGGGTTGGCCACCTGATTGCCCAGGTCGATCAGCATCGAGTCCGTCCAGGCCTTGCCCGGGTTCTTCCAGAAGCCCTGGTACATCGCCTGGCCGAAACCCTCCTCGGCCGCACACGCGAAGGCGTTGCCGGCACGCAACGAATGATCGGAGTTGTCCTCGGCGTCGATCACCGGCAGGATCCACAACTCGATCTTGATGGTGCCGTCCTTCTGGAGACCGTTGAGCGTCTCGCCGAACTTGTTCTCGAACTCCTGGCAGTGCGGGCAGCGGAAGTCCTCGTACAGCTTGACGGTGGTCTTGGCGTCCTTCTCACCGAGGACGATCGGCTTGCCCGGGCTGACCGAGACCGGTCCCCACCCGATGTTGCTGGCGTTGTTGGCCTTCGGCCGGCCGAAGTTGGTGGCGTAACCTATGCCGACGCCGACCGCTGCCACGACAACCACGATGGCGAGTACCAGCAGGCCGAGGTTGCGCCGCTTCCGCTTCCGCGCCGCCTCGGCCGCCGCTGCCCTGGCCCGCTCCCTGGCGTTACTGCCGCTCGCTTTCGGTGGCTTCCGCTTACCACCGTTGACCCGGGTGGCCCCGCTCATCAGATCTCCTCGTGGTTCTGCCGGGCACCATCATCCTGGACGTCCTGGGCGGAGAATCCGCCGGTCACCGCGTCCAGGCTGAGTCGACTGAACGGTCGCCACACCAGCCAGGCCGCAGCCGCAAGGAAAATGATGTCACGGACAAGGTCGGGTGCGTAGGTCGTTGCCCCGGGCGCCACCTGGCCGCCGGAACTGAAACATCCGCAGTCGATGCTCAGCCCGCGCGCCCAGGCCTGGATCAGGCCGATGACGAATGCCAGTTGGAGCAGGCCGCTGAGCAGCGCGGCCCAGCGGGTGAACAGACCGGAGATCAGCACCAGGCCGAGCAGGATCTCCAGGTACGGCAGCGTCCAGCCGACCAGATAGGACAGTCCGCCGGGTAGCAGTTGGTAGGCGCGCACCGCGACCACCGACTGCGCCGGATCGGTCACCTTGACGAGTCCGGCGACGATCCAGACGACACCGAGCCCGACCCGGACCACCGTCCGCGCCCAGGGCAGCACGAGCGCCCGGTTGATCCGCGAGGATGCTGGGCGCCCGGTGCGGTCGCTGGTCGATGCCGAATCGCTCATCAGTTGGTCAACCTCACAGCAGGTTGAGAAGTTCCCGCAGCCCTATCCCGATCCGATCCGACAGCATCCGATCCGACAGCATCCGATCCGACAGCATCCGATCCCACAGCATCCGATCCGACAGCATCCGCCCCCGACCGTACGCCCGCGGCCAGGTCGGCGACCACGGCCCGCAGGCCGGACAGGTCGTCGGGGGTACCGGCATCATCGGCCTCGATCAGTTTGCCGACGAGCGCCGACCCGACGATCGCGGCGTCGGCAAAGCTGTTCACCTCGGCCGCCTGCCGCCCGTTGGACACGCCCAGTCCGACGCCGACCAGAGCGTCCGGGCGCGCCGACCGGATCCGTCGGACCAGGGCCGGTGCGGCCGATGAGGTCTTCTCCCGTGCGCCCGTGACGCCCATCAGTGAGGTGGCGTAGACCCAGCCGCGGCAGGAGTCGACCGTGTCGACCAGCCGTTGGTCCGACGAGCTGGGTGCAACCAGGAAGATCCGGTCCAGGCCGTGTGCCTCGGAGGCCTCGAACCAGGCGCCGGCCTCGTCCGGGGTCAGGTCCGGGGTGATCAGTCCGGCACCGCCGGCCGCTGCCAGGTCGCGAGCGAACGCGTCCGGGCCGTAGTGCTCGACCAGGTTCCAGTAGATCATCACCACCGCCGTGGTGCCGGTCGCAGCGACCGCCTCCACGGCGGGGAAGATGTCGCGGACCCGGACGCCGCGCTGCAGGGCGCGGGTGCTGCCCTTCTGGATGGTCACCCCGTCCATCACCGGATCGCTGTACGGCATGCCGATCTCGACCAGGTCGACGCCGTCGTGCTCACGCTGCCCGGACTCGCCGACCCCGCAGAGCGCGCGCATCGCCGCGATCGAACCCGGCACCGTCGGGTAGCCGACCGGCAGATAACCGACGAGTGCGCCGCGTCCCTCGGCCCGCGCGGCGGCGAACACCTTGCCGGAGATGCCGGGATCGAAACCCGCTGCCCCGCTCACAGTTCGCTGCTTCCGGTCGCCTCGCCGTGGATGTCGGCGAACCACTTCATAGCCGTGTCGACGTCCTTGTCACCCCGCCCGGACAGGCTGACCAGAATCAGCGGCGGGTCCCCCGCTCGGTCTCCGCCCTGCTCCGCCCGCTGCTCGGCGAAGCGCCGGACCAGCTTGGTCGCTCCGGCGAGCGCGTGCGCCGACTCGATCGCCGGGATGATCCCCTCGGTCTCACTGAGCAGCCGGAAGGCGTCCATCGCCTCGGCGTCGGTGACCGGCTCGTACGTCGCCCGCCCGGAATCGGCCAGCCAGGCGTGCTCCGGGCCGACCCCCGGATAGTCCAGGCCGGCGGAGATCGAGTGTGATTCGCGGGTCTGGCCGTCCTCGTCCTGCAGCACGAAGCTGCGGGTGCCGTGCAACACCCCGATGCCGCCGCTGGAGATGCTCGCGGCGTGCCGGGAGGTCTCGACACCGTCCCCGCCGGCCTCGAAGCCGTACAACCTCACCGACTCGTCGGGAATGAAGTCGGCGAAGATGCCAAGTGCATTGGAGCCGCCGCCGACACAGGCCGCGACGGCGTCGGGCAACCGGTCGTACCGCTCCAGCAACTGTGCCCTGGCCTCGGTGCTGATCACCCGCTGGAACTCCCGGACCACCTTGGGGAACGGGTGCGGACCGGCGACGGTGCCGATCAGGTAGTGGGTGTTCTCCACACTGGCCACCCAGTCCCGCAGCGCGTCGTTCATCGCGTCCTTGAGGGTCTGGGTGCCGGACTCGACGGCGATCACCTCGGCGCCGAGCAGCTGCATCCGGGCCACGTTGAGCGCCTGTCGTTCGGTGTCCACCTTGCCCATGTAGACCCGGCACTCCAGCCCCATCAGGGCGGCCGCGGTGGCGGTGGCCACACCGTGCTGCCCGGCGCCGGTCTCGGCGATCACCCGCGTCTTGCCCATTCGCTTGGTGAGCAACGCCTGGCCGAGCACGTTGTTGATCTTGTGTGAACCGGTGTGGTTGAGATCCTCCCGCTTCAATACGATGGTTGCGGCGGTGGCGTCGGCCCGATCACCCAGGGCTGCCTCGGTGAAGCGCGGCACTTCGGTGATCGGCGTCGGACGGCCGGAGTAGTCCTTGCGCAAGGCGTCGAGCTCTGCCCAGAACTCGTCGTCCTGCATGGCTTTGGTGAATTCGGCCTCGAGTTGGTCGAGGGCGACGTACAACGCTTCGGGTACGAATTTGCCGCCGAACCGGCCGAAATGCCCGGTCGGGTCGGGGAGATTGTCCGCGCGCGCAACTGGCGTGCTGGTCATGGGATATCGATCTTCCTTGGTTGCTGCGGGCAGGCCTGCTGTCGGGCGCCGCATCGGTTGCCTGGGACGGGTTGCAACGATCAGCGACGCCATCGCAGCAGGGTGATGATCATGTCCGCAGCACTCCTCAGGACCGGTTCGCCAGGGCCGGGTGGGCCCCCGCGGCGACCAGATCGGCGACACCGAGCCGCGGGTCGCGGCCGGTGACCAGAGCCTCGCCGACCAGGACCACGTCGGCTCCCTCGCGGGCCAGTTCGATCACGTCGTGCGGTCCGCGGACGCCCGATTCGGCGATCTTGACGATGCCGTCGGGGATCCGCGGCGCGAGCCGGGCGAAGGTGGTCGGATCGACCTCGAGGGTCTGCAGGTTGCGCGCGTTCACGCCGATCAACTTCGCACCGGCGTCGACGGCCCGGTCGATCTCGGTCGCGGTGTGGGTCTCCACCAGCGGGGTCAACCCGACGGATTCGGCCCGCTCGACCAGCGAGACCAGTTCGAAATCACTGAGTGCGGCGACGATCAGCAGTGCCAGGTCCGCGCCGGCCGCCCGGGCCTCGAAGAGTTGATAGGCGGTGACGATGAAATCCTTGCGGAGCACCGGGATGTCGACCGCACAGCGGACGTCGACGAGATCCTGCAGCGATCCGCCGAACCGCCGCCGTTCGGTGAGTACGGAGACCGCGGCAGCGCCGCCCGACGCGTACTCGGCGGCCAGCCGGGCGGGATCGGGGATGTTGGCCAGGGCGCCACGGCTCGGGCTGGCCCGCTTCACCTCGGCGATCACCGAGACCCCGGGCTCGCGGAAGCGCGGCATCGGGTCGAGGGCCGGGTCGACGTGCTGCACCCGCTCCTTGAGGCGGTCCAGGCTGACGGCGGCCTGACGCTCGGCAAGGTCCTGCCGTACGCCGTCGACGATGGTATCGAGAACGCCCATGACCGTTTCCCACTCCCTCTTGCGAACCGGTGTCGCGTGCCTGGCGTCGGGCTCAACAACCGCCAGGCGCGTTGACTAAGACTTCTGTTGTTTCTGGTATATGCCGAATCCGAGCTTCTGCATGACGATCCCGACTCCGATGCCGATCACGCAGATCACCGCGGCGCTCACGAACAACGTCCAGTTCGGGCCGAGCAGCAGGGATATGCCGCCGAGCAGGAAACCGACCAACTCGATGATGACGGCGGTCCACATCGCACCGGTCTGACCGTGGTGCACTTCCCGTCTGGGGCGGGGGTCAAGCGGCTGGAGATGCGGATTCCGGGCCTGCGCACGCTCGGTGATCGCCTCAACCTGACCGGTCGACTCCGCCATCTCTCCCACACCATCCGTCCCTGTCGTCCTCCACCTGCGTCGTGGCCGCCTCGATCTGCTTGGCTCGGCCTCGCCGATCCGGCCGTCCGGGTCGGCGGATCTTGGCTGCAACGCAGTTGCAGGTCATTTTGCGGTTGGGATCATTCTGACCCCACCCGAGGGCCCCGCACCAATCGGGGGTGGTCCTAGCGGCCGGTCGCGCCGTCGTCGTTCGACCCGTCGGACCTCTGCTCGCCGGAACCGGTCGAGGTGTCGGCCGGATCGGTGGGATCCTCCCCGGCGTCGATGGCCTTCCAGATCGCACCGGCATCCGGCTCGCCGTCGGGCCCGGCCGGGATTCCGGCCGCGGTCCGCGGGACCGCGGTGCGTTCGAACCGGCTCGCCCGCAGCGGCCAGCGGTGGGCGTACCGGCCGACGACGAAGCAGCCCGCCAGGACGGCCAGCCAGCTGACCAGATAACCGACGTTGCCGCCGGTGAGATGCAGTTGATAGGAGTCGGCCAGGCTGTGCTTGCGCAGTTCGGCGAAGACCTCGTCGGAATCGGGCTGCTGCCAGGGCAGGAAGATCACTGCCAGGATGCCGATGATCGCGACCAGCAGCGCGACGATCCGCCGCCCGGTGGTGCGCAAGGTGATCATCAACAACGAGCCGGCCAGCACGGCCACCCCGAGCACCTGGGCGACGCCGCCGGTGATCGCTGTACCGCTGAACCTGGTGCGTGCGTCGACGGTGTACCAGGGCACCGCGGCGAACGCGATCACCGCGACCGCGCCCAGCACCAGCAGACCGAAGCCGACCGTACGGCTCCGGTTCGGTCGCGCCGGAGCCTGGTGGTCCACGGTGTCCTCGGGCCGACTGGCGGTCACGCCGACGGGCCCACCGGGGTGAAGGTCTCGGCGATCGACAACGCCCGGATCACGGCCGCCGCCTTGTTCTGCGATTCCTGGTCCTCCAGCAGCGGAACCGAGTCGGCGACGATCCCGCCGCCGGCCTGCACATAGGCCGTTCCGTCGCGGAGCACCGCGGTGCGGATCGCGATCGCCGCGTCGCCGTCCCCGGCGAAGTCCAGATAGCCGACGACGCCGCCGTACAGGCCGCGGCGGGAGACCTCGAGTTTGTCGATGATCTCCATGGCGCGGACCTTCGGTGCCCCGGACAGCGTGCCGGCCGGGAAGGCGGCCAGGATCACATCCAGCGCGCTGCGGTCGTCGGCGATCTCGCCCACCACCGTCGACTCCAGATGCATGATGTGGCTGTACCGCCGCACTTCGGCGAACTCGATCACCTCGACAGTGCCGGGTTTGCACACCCTGCCCAGATCGTTGCGGCCCAGATCGACCAGCATCAGGTGCTCGGCGCGTTCCTTCTCGTCCGACCGCAGTTCCGCCTCCAACGCCTGGTCCTCCCGGTCGTCGGCGCCGCGCGGCTTGGAGCCGGCGATCGGGTGGGTCAGCGCGGTGCGACCCTTGACGGTGACCAGGGCCTCGGGACTTGAGCCGACGATGTCGAACCCGTCCATCCGCAGCAGATACATGTACGGCGACGGGTTGGAGAGCCGGAGCACCCGGTAGACGTCCAGCGCATCGGCTGTGGTGTCCACCTCGAAGCGTTGGCTGACAACGATCTGGAACGCCTCGCCCGCCTCGATCTCCGCTACGGCGGCGCGGACGGCGTCCTGGTATTCGTCGGCGGTCCGCTGCCGCCGGATCGGCAGCTGGTGTCCACGATCGGCGGCCACAGCGGTGGGCGGCGTCGGCCGGCCGAGGGCCGCTGTCATCTCCTCCACCCGGCGTACGGCGTCGGCGTACGCCTCGTCCACCCGTTCGTCGGTGTCGTCGTAGTTGATCGCGTTGGCGATCAACCAGACCTCGCCGGTCTCATGATCGAGTACGGCGACGTCACTGGCCAGCATGAAGCCGATCTCGGGGATCCGCAGATCGTCGGCGTTGGTGTCCGGCAGCACCTCCACCCGCCGCACGGCGTCATAGGACAGGTAGCCGACCATTCCGGAGGTGAACGACGGCAGCCCGTCGATCCGGGGCGTGTGCAACAGCCGTAGGGTCTCCTGGAGCGCGGCGACCGGGTCACCCCCGGTCGGCAGGCCCACCGGCGGATTGCCCGTCCAGTACGCCTCACCGTTCCTCTCCGACAGCGTCGCCACCGAGTTCACGCCGATGAAGGAGTACCGGGCCCAGACCCCGTTGTGTTCGGCCGACTCCAGCAAATAGCTGCCGATCCGGTTGCCGGTCAGCTTGAGATAGAGGCCGACCGCGGTCTCGGCATCGGCCAGCAGCCGCCGGTGGACCGGCACCACCCGGCGGTCGGCGGCATATTCCCGGAAGCCGGCCAGATCCGGCACCACTCCGGGCGCCTGGGTCAGCCGGGGTGCGGGCAGCGGGGTCAGCATGACTCCGCCTCACCCACGACAGCCGGCAGACGGTGACCGTCGAAACAGGTCCGGGTGCCGGTGTGGCAGGCCGGGCCCTCCTGGTCGACCTTGATCAACAGCGTGTCACCGTCGCAGTCCAGCCGGACCTCGCGCACCCATTGCCGGTTGCCGCTGGTCTCACCCTTCACCCAGTACGACTGTCGGCTGCGCGACCAGAACGTGCTCCGCCCGGTGGTCAGGGTGCGGCGCAGCGCCTCGTCATCCATCCAGCCGACCATCAGCACCTCACCGCTGTCGTGTTGCTGGATCACGGCGGTCACCAGGCCGGCCTCGTCGCGCTTGAGCAACGCGGCGATCTGCGGGTCCAAAGTGGTTTGCGATGACGTCACCCGACCATTCTCCCCTGTCCCGGGCGCGGCAGAGGGTTCGGGTTCGTGCACCGCCACGCGGGTCTGACCAGAGGATTTCCTGAGCAAGCCGATTGAGAGCCTCCGAAGTACGTGCCCTAGCATCTGCGATTATGACCTTCGCCAAGGACGAGCGCGTTGCGCTGTGCGACCTGCTCGTCGAGGTCGGACCGGACGCCCCGACCTTGTGCGCGGGGTGGACCGCACATGATCTGGCCGCGCATCTGTGGATCCGCGAGACCGACCCGGTCGGCGCGCCGGGCATACTGGCCAAACCCTTGGCCGGGCTGACAGAGCGGCGGATGGCCGAGACCAAGGCCCGCTGGTCGTACGAGGAACTGGTCGAGCGGATCCGCAACGGGCCCGCCCGGTTCTCCGTCTTCGCGATTCCCGGAGTGGACGAGCCGGCCAACAGCACCGAGTTCTTCGTCCACCACGAGGACGTCCGGCGGGCCGGTGATCATCCGGCCGGGCCCCGCGAATTCGATCCCGAGATCGAGGACTGGATGTGGCGCCGGCTCAAGCTGATGGGTCGGGCACTGTTCCGCCGGGCCAAGGTCGGCGTCGTGCTGGAGCGGGTTCCGGTGACTCCGGCGGATCCGGGTGCCGAGCCGGAGACGATCCGTGCCCAGACCGGAACGCCGATCGTTACCGCGGTCGGCAAACCCAGCGAGTTGATCATCTTCGCCAACGGCCGGGCCGCGGCCGCCGATGTGAAGCTGGTCGGCGAGCAGGATGCGATCGACGCGCTGCTCGGCAGCGATCTCTCCGTCTGATCCGTCCGATCCCGGCTGATCCCGGCGAGGGGTCGGAAACTCCCTCATTCCTGCGGCGTGTCGTGCCGTTCGGCGCGGCGCGCCCTCAGCCGAGTACGCCCTCGGCGCGCAGCCGGTCCCGTTCGGCCGCCGCGACGGCCAGCTCGTCGAGAACTGTCTCGGTGTCCGCACCCCGCGGCGTCACCGGCCCGGCCGTCGCCGGGGTCCGCGAGAAACGCGGCACCGGTGCGGCGACCGGGGCGCCGGCGACTCCGACGAAACTCCCCCGGCTCCGGTTGTGCGGATGGTCCGGCGCCTCGGCCAGGCTGAGCACCGGCGCGACGCAGGCGTCGGTCCCGGCGAACGTCTCCGCCCACTCCGCGCGCGACCTGGTGGCGAAGCTGCGGGTGAGCCAGTCCGCACACGCTGCCCATTGCTCCCGGTCGTACGGGCTGGGCACGTCGGCCGGATCCTCGCCCAGGACGCCGCTGAGGACCTCGACCAGTTCCTCCCAGAACTTCGGCTCCAGGGCGCCGACCGCGACATAGCCGCCGTCGGAGCACCGGTAACAGCGGTAGTTCGGTGCTCCGCCGTCGAGCAGGTTGTGTTCCCGCTCGTCGACCCACTGGCCGGCGGCGAGCAACTGCCGGGTCAGTGTGCTCAGGTAGGCCGCTCCCTCGGTCATCGCGGCGTCGATCACCTGACCCTCACCGGTCGCCCGGGCATGTAGCAGCGCAGCCAGGATGCCGGTGGCCAGCACCATCGCTCCGCCGCCGAAGTCGGCCAGGTAGTTGACCGGCGGGATCGGCCGCCGATCGTGTTCGCCGATGCCGTGCAGGGCGCCGCTGATCGCCAGATAGGTGATGTCGTGCCCCGCCCGCGGCGCCAGCGGCCCGTCCTGTCCCCACCCGGTCATCCGTCCGTAGACCAGCGCCGGATTGCGGTCCAGGGCAACCTGCGGCCCGACGCCCAACCGTTCGGCGACGCCGGGGCGGAACCCCTCGATCACCACATCTGACCGCTCGAACAGCCGGCCGGCCAGCTCCGCTCCGCCGGGTCTGCGCAGATCGACGACGACAGACCGCCGGCCGCGGTCGATCGGACCGGACGGCAACTGCAGGCCGTTCCCGGCGCTGCCGGGTTTGTCGATCCGGGTCACGGTTGCACCGAGATCGCTCAACAGCATGCCCAGGAACGGCACCGGACCGATCGCCGGCAGTTCCAGGACCCGGACGCCCTGCAGCGGGCCGCTCACGCCCCGAGCTTCTCCAGGATGAGCTCGCGGACCCGTCCGGCGTCGGCCTGGCCCTTCATCGCCTTCATCACCGCGCCGATCAACGCGCCGGCAGCCTGTAGCTTGCCGGACCTGATCTTCTCCGCGACGTCGGGGTTGGCGGCGATCGCAGCGTCGACGGCCTCGGACAGCGCACCGTCGTCGGAGACCACGGCCAGTCCGCGGTTCTTGACGACCTCGGCCGGGTCACCCTCGCCGGCCAGCACGTGTTCGATCACCTGTCGGGCCAGTTTGTCGTTGATCGTCCTGTCGTCGACCAGCGCCTGGAGCTGCGCGACCTGGGCCGGGGTCATGCCGACCGATTCCAGTTCGACGCCGGAGTCGTTGGCCTTCCGGGACAGTTCGCCCATCCACCACTTCCGGGCGGACTGCGCCGGGGCACCGGCGGCGACGGTCGCCTCGATCAGGTCGATGGCGCCGGCACTGACCGCATCGCGCATCTCCAGCTCGGAGAAACCCCATTCGGCGGCCAGCCGCTTGCGGCGCTGGGCCGGTGGTTCGGGCAGGGTGCCCCGCAACTGCTCGACCCATTCCCGGCTCGGCGCGACCGGAACAAGATCGGGCTCGGGGAAGTAGCGGTAGTCCTCGGCTTCTTCCTTGCTGCGCCCGGGCGAGGTGGTGCCGTTCTCCTCGTGGAAGTGCCGGGTCTCCTGGTGGACCCGCTCCCCCGTCTGGAGGATCGCCGCCTGCCGGGTGATCTCATAGGTCAGCGCCCGCTCGATGCTCCGCAGGGAGTTGACATTCTTGGTCTCGGTGCGTAGCCCGTACGCCTGCTGTCCGATCGGCCGCAGGCTGACGTTGGCGTCGCAGCGCAGCGAGCCCTGTTCCATCCGGGCGTCGGAGACGTCGAGCGCCTTGACCAGATCACGCAACATCGAGACGTACGCCCTGGCCACCTGCGGTGCCTTGGCGCCGGTGCCCTCGATCGGCTTGGTGACGATCTCGATCAACGGCGTACCGGCCCGGTTGTAGTCCATCGCCGAGTACTCGGCGCCCTGGATCCGGCCCGTCGCCCCACCGATGTGCAACGACTTACCGGCATCCTCCTCCATGTGCGCCCGCTCGATCTCGATCTGGTACGTCTGCCCGTCGACCTCCACCTCGACGTGCCCGTCGTAGGCGATCGGCTCGTCGTACTGGGAGATCTGGTAGTTCTTCGGCACGTCGGGATAGAAGTAGTTCTTCCGGGCGAACCGGCACCATTCCGCGATCCGGCAGTTCAGCGCCAGCCCGATCCGGATCGCCGACTCGACAGCCTTCTCGTTGACCACCGGCAGCGAGCCAGGCAGCCCGAGGCAGACCGGGCAGGTGTGGGTGTTGGGCTCGCCGCCGAACTGGTTGATACACCCGCAGAACATCTTGGTCCGGGTGTTCAGCTCGACGTGCACCTCGAGGCCGAGGACCGGGTCGTACTTGGCCAGTGCATCCTCGTAGTTGATCACTGCATCCATGACACTCACGCCACAACCTCCAACTCCGGTCCGCCGAGATCGGGAACGCGGGAAAGCAACGGACCGCCCCACTGCTCGGTCAGCACCCGCTCCAATGCGGCGCCGACCCGGTACAGCCGATCATCGGCCAGCGGCGGCGCGATCACCTGCAGACCGACCGGGAGCCCGTCCTCGGGTGCCAGGCCGACCGGGAACGACGCGCTCGCGTTGCCGGCGAGATTGCTCGGGATGGTGCACAGATCGTTGAGATACATGGCCAACGGGTCGTCGACCTTCTCGCCGATCTTGAACGCCGTGGTCGGCGTGGTCGGCGAGACCAGCACGTCGACCTGCTCGTAGGCGCGGGCGAAGTCGTTGATGATCAACGTCCGGACCTTCTGCGCCTGGCCGTAGTAGGCGTCGTAGTAGCCGCTGGACAGTGCGTAGGTGCCGATCATGATCCGGCGCTTGACCTCGGCACCGAAACCGGCCTCGCGGGTCGCGGCCATCACTTCCTCGGCACTTGCCACACCGTCGTCGCCGACCCGGAGCCCGTACCGCATGGCGTCGAACTTGGCCAGGTTGGAGGATGCCTCGCTGGGCAGGATCAGGTAGTACGCCGGCATCGCGTAGCGGAAGTTCGGGCAGGACACCGCGACGATCTCCGCGCCCAGGCCGGCGAGCAGCTCGACGGCTTCGGCGAAGCGGTGCTCAACACCCGGCGCGTACCCCTCGCCGGCGAACTCCTTGACTACGCCGATCCTCATCCCGGAGATGTCGCCGGACCGGGCGGCCTGGACGATCGGCGGCACCGGTGCGTTGATCGAGGTGGAGTCGGCCGGGTCGTAACCGGCGATCACCTCGTGCAGCAGGGCCGCATCCAGGACGGTCCGGGCGCACGGACCCGGCTGGTCGAGGCTGGAGGCCAGCGCGACCAGGCCGTAGCGGGACGTGCCGCCGTAGGTGGGCTTGACGCCGACGGTGCCGGTCACCGCGGCGGGCTGCCTGATCGAGCCGCCGGTGTCGGTGCCGATGGCCAGCGGCGCCTCGAACGCCGCAAGCGAGGCCGAGGAACCGCCGCCCGAGCCGCCGGGGATCCGGTCGAGGTCCCAGGGGTTGTGCGTCGGGCCGAACGCGGAGTTCTCCGTCGACGACCCCATGGCGAATTCGTCCATGTTCGTCTTGCCGAGGATCACGATGTCGGCGGCCAGCAGCCGCTTGGTGACGGTCGCGTCGTACGGCGGGACCCAGTCCTGCAGGATTCTGGATCCGCAGGTGGTCGGCGCACCGGAGTAGGTCAGCACGTCCTTCAGCGCCAGCGGCACGCCGGCCAGCGGTCCGACCGACTCGCCATTGCCGATCTTGGCGTCCACCTCGGCCGCCTTGGCCAGCGCCCGTTCGGAATCAACGTGCAGGAAGGCGTGCACGGCGGGCTCCACCGCCGCGATCCGATCCAGATGGGCCTGGGTCACCTCGACCGAGGTGACTTCCCGGTCGGCGATCCTGGCGGCAAGTTCGGCGGCGCTGCTGTGGACGATGTCGCTCATGCCTCCTCCCCGAGAATCCGGGGCACGCGGAACCGGTTGCCCTCAACGGCGGGGGCGCCGGACAGCGCGGCCTCGACCGTCAGGCACGGCTTGGGCTCGTCGGCGCGGAACACGTTGGTCAGCGGCAACGGGTGCGAGGTGGGCTGGATGTCGGCCGCTGCGACCTCGCTGACCTGGGCGACATGCTCCAGGATCTGGTCCAGCTGCGGAGCCAGGTGATCCAACTCCTCGGCGCTCAACTCGATCCGGGCCAGCCGGCCGAGTGCCGCCACCTCCTCGCGACTCAATGTCACGTTTCCACTCCCTGCGTTGCTGCTTCGGCGCCCGGATTCTGGGCACGGCTCATCCTAGGGCGCGTGCCGAGACCCTCAGAACCCGATATGCCGGCCGATCATTCACGTCCGATCATTCACGTCCGATCATTCACGTCCGATCCTTCAAGGGGCCTGATCACGAAGCCGGTCCGCAGCTTCGGGGTGAAGAAGGTCGACTTGGGCGGCATCAGCACACCTTCCCGCGCGGTCCGTTCGATCTCGGCGACACCGACCGGTCGGATCAGGACGCCCGCGGTCGCCTCTCCGGAGCCGACCGCCTTGAGCACCTCGTCCACGCCGTGCTGGTAGCTGACGGCGACATCACGATCGGCCAGGGCGGTCTCCAGCCACAGCCCGTCCAGTTGACGTACGCCCTCGAACGCGTCCGGCTTCGCGGTCAACGACCAGGTGCTGTCCGGACCGACCAGCACCAGGTGGGCGTCGGACTCCATCCGGGAGAGGGTCGAGGCGTCCGGGCGATCGATCGGGGCGAGGTCGAAGTACCGCTCGAGAGCCGCACGGATGGTCTCCAGCGGGCTGCCCGCGTACAGCCGGTGGATCGCCGCGACGCTGAGCTGATCGGCGACCAGTTCATTGATGAAGGCCAGGGTGTCCTCGGCCGGGGTGTCAGTCCGGCCGGTTGCCGCCCGGACCTCGTCGCGGTAGCTGCGCGCGACTCCGTAGCGATGGTGACCGTCGGCGAGCAGCACGTCGTCGGAGCTGATCAGGGAACAGACGGCGGCGATCCGTTCCGGGTCGGTGATCCGTTCGACGCGGTGCCGCACCGGCCCGGTCGACGGGTCGTCGTCGGTGACCTCCGCCAGCGGCTCGCCGGGTTCGGCCAACAGATCGGTCAGTCCGGCGGCCAGCGACAGACCCCAGATCGGCGACAAGTTGGCTGCCGTCGCCCGGGTCAGGTCGAGACGGTCGGTGGACGCCTTGGGGGTCGTCCGCTCGTGCGGCAGGACCCCGCCGGCACCCCCGTCGACCACCTCGAGGCCGCCCATCACACCGGATATGGACCGCGACCGGCCGGCGGCGTCGGTGAAATCCAACCGGTAGACCGTCAGGGTCAAAGTCTCGTCCGCGACCAGCACCCCGTCGGCGACCCACTGCCGATACAGCTCTCCCGCCCGGCGGTAGCGGTCATCGCCGCTGGGTACATCGATTCGGGCAATATTGTGCGGATGCCTGGCCCGGTAGCTCTCGGCCTGCTCGGCGGACAACACGTCGTACGGCGGCGCTGTCACCTGCTCTGCAGGGTCGGCGGCGAATCGGACTGCGCGGAACGGCGTGAATCGTGGCACGGTAGTGAGGCTAATCGACCGGTGGCGGCGTTGCGGAGATGCCGCTCCCGGTTCCGGATGCGGTGATCGCCGGTACCGGATCGCAAGACGAGTGAAACATGCCGGTCACCGGCATGGGACAGGATGGGTTCGTGTTCTTGATGAGGGTGTCGTTGCCCGACGTTCCGGGGTCGCTGGGGGCGGTGGCCACGGCGATGGGTTCCGTCGGCGCCGACATCCTGGCCGTTGAGATCGTCGAGAAGCAGCAGGGCACGGCCGTCGATGACTTCGTGGTCGGGCTGCCTCCGGACGGTCTGCCGGACACCCTGATCAGCGCCTGTCAGGGCCTCGATGGCGTCACCGTCGAGTGGATCTCCCGGTATCCCGAGGGCGGCGGGCTGCAGTCGGACCTGGAGACGTTGGAGCGGATGACCAGCGATCCCGAGCATGCCGCGGAGACACTGGTCTCCTCGGCGCCGGCTGTCTTCCGCTCCCAGTGGGCGGTACTGGTCGAGATCCAGCCCGACGGCCAGGCCGTTGCCACCTACAACACGCCGATGGCGCCGGACCTCGATACCGACAAGCTGAAGGAACTGGCCCCGTTCGACGAGGTGCACCGGCTCGATCTGCCGGCCGACTGGCTGCCCGGCTACGGCGATTCGGTCGGAGTGGTCGCCCCGTTGGGCGAGTCCCGGGCCATCGTCATCGGCCGGTTGGGCGGTCCGACCTATCTCGACTCCGAGGTCGCCCGGCTGCGTCACCTGGCCAGGCTGGCGTACTGATCACTGGCGTACTGATCACTGGCGTACTGATCAGGAGTTCCGACAGCCGAATCCGAAGCCGTAGCAGCCGGTCATCAGGAAGTAGACGTACCAACCGAGCAGGAAGCAGGCCAGCATCGCCGCCGGCAGGGCGATTAGCACGTAGATGCGCATCCGCTTCTTCTGCCTGGTCGTCGGCACGTTGGCCGGCCCCCACTCGCCGACCACCGGCTGGACGCGCGGCGGCGTGCGGCCGTTCAGGTTCAGATTCGAGAAGGCCCACCGCTTGAACCGGGCCCAGCGACCGGGTTTCGGCGGGGCAGGCTGCTCGGCCGGCGGCTGGCTGCTCCACGCCTGCTCGCCGGAGAACTGGTTGCCGGACGCCTGGTTGCCGGACACCTGGTTGCCGGACACCTGGTTGCCGGACACCTGGCTGCTGGACACCTGGTCGCTGGACACGGGCCAACTGTAGTCAGCCGCCGGACCAGACCCGCCGAGGCCGGCGGCTCACTCCCCGACCCTGGCCACCTCGGCAGCGGCCTCAGGACCGGCGTTCAGCAGCACCTCGAAACCCTCGGCGTTCAGGATCGGCACCTTCAGGCTGACCGCCTTGTCGTATTTGGATCCCGGCGATTCCCCGACCACCACGAAGTCGGTCTTCTTCGACACCGACCCGGTGACCTTGCCGCCGCGACTGGTGATCGCCTCGGCTGCGCTGTCCCGGGTGTACCCGGACAACGTCCCGGTGACCACGAAGGTCATCCCGGCCAGCGTCTGCTCGCCCAGCTCCCGTTGCTCGGCCTTCATCTGCGCCCCGGCCGCCTGCCACTTGGCGACGATGTCGCGATGCCAGTCCACGGCGAACCAGTCGACGATCGCCTGTGCCAAGGTCGGCCCGACGCCCTCCACCTCGGTGAGTTCCTCGACCGAGGCCTCGGCGATCTTGTCGATGTCGCCGAATGCCGCCGCAAGATCGGGAGCGACGCCCGGACCGAGGTGCCGGATCGACAGCGCAACCAGGAAGCGGTCCAACGGACGGTGTTTGGCCTCTTCGAGATTGGCCAGCAGTTTGGCACCGTTGGCCGACAGCCGTCCGGCCTTGGTGCGGAACAGGTCTGTCTGCAGCAGTTTCTTTTCGTCGAGATCGAACAGGTCACCCTCGTCGGTGATCAACCCGGAATCCAACAGGGCGTGGGCCGCCGACTCGCCGAGCACTTCGATGTCCAGGGCCGACCTGCCGGCCAGGTGGAACAGCCGCTCTCGCAGCTGGGCCGGGCAGGACCGGGTGTTGGGACAGCGGATGTCGGCATCACCTTCCTGCTCCGGTCGAAGTTCGGTACCGCAGGACGGGCAGTGGGTCGGCATCACGAATTCCCGTTCGCTGCCGTCACGCAGGTCGACGACGGGCCCGACGATCTCGGGAATCACGTCGCCGGCCTTGCGGAGCACCACGGTGTCGCCGATCAACACCCCCTTGCGTCTCACCTCCGAGGCGTTGTGCAGCGTGGCGAAACCGACGGTCGAGCCGGCGACGACCACCGGTTCCATCTCCCCGTACGGTGTGACCCGGCCGGTGCGGCCGACGTTGACCCTGATGTCGAGCAGCTTGGTGTTGACCTCCTCCGGCGGGTACTTGTAGGCGATCGCCCACCGCGGCGCCCGCGAGGTGGAGCCGAGTTGATCTTGGACATTGCGCTCGTCGAGCTTGATCACCACGCCGTCCAGCTCGTGCTCCACCGAATGCCGGTGCTCGCCGTAGTAGCGGATGTATTCGGCCACCTCGTCGAGGGTCTTGCAGAGTTTGGTGTGCGAGCTCACCGGAATGCCCCATGCCGACATCGCCTCGTACGCCTCGGACAGCCGGTCGAGTTGTCCGAAGCCCTCGACCGCACCGAGGCCGTGGGCGATGAAGCCGAGGTTGCGGCCGGCGGTCACCCGCGGGTCCTTCTGGCGCAGCGATCCCGCCGCCGAGTTGCGAGGGTTGGCGAACGGCGGTTTGCCCTCGGCGACCAGCGACTCGTTCAACTTGGTGAAGTCCTCGACGGAGAGGAACACCTCGCCGCGGACCTCGAGGACGTCGGGCACCTCCTCGCCGGTCAGCCGGCTCGGGATCGCGGCAATGGTGCGTACGTTGTCGGTGACGTCCTCGCCGACCCGCCCGTCGCCACGGGTCGCGCCCCGGACCAGCCGACCCTTCTCGTAGACCAGGTCGATGGCCAGACCGTCGATCTTGAGCTCGCAGAGGAACCCGGAGCGTTCGATCTGCTGCTCGCCGAGTTCGCGGATCGCCCGTTGCGCCCAGCGATCGAGTTCCTCCTCACTGAACGCGTTGTCCAGGCTGAGCATCCGCTGCAGGTGCTGCACCGGTGCGAAGGTCGACCCCGGCGGCGGCCCGACCTTCTGGGTCGGCGAATCCGGCGTGCGCAATGACGGGAACTGCTCCTCCAGATCGCTGAGCTCGCGCAGCCTCTGGTCGAACTCGGCATCCGACAGCGTCGGCGCATCGAGGATGTAGTAGCGCCACCGGGCATCGTCGATGATCTCGCTCAGCTCGGCATGCCGCTGTCGCGCCTCGGCGGTGGGCTGCCGGCCGGCGGCGACCCCGGACTGGTCCGCGGTCTGTTCCGCCGCGCGGAGAGCGGTCTCGTCGGAGACATCGGAGACATCGGGGATCTGGCTCACAGGTGCAATCTAGTGCGCGGCACGGACAGTCGGACCGATCACCGACCTTCGGACGACCGGGCAACATCGGCGGGGAGGAAATTCACCGGAAACTGTCGGTGGCCCCGACTAGGCTGCCGAGGTCGCCCGATCGGGCGGACCAATCGATGCCCACTCTTTGACCGGAGTGTCGCCGGACGGGGGTCCATGCTCGGGATCTTGAAGCTCGGTCTGCAGGTCGCCAGGAGGGCGACCGTCATCTCCCTCTCTGCCGCATTGCTCGGCGCGGCGACCGCCATCATCCTGCCGATCCTGACCGGCCGGGCCATCGGTGGTGCGCCGGGCCTGATCGACCACGGTTTCACCCGCACCTATGTCGGGGTGATCGTCGGACTGCTGGTGGCCCTGGCGGTCAGCAACGTCACCGGCGTCCTGTCCCACGCCGGGATCGAACTCGCCGACGGGCCGATCCGCCGGGAGATCCTGTTGCGGATCGGCTGGGCGCTCTCCCACGATCCCGACCTCGCCTCGCTGGACGACCCACGGACCGCCGATCTGGTGCAGAAGATCAGATCCCGGGAGTGGGAGATCTCGATGGGCTACCAGATCCTCACGGGCATCGCCACCCGGCAGATCCCGGCCCTGCTCGGTACGGCGATCACGCTCGGCATCGTGCTCACCTGGTGGGCGCCGATCCCGATCATGATCGTCATCCTGATCAACGGCGAGTACCTGCGCCGGGTGATCACCACCCAGATGGACGTCTGGTCGGGCCAGGCCGAGGGGCTGAAACATGCCGCGTACGCCTTCGAGCAGGGCATGGGCAAAGCAGCCAAGGAGATCCGCATCTTCGGCCTGTCGGACTACCTGCGCCGGCGCATGATCAACTTCGCCATGGAGGGCTACCGGCCGTACTGGGCCAGGCGGTGGCGGGACGCCGGGTTCAGCGTGGTCCTGGGGATCCTGCGGGTGATCACCACATTGGGCACCATCGGCTTCGTCGCGTGGCAGGCGGCGACCGGCAGGGTCAGCCTGACGACCACCGCGACGGCGATCCCGTTGATCATGGCCATGGCCGACACCGATCTGTGGATGATCGGTCAGTTGCAGCGGGCCGGGACGACGTACGGCTGGCTGGAGCAGCTGGCACCGACACAGCGCTACCTGGCCGATGCCGGCCGGACCAGTCGGACGCCGGCCCTGACCATCAGCGAACGCGCATCCCGCGACGAGGACGCTGAGCAGCAGGCGGCACCGGTCCCCCGTCCGCCGACGATCGTCTTCGATGAGGTCAGCTTCGGCTATCCGGGCAGCGACCGGCTGATCCTGGACGGCCTGAGCCTCGAGTTGCCGGCCGGCGATGCCGTCGCGCTGGTAGGGGTGAACGGCGCCGGCAAGTCGACCCTGGTCAAACTGCTCACCGCCGGCTACCTGCCCACCCGCGGCCGGGTGCTGGTCGACGGGGTCGATCTCTCCTCGTTGGACGTCGAAGGGCGCAGGGCCTGGCAGCGCCGCGTGGCGCCGATCACCCAGGAGTTCCTGCGGCTGCCGCTGTCGGCCGGCGACAACGTCGAACTCGGTTCAGGCAACGTCTGGGCCGGCCGGCTGCATCCGGATCCGCTGCCTGACACCGGCATCCTGGACGCCGTGGCGCGCCGCGCCGGCATCACCGATCTCGTCGACAGGCTGCCGGACGGCTGGGCGACCTCCTTGGACAAGACCATGCCCGGCGGGACCGACCTTTCC
>Ga0164243_10003589_pt1 | contig 24753 bp, 21 predicted proteins | sample OricompcompostOP_FD_108781 | JGI IMG/M metagenome (GOLD analysis project Ga0164243, IMG submission 108781) | Organic Plus compost microbial communities from Emeryville, California, USA - Original compost - Organic plus compost (OP) | ecosystem: Engineered > Solid waste > Mixed feedstock >...
CCGACGTTGGGCACCGAGCCCATCGTCGCCGGGTCGTAGGCGCCGTTCTCGCGGCAGTCGTCGATGACCACCTGGTAGATGCCGGCGTACGACGAGTCCGGGATCACCGCGAGGGTGTCGTGCTCCTTGCCGTCGGGACCCCACATGTGCCCCGAGGTCCGGATCATCGCCGGCATCGAGGCGTCGACGATCACGTCGGACGGGACGTGCAGGTTGGTGATGCCCCGGTCGGAGTCGACCATCGCCAGCCGGGGGCCCTCGGCGATGCCCTGCTCGAAGGCGGCCCTGATCTCGGCGCCGTTCTCGAGCGAGACGAGGCCGGCCAGGATCGCGCCCAGCCCGTTGCTGGGGTTCAACCCCGCGGCCGCGAGCTGCTCGCCGTACTTCTCGAAGACCTGGGGGAAGAACGCCTGGACGACGTGGCCGAAGATGATCGGGTCCGAGACCTTCATCATGGTGGCCTTGAGGTGCACCGAGAACAGCACGTCCTCGGCCTTGGCCCGCTCGACCTGCTCGGCGAGGAACTTCGCGAGCGAGGCCACCCGCATCACCGTGCCGTCGACGATCTCGCCGGCGAGCACCGGCACCTCCTTGAGCACCTCGGTCTCGCCGGAGTCCTTGACCAGCTCGATCCGCACGGTGTCGTCGGACTCCATCACCACCGACTGCTCGTTGGAGCGGAAGTCGTCGGCACCCATCGTGGCGACGTTGGTCTTCGAGTCGGGGCTCCACTCGCCCATCGAGTGCGGGTGCTTGCGCGCGTAGTTCTTGACCGCCTCGGGGGCCCGGCGGTCGGAGTTGCCCTCGCGCAGCACCGGGTTGACCGCGGAGCCCTTCACCTTGTCGTAGCGGGCGCGGACGTCGCGCTCCTCGTCGGTCTGCGGGTCGTCCGGGTAGTCGGGCAGGTCGTAGCCCTTCTCCTGCAGCTCCTTGATCGCCGCCTTGAGCTGCGGGATCGACGCGGAGATGTTGGGCAGCTTGATGATGTTCGCCTCGGGCCGCTTGGCCAGCTCGCCGAGCTCGGCGAGGGCGTCGTCGATCCGCTGCTCCTCGGTCAGCCGCTCGGGGAACTGGGCGATGATCCGGCCGGCGAGCGAGATGTCGCGGGTCTCGACGGCCACGCCGGCCTTGGCGGCGTAGGCCTGGACGATCGGGAGGAACGAGTACGTCGCCAGCAGCGGCGCCTCGTCCGTGTGGGTGTAGATGATGCGCGACTCGTTGGGCATGCCACTCAGCCTCCCACCCGCGCGTAGCCGCCGGAAATCCGGGTAGGAGGTCTAGAGTGCGTTGCTGGCCGATGGCTGGCCGATTGTTCTGGTGATCTCACTCGAGGGAGCGACCATGACGGAGACGACGACAGCGGCGGCGCCGCCGAACTCGATGCAGAAGCTCGCGACGGAGGCGCTCGGCACCTTCGTCCTGGTGCTCATCGGCTGCGGCGTCGCGGTGACGACCGAGGCGAACGTGGTGGCCACCGGCCTCGCCTTCGGCATGACGATCACGTTCATGGTCTACGCCCTCGGCCGGATCTCCGGCGGTCACTTCAACCCGGCCGTCTCGATCGGCGCCGCGATCGGCGGGCGGGTGTCGTGGCGCGACGCCGGCGCCTACATCGGCGCCCAGTTCGTCGGCGCCGTCGTGGGCGGCTTCGTGCTGATGATCCTGGCCCTGGGCATCGACAACTTCGAGGCCTTCGACTCCGCCTTCCCGCTCGGCACCAACGGCTACAGCGAGGGTCCCTACGACTACGCCGTGTGGGCCGCGCTGCTGGTCGAGCTGGTGATGACGTTCCTCTTCGTGTTCGTGATCCTCTCGGTGACCGACGCGCGCAACGAGCACCCCGCGCTCGCGCCGCTCGCGATCGGCCTGTCGCTGGCGATGATCCACTTCATGCTGATCCCGCTGACCGGTACGTCGGTCAACCCGGCCCGCTCGCTGGGCCCGGCGCTGTTCAGCGGCGGTGACTGGATCGTGCAGGTGTGGCCGTTCCTGATCGCCCCGACGATCGGCGGCGCCCTCGCCGGCCTCGCGTACCCGGTGCTGTTCGGCCACGGCACCGACCCGGTGGCCGGCTCCGGGCTCAACTTCGGTGGGGGCGCGGCGCAGGGCTACGGCTCCGACCAGTACCAGCAGCAGTGGAACCAGCCGGTCGAGCAGCAGGGCTACCACGCCGGGCAGCAGGGCCAGCACGCCCAGCAGCCGATCATCCAGGACGGCTGGCAGTGGGACCCGCAGGCGCAGCAGTGGATCCCGGCCCAGCAGCCGCAGCAGCAGCAGCCCCCGCAGCAGCAGGCGGCCCCGCCGCAGCAGCAGCAGCAGGGCTGGGCGCCCCCGGAGAACGGCGGCTCGGAGAGCACGCAGATGCGTCCTCCGGGTCAGTAGCCACCCGACCTGAGGTTCAGCGCTGGGGCTCGTCGTACGCGACGAGCCCCAGCTGCGTCTCCGGGCCGCCGGCGACGGTGTCCCGGGCGACCAGGCCGATGCCCTCGGCGTACCACGCGCGCGTCGTGAGACCGGTCGTCGCCTCGGTGACCGTGACCGCGACCAGGCCGTCGAGCTCGCCCACGGGCAGGGTCCGCTCGAGGTCGACGCCGAGCACCTCGGCGCGCACGTCGACCTCGCCGGGCAGGTAGGCCTGGCGATACCCGTCGCCCTGGCGCGGGTGGGCGGCCATCGCGAGGCCGGCCCGGGCGCCGTCCTCCCCGGCCCGCCACTCCCCCTCGCGGCCGAGCCACCACACGTTGCCGGCCTCGTCCTGGGCGTAGAGGTCCGTGGTGACCGTGCGCCGGCCGCCGCCCTCGGGAGTCGTGACGGTGCGCAGGGCGGTGGTCGCGACCCCCTCGACCTCGGGTCCCTGCCGTGCCGTCGCCACCGCGGTGCCGGCGCCCGAGCCGGTGACGTCGTAGCGCCAGGTGGCGCCCACCGGCAGCGGCAGCCAGGGGTTGTCGACGCCGGTGACGAAGTCGTCGGCATCCACCGACGGGGTGGGGATCACCAGCCCGTCGACGCCCGTCGGGGGGCTCGGGTGGGAGGCGCTCGAGCACCCCGTCGCCAGCGCCAGCACCAGCCCGGCGAGCGCGGTACGTCGGCGGCCGCTGGTCCCCACGACCCCATCGTCGCAGGAGGACGCGCCGCTGCTAGCGTCGGGCGCGCCCCCGGAACCATGACGAGGAGTGACCCCGTGAGCGCAACCCCGTTGAAGGTCGCCGTCACCGGCGCCGCCGGTCAGATCGGCTACAGCCTGCTGTTCCGCCTGGCGAGCGGCTCGCTGACGGGCGACCGTCCGATCGAGCTGCGGCTGCTGGAGATCACCCCGGCGCTCAAGGCGCTGGAGGGTGTGGTCATGGAGCTCGACGACTGCGCGTTCCCCGGCCTGGCCGGTGTCGAGATCGGTGACGACGCGGAGAAGATCTTCGACGGCGTCAACCTGGCCCTGCTGGTCGGCGCCAAGCCGCGCGGCCCGGGCATGGAGCGGGGCGACCTGCTGTCGGCGAACGGCGCCATCTTCACCGCCCAGGGCAAGGCGCTCAACAAGGTCGCCGCCGACGACGTCCGGATCGGCGTCACCGGCAACCCGGCCAACACCAACGCGCTGATCGCGATGAGCAACGCGCCGGACATCCCGCGCGAGCGGTTCTCCGCGCTCACCCGCCTCGACCACAACCGGGCGATCTCGCAGCTGGCGGCGAAGACCGGTGCTCCCGTGACCGACATCAAGAAGATGACGATCTGGGGCAACCACTCCGCGACGCAGTACCCCGACGTGTTCAACGCCGAGATCGGCGGCCGCAACGCCGCCGAGGTGGTGAACGACCAGGACTGGATCGAGAACACCTTCATCCCGACCGTCGCCAAGCGCGGCGCGGCGATCATCGAGGCCCGCGGCTCGTCCTCGGCCGCCTCCGCCGCCTCCGCGACCATCGACTCGGCCCGCGACTGGCTCTACGGCTCCCCCGAGGGCGACTGGGTCTCGATGGCGGTCGCCTCCGACGGGTCGTACGGCGTGCCCGAGGGCCTGGTCTCGTCGTTCCCGGTGACCACCAAGGACGGCAGCTGGGAGATCGTCGAGGGACTCGAGATCAACGAGTTCTCGCGGGCGAAGATCGACGCCTCGGTCGCCGAGCTCGAGGACGAGCGCAACGCGGTGACCGAGCTCGGCTTGATCTGAGACGCGAGCGCAGCGAGCGGATCGGCGAACGCGGGCCCGGGCTAGAGCCCGGGCTGGTCGGGGATCGACCCGGTCAGGTAGAAGAGCACGCCGCCGATGGCGACGAGCAGGCCGGTGTCGAAGAACCGGTGCCGGACCGCGAGCATGCCGGCGTCGCGCTGCGGGAGCACCAGCCGCAGCGCACCCGCGACCACGAGCGCACCCGCGACCAGGCGCACCCCCAGCCGCCAGTCGTGGCTCTGGAACACGATCGCGATCCCGACCGCGGTGGCCAGCAGCACGCCGATGTAGAACGCGCCACCGATCGTCGAGGGGTAGCGGCGCTCGGCGGGTGGCTCCTCCGGTTCGGTCACGGGGCCGAGCCGGCGGCCTGCTCGGCCATCGCGACGACGTTCGACAGCAGCATCGCCCGGGTCATCGGGCCGACCCCGCCGGGGTTCGGCGAGACCCAGCCCGCGTGCTCCCACACCTCCTCGGCCACGTCGCCCGCGAGCTTGCCGTCCACACGGCTGACGCCCACGTCGAGCACCGCGGCGCCCGGCCGCACCATGTCGGCGGTGATGATGCCGGGGACACCGGCGGCGGCCACCACGATGTCGGCGCGCCGCACGTGGCCGGCCAGGTCGCGGGTGCCGGTGTGGCACAGGGTCACGGTGGCGTTCTCGGAGCGTCGGGTGAGCAGCAGCCCGAGCGGTCGGCCCACGGTCACCCCGCGGCCGACCACGACGACCTCGGCGCCGGCGATCTCGATGCCGTGCCGGCGCAGCAGCTCGACGATGCCGGCCGGGGTGCACGGCAGCGGTGCCTCGCGGCCCAGCACGAGCCAGCCGAGGTTGGTGGGGTGCAGGCCGTCGGCGTCCTTGGCCGGGTCGATCAGCCCGAGCACCCGGTTCTCGTCGCGGCCCTTCGGCAGCGGCAGCTGCACGATGTAGCCGGTGCAGGCCGGGTCGGCGTTGAGCTCGGCGACCGCGGCCTCGATCTCCTGCTGGGTGGCGGTCTCGGGCAGGTCGACGCGGATCGACTCGATGCCGACCTCGGCGGAGTCCTTGTGCTTGCCGTTGACGTACCAGCGCGAGCCCGGGTCGTCGCCGACCAGCACCGTCCCCAGGCCGGGCACCACGCCGCGCTCGCGGAGGGCGGCGACCCGCGCCTTCAGCTCGTCCTTGATCGCGGCGGCGGTGGCGGTGCCGTCCAGCTTCTGTGCAGTCATCGCGGTCATCCTGTCATCCCTTGCGGTGGTCTCCGAGGTCACCGGGTCTCGGCACGCGGGTCGCGACTTCGTTCCTCAGTCGGGCCGCTCGCTCGACCACCTTCAGCAGATCCGCTGACGCGTCTCTGCTCAGTGGGCAAAGTGCCGGGTCCCGGTGAAGTACATGGTCACGCCCGCGGCCTTCGCGGCCTCGACGGTGAGCTCGTCGCGCACCGACCCGCCGGGCTGGACGATCGCCCGGACGCCGGCGTCGAGCAGGATCCGCGGTCCGTCGTCGAAGGGGAAGAACGCGTCGGAGGCGGCCACCGAGCCGCTCGCCCGCTCCCCCGCGCGCTCGACCGCGAGCCGGCACGAGTCGACCCGGTTGACCTGGCCCATGCCGACGCCCACGGAGGCGCCGCCCTTGGCCAGCAGGATCGCGTTGGACTTCACGAAGCGGCAGGCCTTCCAGGCGAACGCCAGGTCGCCGAGCACCTCCTCCGAGGCCGGATCGCCGGTCGCGAGCGTCCAGGTCGACGGGTCGTCCCCCTCGGCGTCGACCCGGTCCACCCGCTGCATCAGCACGCCGCCGCTGATCGGGCGGAACTCGACCGGGTCCGGGTGCTCGTCGGGCGGGCAGACCAGGATCCGGATGTTCTTCTTGCCCTGCAGCACCTCGACCGCGCCCTCGTCGTACCCCGGCGCGACGATGACCTCGGTGAACACCTCGGCGACCTGCTCGGCCATCGCCACCGACACCGGCCGGTTGGTCGCGATCACGCCCCCGAACGCCGAGGTGGGGTCGCACTCGTGCGCCCGACGGTGCGCCTCCGCGATGTCGGCGCCGACGGCGATGCCGCACGGGTTGGCGTGCTTGATGATCGCCACCGCGGGCTCGGCGAAGGCGAGGGCGGCCCGCCGCGCCGCGTCGGTGTCGACGTAGTTGTTGTAGGACATCTCCTTGCCGTGGAGCTGCTCGGCCGCGGCCAGCCCGCCCCGCCAGTGGCGGTACAGCGCGGCCGGCTGGTGCGGGTTCTCGCCGTACCGCAGCACCGCCGCCCGCTCCCACGTCGCACCGGTCCAGGACGGGAAGCCGGAGCCGCCGGAGGTGTCGGTGAGCACGTTGCCCATCCAGGAGGCGACCGTCACGTCGTAGGTCGCGGTGTGCTGGAACGCCTCGGCCGCGAGCCGCTGCCGCTCGGCGAGGGTGAAGCCACCGGCCGCCACCGCGGCCAGCACCTCGGGGTAGCGCGCGGGCGAGGTGACGATCGCGACCGACGGGTGGTTCTTGGCCGCGGCGCGGACCATCGACGGCCCGCCGATGTCGATCTGCTCCACGCACTCGTCGGGGCTCGCGCCCGAGGTGACGGTCTGCAGGAACGGGTAGAGGTTCGAGACCACGAGGTCGAACGGCTCGACGCCGAGCTCCTCGAGCTGCTGCACGTGGCGGTCGAGGCGGCGGTCGGCGAGGATGCCGGCGTGCACCTTCGGGTGCAGCGTCTTGACCCGGCCGTCGAGGCACTCGGGGAAGCCGGTGAGGTCCTCGACCTTGGTCACCGGGATGCCCAGGCCCTCGATCAGCGCCGCCGAGCCGCCGGTGGAGACGAGTGCGACGCCCGCGTCGTGCAGCCCGCGGACCAGCTCCTCGAGCCCGGTCTTGTCGTAGACCGAGACCAGCGCGCGCCGGATCGGGATCTGATCGGTCATCTGCCTAACCGGACCTTTCTGTCGGTGATGGTGAACCCCTCGCGGACCATCCGGCCCACCGCGTCGACGAGCATCGCCCGCTCGGCCACCTTGATCCGCTCGTGGAGGGTCTCGACGGTGTCGTCGTCCTCCACCGGGACGGCGGTCTGCGCGACGATCGGGCCGGTGTCCACGCCCTCGTCCACGACGAACAGGGTGGCACCGGTCACCTTGACGCCGTACGCCAGTGCGTCGGCGGGGCCGTGCATGCCGGGGAAGGCCGGCGACAGCGCCGGATGGGTGTTGACCATCCGGCCGCCGAACCGGGAGTGGAACTCGGCGCCCACGAGCTTCATGAAGCCGGCGAGCACGACGAGGTCGGGATCGTGCTCGGCGACGGCGCAGGCCATCGCCCGGTCCCACGCCGCCCGGTCGGGGTGGTCCCTGAGCCGGTGCACGAACGTCGGGATCCCGGCGCGCTCCGCGCGGGCCAGACCCTCGATGCCGTCGCGGTCGGAGCCGACCGCGACCACCTCGGCGCCGTACGCGGGGTCCGTGCACGCGTCGAGCAGGGCCTGGAGGTTGGTGCCGGCGCCGGACACGAGCACGACGAGTCGAGCGGGCGCGGGCACGGCCCGCAGTCTAGGCCGGACCGGTCGCCGCGCCCCGGGCGGTCCGCCGGGCCCGGAAGGTCATCGTCAGACCGCCGAGCAGGCCGCCGATGCCGAAGGCGGTGATCGCGTGCACGAGCGAGTCGGCCACCAGCGGGCCGACCTCCTGCATCCGGCCGGGACCGACGGCCCCACCGGCGATCGCGGCGAGGATGCCGAAGGCGATGCCGGCCAGGACCCCGCCGGCGCAGCCGCGCAGGGCGCCCTCGTCCCAGCGCGTCGTCGGGTACCGGCGCTGCGCCCACGCCGCGCCCAGGATGCCGACGAGCACCGGCACCGCGACGAGGTACGCCGTCCAGGCCGGCGGGTCGCCGTCGTCGGGCAGCGCGGCCAGCATCGGGAACATGGGCAGGGGGCCGAGGGCCACCGCGGTGGGCGTGACCAGGGTCCCGGTGCCGACGGTGAAGCCGGGCCCGAGCAGGTAGGAGCCCGACCACACGACCGCGTTGGGCACCACCAGCAGGCTGAGCGCGACCAGCAGCGTGGCGTCGCCGGCGTCGGTGTGCAGCTGCGACATCACGTTCGCGGCGGTGTCGAAGTCGACCACGAGCGCCGCCACGAACGCCGTCGCCGAGACCGCGAGCCAGAGCTGCAGGGTGCGGCGGCAGCCGTGCCCGGCGGCGCGGAGCACGGGCGGGAGCGTGGCCGACCAGATCGCCGCCCGGCCGGAGCCGATCGAGATGCCCGCGCCGCCCGCGCAGCCGCAGAGCAGGAGCGACCAGAGCACGACCCGGGGACCGCTGGGCGACGTGGCGGCGTCGCCGGAGAGCACGAGGGTGAGCATCGCGGTCACGACGTACCCGGCCGTGAACATCGCGACGGCGACCGGGACCGTCCAGTCCCGCACGCCGTCGGCGATCGCGTCGGCGTCGGGACCGTGGCCGGAGACCGACTCGCCCACGCGCAGCCCCAGCCGCCAGACCGCCCAGGCCGCGAGCAGCGTGACGCCGAGCGGCATCACCGTCACCGGCACGCCGTCGACCCGCACCCCGGACCCGTGGCCGGTCAGCCACCCGAGGGCGCCGACGCGGAGGGCGCCGCTGGGGGAGCCGTGCGCCCCGGCGTCGGTGAGGAACCACCCCACGACCGCGAACCCGAGGCAGACCACGAGCGTGCCGCCGGCCGCGGCGATCCCGCCGAGGACGGAGACCGCGGTGAGCGGACGCCGGGTGGCCAGATCACGCCGGACGTCGGCGGGCGTGCGCTTCGTCGACGAGGTCAGGAGCGAGGTCATGGCCCTCGCATCATGTAACGCGGCGGCGGCGGTTCGGTGCTCCCACGCCGCACCCACTACCGTGGAGCGGTCATGCACGACCCGGACGCCTTCGACGACTTCTACAAGGAGTCCCGGGGACGGCTCCTGCTGCAGACCTACGCGCTCACCGGCGACATCGCCGCGTCCCGGGCGGCCGTGCGGGACGCGTACGTGCTCGCCTGGCACCACTGGCGCAAGGTGAGCCGGCTCGACGACCCGGAGACCGCGGTCCGCCCCGACGCCTGGCAGCACGCCCAGCGGCGGCACACCGCCCGGCTGTGGCACCGCGACAAGAACCTCGACCCCGAGGTGCGGGAGCTCTTCGACGTGCTCGGCGAGCTCACCATGCGGCAGCGCAAGGCCCTCCTGCTCAGCCAGGTCGCCGGCGCCTCGAAGCCGCGGATGGCGCGCGAGATCGGGCTGCCGCTCGACGAGGCCGAGCGCGAGCTGCAGACCGCGATCGGCGAGTTCACCCGGCGCCGGAAGGTGTCCACGGTCGGCATCCGGGCGGCGTTCGCGCCGCTGGAGCGCACCGTCGCCGAGACCCGCTTCCCCCGCGCCACGATCATCCGCCGGGCCGGCGCGGCCCGGCGCCGCACGCACACGACCGTGGGCGCGCTCGCCGCGGTCGCGGTGTTCCTGGTGAGCGGGTTCGCGGTCAGCGACGCGACCGGGGTCCGCCCCAGCCTCGACCGCGAGGCCGCCGGCGGCTCCGAGAGGGTCACGAACCCGGCACCTCCGCCCCCGCGGCTGCCGGAGACCGCACTGGTCACCGCGGACGCGCTGGACGCGGCCTACCGGGGCCACACCTGGACCGAGGAGCAGACCTCCACCGGCGGCAGCACCGACGTGCTGCCGTGCCAGCGGGCGGCGTACGCCGACCCGCGCGCCTCGGAGGCCCTGGTCCGCAGCTTCTCCGGCCGGGCCCGCAAGGCGCCGCCCGCCACCACCACCCAGATGGTCGAGGCCTCCGGGGCCGAGCGCCGTGCGCGGCGCACCTTCCGAACCCTGGTCGGCTGGTTCGCCGGGTGCGCCGAGCCGCGGGTGCAGCTGATCGCCACCCGGTCGGTCGAGCAGGTCGGCGACGAGGCGATCCAGCTGGTGCTGCGGTCCTGGCGGCGGCCGGTGACGACGTACGTCGTCGGCGTCGCCCGCACCGGCCTCTTCACGACGACCACGGTCGAGGAGCGGGCCACCGCCGAGCGGCCCGACGCGGAGGCGGCCGGCCGGGTGCTCGCGGCGGCGGTCGAGGGGCTCTGCTCGCTCGAGGACGGCGGCGGCTGCGCCTCGGACCGGCCAAAGCTGGCGTTCACCGCCCCGGTGCGCACCGGCGTCGCGCCGGCGCTGATCAGCGAGGTCGACCTGCCGCCGGTCTCCAAGGTCCGCCAGCCCTGGGCCGGCACCGAGCCCGAGGGGGTCACGAACAACCTCGCCGCCACCCGTTGCGAGAACGCGTCGTTCCGAGGGAAGTACAAGGGGGCCCGCTTCAAGCACACGGTGACCCGTACGTTCGTCGTGCCGCGGGCCGACCTCCCCCACGAGTTCGGGCTGACCGAGACCATCGGGACGCTGCCCCCGAGGCAGGCCGCCGCGTTCGTGGAGGAGGTCCGCGGCAAGCTCGCCAGCTGCTCCGAGCGCGACATGGGCACCGACGTCACGCGGGGCCGACGCTTCGACGACGGCCGCCGGTCGCTGAGCGTCTGGTACCTGACGACCGAGCTCTCCGACAAGCGCTCGCTGCACTACGCGATGGCGATCATGCGCGACGGCAGCTCCCTCGGGCAGCTCAACTTCGTCGAGGCGCCCGGGGTGACGATGGCCAAGGGCGCGTTCGACGCGCTCGCCGTGCGGGCGCTCGACCGGCTCGGGGAGCTGCGCCAGCGCCGCTGACGGAAACTTCCCCGCCGTCCCGTGCAACCGGCCGACGCGCCGGGGCGTATCAACCTCGACAACCGCAACCGACGTCGAGGAGGGTCGATCCGTGGACGAGCAGGAGTTCGACGACTTCTACACGGCCTCGTTCCGCCGGCTGACCGGGCAGCTGTACGCGATGATCGGCAACCTCGACGAGGCGCAGGAGTGCGTCCAGGAGGCGTTCGTCCGCGCGTGGGCGCACCGGCGCAAGCTGGAGCGGGCCGACTACCCCGAGGCGTGGGTGCGCACGACGGCGTACCGCCTCGCGGTGAGCCGCTGGAGACGCCGCGCCCGGGCGCGGCGACCACCGGACCGGGCCGTCTCGGCGCCCACCGAGGCGCCGCCGCTGGACGAGACGCACGTGGCGCTGGTGGCCGCGCTGCGGCAGCTCCCCGAGGCGCAGCGCCAGGCCCTGGTGCTGCACCACATCGCCGACCTGCCGGTGCAGGCGGTGGCCCAGGAGGTGGGCGTGCCCGAGGGCACGATCAAGGCCCGCCTCAGCCGCGGGCGCACCGCCCTCGCCGCGCTGCTGACCGAACCACCCCACGACCTGGAGGGAGGAGTGAGCCATGCCTGACCCCATCGACAAGCTGAGCACCTTCGAACCGGGGGTCCCCATGAGCCCGTTGCCTCCCTCCGAGGTCCGCCGCCGCGGCGACCGGCTGCGCCGGCGCAACACCGCAGTCGTCGTCGGCGGTGCCGTCGCCGCCGTGGTGCTGGCCGCGGTGCCCGTCGCCGTCCTCGCGGGGAACGACGGCGGCGACCCGACCCCGGTCGGACCCGCCACGGCCACCACCGACGACCTGCTCACGGCCGACGAGCTGCCGGCGCGCGAGGACCTGGACCCGTGGCGGGAGGCCTCGCCGGAGGGTCCGGTCTTCACCTGCGCGCCCGACGGCCTCGACGCGCCGGACGCCGTACGCCGTGACTTCGAGGCGAGCATCACCGGGCCGGGTCCCGACGACTCGTCGGCCTGGGTCCGGACGCAGGTGCTCTCGTTCGACGACGCCGCCGACGCGCGCGGCGCCTACCAGGACGCGCTGGATGCCGCCGCCGAGTGCCCGGGCCACCCGGACGCGCACCGGGACAAGGCGACCGGGACGCTCGAGCTCGAGGACGGCCAGGCCGCGTGGCTCACCCGGTCCTGGGTCGCACCCGAGATCTGCGGCGGAGAGTGCGACGCCGCGATCTTCGACCGGATGGGCGTCGCCCAGCTCGACGACCGGGTGGTTCTGGTCTCCCTCGCCCAGGTGGGCGGCCCGCTCGAGCCCGAGGGCCTCGACGGCACCATGGAGCAGCTGTTCTCCGCGGCCGTCACCAAGGCCGGGGGTGAGATCGCCGGGGGCACCAGCTCCGGCGGCAGCGCCGACGAGGGCGCCGAGCCCGAGATCCCGCTCGCGACCGGACTCCCGGAAGCCGACGGGTCGGAGACCGTCCAGAAGGGCCCGGGGCCGCGCGCGCCCGGCGCCGTCGAGCTCTCCCCCTGCGACCGGCCCGTCTGGCCGCAGGACGGCGTGGAGCGGCTCGCGGTCACGACGTCCGGACCCGAGTTCGCGGTGGCCCGCGAGGTGGTGGCCCTCGAGGACACCGAGCAGGCGGTCGCGGTGGTCGACGCCATCTCGTCGGCGGTGCTCGACTGCCCGACCGAGGTCAACGAGGCGGACCCGACCAACAGCCCGGAGATGGCGTGGGAGGTCGTCCCCGCGAACACCGGGCAGGCATCGGTGAGCGTCTCCCAGACCTACGTCGACGGGATGCCGGGCGGTCAGGCGTGGCAGTTCACCCAGGTCGGCCGGGCGGTCCTGGTCACCTACGTCGGCGGCGAGTACACGCCGGGCCGGTCGATCACGATGGCAGTCCGCGGCCTGACCGACGCCACGAAGGCCATCGCGCCCTCGCTCTGCCGCTACACCGACGACGGCTGCTGAGCGGACGGACGCCGACCCGTCACTAAGTTAGTGACGGGTCGGCGTCTGCTCTTGCTCAGAGGTTCTGCAGGATCTCCCGCATCAGCGCGGCGGTCTCGGACGGCGTCTTGCCGACCTTGACACCGACCGCCTCGAGGGCCTCCTTCTTGGCGGCCGCGGTGCCGGAGGAGCCGGAGACGATGGCGCCGGCGTGGCCCATGGTCTTGCCCTCCGGGGCGGTGAAGCCGGCGACGTACCCGACGACCGGCTTGGTGACGTGGTCCGTGATGTACGCCGCGGCGCGCTCCTCGGCGTCACCGCCGATCTCGCCGATCATCACGATCGCCTTGGTCTCCGGGTCGGCCTCGAACGCCTCGAGGGCGTCGATGTGCGTGGTCCCGATGATCGGGTCGCCGCCGATGCCGATCGCGGTGGTGAAGCCGAAGTCCCGCAGCTCGTACATCATCTGGTAGGTCAACGTGCCGGACTTCGACACCAGCCCGATCGGACCCTTGCCCGCGATCGTGTGCGGCGTGATCCCGGCGAGCGACTCCTCCGGGGTGATGATGCCCGGGCAGTTCGGGCCGATCATCCGGGTCGACTTGCCCTCGAGGTAGGCGAACACCTCCGCGGTGTCCTGCACCGGCACTCCCTCGGTGATCACGACGAGCAGGCCGATGCCCGCGTCGATGGCCTCGATGCAGGCGTCCTTGGTGAACGCCGGCGGCACGAAGACCACCGAGACGTCGGCGCCGGTCTCGGCCATCGCCTCCTTGACCGAGCCGAAGACCGGGAGGTTGCGCCCGCCCAGCTCGACCGACGTACCGGCCTTCCGGGCGTTGACGCCGCCCACGATGTCGGAGCCCGCCTCGACCATGAGGGTGGTGTGCTTGGAGCCCATGCCACCGGTCATGCCCTGGACGATGATCTTGGAGTCCTTGTTCAGGTAGATCGACATGTCCCCGTCCCCTCAGGCGGCTGCCGCGGCAGCGAGCTCGGCGGCCTTGTCGGCCGCGCCGTCCATCGTGTCGACCATCGTCACCAGCGGGTGGTCGGCCTCGGAGAGGATCCGCCGGCCCTCCTCGACGTTGTTGCCGTCGAGCCGGACGACGATCGGCTTGGTCGCCTCGTCACCGAGGATGTCGAGCGCGCCGACGATGCCGTTGGCGACCTCGTCGCACGCGGTGATGCCGCCGAACACGTTGACGAACACCGACTTCACCTGCGGGTCGTGCAGGATCACGTCGAGGCCGTCGGCCATCACCTGGGCGTTGGCGCCGCCGCCGATGTCGAGGAAGTTCGCGGGCTTCACGCCGCCGTGCTTCTCGCCGGCGTACGCGACCACGTCGAGGGTCGACATGACCAGGCCCGCGCCGTTGCCGATGATGCCGACGTCGCCGTCGAGCTTGACGTAGTTGAGGCCCTTGTCCTTGGCCTTCGCCTCGAGCGGGTCCTCCTCCTCGCGGATCTCGAACTGCGCGTGGTCCTCGTGCCGCACCTCGGAGGCGTTGTCGTCGAGCGAGACCTTGCCGTCGAGGGCCTCGAGCCGGTCGCCCTCGAGCCGGGCAAGCGGGTTGACCTCGACCAGGGTGGCGTCCTCCTCGACGAAGACCTTCCAGAGGTCCTGGACCATCGCGACGGCCTGGTCGCGCAGCTCCGCGGGGAAGCCGGCCTCGTCGACGATCTGCTCCGCCTTCTCCGCGTCGACGCCGGTCAGCGCGTTGACCGGGATCTTCTTGACGGCGTCGGGGTTGGTCTTGGCGACCTCCTCGATCTCCACGCCGCCCTCGACGCTGGCGATGCAGAGGTAGGTCCGGTTGGAGCGGTCGAGCAGGAAGGAGAAGTAGTACTCCTCCACCGGCGGAGTCGCCGGCGTGACCAGCACCCGGTTGACCGGGAGGTCCTTGATGGTCAGCGCGAGGATCTGCTCGGCGTGCTCACGCGCCTCCTCGGGCGTCTTCGCGATCTTCACGCCGCCGGCCTTGCCCCGGCCGCCGGCCTTGACCTGCGCCTTGACGACCGTGACGCCGCCGATGGCCTCGGCGGCCGCCTTCGCCTCGTCGGGTGTCGTCACGACCGTGCCGAGCGTGGTGGCCACGCCGTGCTTGGCGAAGAGCTCCTTCGCCTGGTACTCCATCAGATCCACAGATCTCTGTCCTTCTCGAGTCGGGTCTCTCGCACCCTAGACCCGCCCCAGGCAGCCGACGAACCGGGGTCGGGCCCCGAGACACGCCGGTCAGTCCCGGAACCGCTCCTCGACCCAGTCGGTGATCTCCGAGGTGGAGGCGCCGGGGGTGAACACCTTGGCGACGCCCATCTCCTCGAGCACCGGCACGTCCTCGTCGGGGATGATCCCGCCGCCGAACACCACGATGTCGCCGGCGTCGCGCTCCTCGAGCAGCTCCAGGATCCGCTTGAACAGCGTCATGTGCGCTCCGGACAGCACCGACAGCCCGATCAGGTCGGCGTCCTCCTGGATCGCGGTCTCGACGATCTGCTCGGGGGTCTGGTGCAGCCCCGTGTAGATCACCTCGTGACCCGCGTCCCGCAGCGCCCGCGCCACGATCTTGGCCCCGCGGTCGTGCCCGTCGAGACCGGGCTTGCCCACGACGATCCGGATCCGACTCATGCGCGCACCCTAATCGGCCCGGTCGCGACAGGGGTGCGGGCCATGGTCTGGACCGCGCGTGACCCGCGGTCGCGGGACCCGTTGACACCGGACAAAACGTCCACAGGTCGGTGGCGCCGATGCTTTACACACGGAGCGTTTCCGTTATGGTCGGTGCTCGCGTCCAAAAGACGTTGACAGCACGCCTGCCGAAAGACTCCGGAGAACCAACACCAGATGGGTAGCCACCGAGCGGATCGTCGCGGCCTCATTCGCCGACCGACGAGGGGCTCGAAGGGCAGCAAGTACGCCGGCCGCAGGGTCGCCGGACGTGCTCCTGTACCCGATCCGGAGCAGATCACACCCCGCATCGCGATCGTCGACGCCGTCCCCGCGCCCGCGCTGACGGAGTCCGCTCCGGCGCCGTCTCCCCGGGCAGCCCGCTCGACCACGCCCCGCTCGACCACGCCGGGCAAGCGCAAGGCGGTCAAGCACGCGGCCCCGCGCGGCCCGCTGTTCACGGGGAGGCCGTCCCAGCCGGTGCTGCTCGGTGTGGCCACCCTGGCCGTCGCGGTGACCGGCACCGTGACCTCGGCCGGGTCGGACCTGACCGGCGACCACGACGCCAAGTACAACGCCGCCAGCGCCCTGAGCGGCGACAGCGGCGTCGGCAAGGTGAGCCTCAAGGACCGCGGACCGCAGCTGAGCCGCGACTCGCGCCGCGACGCCCTCGACGACGCCTCCGACTCCCAGCTGGTCGAGGAGGCCGAGCAGGTCGCCGAGCAGCGCGACGCGGCGCTCGGCGAGCTCGCCGCCCTCGCCGAGCGGCAGGCCGACAAGATCGCCGAGAACCGCTGGGTGCTGCCGATCACCCCGGCGATCCTCACCGCCCGCTTCGGGGAGTACGGCCTCTGGTCGAGCTACCACACCGGCCTGGACTTCAACGGCGACGAGGGCGACCCGATCCACGCGATCGCCAACGGCGTGGTGACCTTCGTCGGGTACGATGGCGCGTACGGCAACAAGACCGTCGTCACCCTCGACGACGGCACCGAGCTGTGGTTCTGCCACCAGTCGGCCCAGTACGTCAGCGAGGGCGACACCGTCCGCGCCGGCGAGGTCATCGGCGCCGTCGGCTCCACCGGGCACGTGACCGGCTCGCACCTGCACGTCGAGGTCCGCCCCGGTGGCGGCGACCCGGTCGACCCGTACGCGGCGTTCGTCGTGCACGGCGTGACGCCGTAGCCGAGCGTGCGAGGCACGGCGGACACGCCGTTCGTCGTGCACGGCGTGACGCCGTAGCCGAGCGTGCGAGGCACGGCGGACACGCCGCTGCACGGCGAACATCGGTGGTCGAGCAAGCGGCGCGACTGAGCCTGCGAAGTCGCGACCCGCGTGTCGAGACCGAGTGAGCCGATAGCAGACCTACAGCTTCTCGACCGGCGCGTACCGCAGCAGCAGCCGCTTCACGCCCTCGCTCCCGAAGTCGATCGACGCGACGGTCTTGTCGGCCGCGCCCTCGATCGCGACCACGGTGCCCATGCCGAAGGAGTCGTGGACCACCCGGTCGCCGGGCTCCAGCGACGGGATCTCGCGGGCCGGCTTGGCCTTGGCCGCGGCGTCGGCGCGGGCGGCCGCGGAGGAGAAGTTGCGGCGGCCGGCGGCGGTCGGCGTACCCATCCGGGCCGGTGACCCGGCGGCGAGGTCGGGGCGGCCCCACTGGGTCTGCGCCGCCTCCGTGCGGCGCCAGTCGACGAGGTCGATCGGCAGCTCGTCGAGGAACCGCGACGCGGGGTTGTGCGACGGCGCGCCCCAGGCGGACCGGACCACCGCACGGGAGAGGTACAGGCGCTTCTGGGCGCGGGTGATGCCGACGTACGCGAGGCGCCGCTCCTCCTCGAGCTCCGGCTGGTCGCCGAGCGACCTCGAGTGCGGGAACACCCCGTCCTCCAGTCCCGTGAGGAACACGATGGGGAACTCGAGCCCCTTGGCGGTGTGCAGCGTCATCAGCGTGACCACGCCCTGGTCCTCGGCGTCGGGCTCGTCGGGGATCTCGTCGGTGTCGGCGACCAGCGCGACCCGCTCGAGGAAGTCCGCCAGCCCCGGTGCGACGGTGCCCGCCTCGACGTCCGCGGGGTCGGCCGAGGGACCGGCGGCCGGGTCGTCGGCGAACTCGCGGGCGACGGCGACGAGCTCGCCGAGGTTCTCGACCCGGGTCGCGTCCTGCGGGTCGTCGGAGGCCTCCAGCTGCTCGAGGTAGCCGGACCGCGACAGCACGGTCTCGAGGATCACGTCGGCGCGCTCCCCCGCCTCGACCATCGACTGCAGCTCCTCGACCATCGCGACGAACCCGCGGATGTTCGTCAGGCTGCGCGTGGCCAGGCCCGGCGCCTCCTCCGCCCGGCGCAGCGCCTCCCAGAACGTGATCCGCTCGCGGTCCGCGAGCGACTGCACGCACGCGACTGCGCGGTCGCCGATCCCGCGCTTGGGCACGTTGAGGATCCGGCGCAGCGAGACCTGGTCGTCGGGGTTGACGAGCATCCGCAGGTACGCGAGCGCGTCACGCACCTCGCGCCGCTCGTAGAACCGCACCCCACCGACGACCTTGTAGGGCTGGCCGGTGCGGATGAACACCTCCTCGAACACACGCGACTGCGCGTTGGTGCGGTAGAACACCGCGACGTCGCCCGGTCGCGCCCCCTGGTCGACCAGCGCGTCGATCTCCTCGGACACGAAGCGCGCCTCGTCGTGCTCGTCGTCGGCGACGTACCCGACGATCCGCTCGCCCTCGCCGGCCTCGGACCACAGCCGCTTCGGCTTGCGGCCCTGGTTGTGGCCGATGACCGCGTTGGCGGCGTTGAGGATGGTCTGTGTGGAGCGGTAGTTCTGCTCGAGCAGGATGCTGGTGGCATCGGGAAAGTCCTGCTCGAAGTCGAGGATGTTGCGGATGTTGGCGCCGCGGAACGCGTAGATCGACTGGTCGGCGTCGCCCACCACCATCAGCTCGGCCGGCTCGACCCGCTCCTCCTCGGCGAGCTCCGGGTCGTCGGCGCACAGCTGGTGGATGAGCGCGTACTGCGCGTGGTTGGTGTCCTGGTACTCGTCGACCAGCACGTGACGGAACCGGCGGCGGTAGACCTCGCGCACCTCGGGGAACGCCTGGAACAGGTGCACCGTCGACATGATCAGGTCGTCGAAGTCGAGGGCGTTGGCCTCGCGCAGCCGCCGCTGGTACGTCGTGTAGGCCGCGGCATAGGTCTCCTCGAGCGAGTTGCGCGCGTCGGCCGCGACCTCCTCGTCGTCGCGCAGCTCGTTCTTGTGGCTGCTCACCCAGTGCAGCACCGGGCCGGGCTGGTAGCGGCGCGGGTCGAGGTCGAGGTCGCGGATGACGAGCGTCATCAGCCGCTTCTGGTCCTGGGCGTCGTAGATCGAGAAGTTGGACTTGAAGCCCAGCTTGTCGATCTCCTTGCGCAGGATCCGCACGCACGCGGAGTGGAACGTGCTCACCCACATCACCCGCGCCCGCCGGCCGACGAGCGCCTCGACCCGCTCCTTCATCTCGGCCGCGGCCTTGTTGGTGAACGTGATCGCCAGGATCGAGCCCGGGTGCGCCTTGCGCTCCGAGATCAGCCAGGCGATCCGGCGGGTCAGCACCCGGGTCTTGCCGGACCCCGCGCCGGCCACGACGAGCAGCGGCGTGCCCGCGTGCTGCACCGCCGCCCGCTGCGGCTCGTTGAGTCCCTCGAGCAGCTCGTCGGCGGTCGGTCCACGACGAGTGGTCCGGGGCTCCTCGGCCGGGGGCGCCTCGAAGCCGGGGAGGTCCAGGCCGGGCTGGGGCGACGGCGTACTCATGCTGTTCGCAGCCTACGTGGGGCCACCGTCGGTGCCGCTGCCGCGCCGACGCCGCCGACGACCTAGACGTGCGCGGAGGACCAGAAGACCGCGACGCAGACGTTGACGACCGACAGCAGGAGCAGGCCGGCCCACAGGCCCTGGGGGATCCGCTCCTTGCGGAGGTTGGCCATGACCAGCACCAGCAGCACCAGGCCGATCAGGCCCTTGACCGCGATCTTGGCGTTGTCGACGTCGGCGTCGTCGGCCTCGAGCACGCCGACCAGGGCGATGCCGGCCACGAACGCGGTCCCCGCCCCGTCGCGCATCGCCGCGTTGACGACCTTCTCGGGCACCCGGGCCTGGACGAGCAGGCCGCCGATGAACGCCGCGAACCCGAGGATGTGCAGGACGAGCAGCAGGTGCCGGAGGAACTCCATGGCCGCAGACTAGCCAGTCGGCCTCCCGGGGTCCGGCGACACCTCAGTCGGGTGTCAGGTAGCGCTCGACGAGGAACAGCGCCACGCCGACGCCGACCAGGCCCGCGCACCAGAGCAGCGAGGCCGGGTCGTCGTAGATCGACCAGCAGAGGATCGCCGCGTTGCCGACCAGGCCCACCACGAGCAGCGGCGTGCTCGCCCGGAACGTCTTGTCGGACTCGTCCCGGCCGCGCAGCCGGAAGACCGAGACGATCACCAGCATGTAGATGAACAGCAGGAAGAGCACGGTCACCAGGGCCAGCCGCTCGATGAGGTTCACCTCGGAGCCCGCCTCGGTCAGCAGCGTGCCGGTCACGAGCAGGCCGGAGACGACCGCGGCGCTGAAGAGCAGGCCCACCCAGGGGCTGCGCCGGCTGGAGTGCAGCTTCGCGAACACGTCGGGTACGACGTCCTCGCGCGCCATCCCGTAGAGGATCCGGGGCTGCGTGACGACCGCGACGAGCGTGGTGTTGGTGATGGCGATCATCGCGATCACCGCGAACAGGTTCGACATCACCCCTGTGCTGACCGGGAGCACGTCCTTCTCGATGACCTCGAGCAGCGCCGCGTCGGAGTCGGCGAGCGTGGGGGTGTCGACGGTCAGCGCCGCCGCCACGGAGACGAGCACGTAGACCAGCCCGGCCACGACCATGCCGCCGATCAGCGAGCGCGGGAACGACTTGTGCGGGTCGATGGTCTCCTCCGCGACGTTGGCGGTGTTCTCGAACCCGGTCATCGCGAAGAACGACAGCGCGACACCGGCGAGCACCGCGAGCCCGACGTTGCCGTCGGTGTCGACGTCGAGGAGCGTGCCGAAGTGGGCGTTGCCCTCGGCGACGTACCAGATGCCGATGACCATCACGATGATCAGCCCGGCGAGCTCGACGAACGCTATCAGCATGTTGACGACCACCGACTCGGTGATGCCGATGAAGTTGACCACCGAGAGCGCGGCGACGAAGACCAGCGTGACGAGCAGCGCCGGCGGGCCGGCCCAGAGCTCGGCGAAGTACGACGCGAAGCCGCTGGCCAGCGACCCCGCGGCGGCGAAGCTGGCCGACAGGAACGACACCGTCACCAGGAAGGTCAGCACCTTGCTGCCGAACGCCTTGTTGACGTAGAGCGAGGCCCCGGCGGCCTGGGGGTACTTCGTCACCAGCTCGGCGTACGCCGTCCCGGTGATCGCCGCGATCGAGATGCCGACCGCGAAGGCGATCCAGAAGGCGCCGCCCACGGCCGCGGCCACCAGCCCGATGAGGACGTAGATGCCGGAGCCCAGGACGTCGCCGAGGGTGTAGAAGAACAGCTGGCGGCCGGTGATGGTCCGCTTGAGGTCGCTCCGCTCGCGGCTGCCGTCGTCGGCCCGCACGTCTGTCGCGCTCACGCGAGGATGTACCCCGGCGGCTGGGCCCACTAACGAGCGGTCGCGGCGGTCGGTCTAGAGCAGGCGCCGGTCGGAGGCCCAGCGGGTGAGCTCGTGGCGCGAGGAGAGCTGGAGCTTGCGCAGCACCGAGGACATGTGGGTCTCGACGGTCTTGATCGAGATGAACAGCTCCTTGGCCACCTCCTTGTAGGCGTAGCCGCGCGCGATCAGCCGCATCACCTCGCGCTCCCGCTCGGTGAGCCGGTCGAGGTCCTCGTCGACAGCGGCCACCTCGATCGAGCCGGCGAACGCGTCGAGCACGAAGCCGGCCAGCCGCGGTGAGAACACCGCGTCCCCGTCGGCGACCCGCCGGATCGCGGAGACGAGCTCGGGGCCGGTGATCGTCTTCGTCACGTAGCCCCGGGCGCCGCCGCGGATCGTGCCGATCACGTCCTCGGCGGCGTCGCTCACCGACAGCGCGAGGTAGCGGGTGTCCGGCGACGTGGCCCGGCGCATCACCTCGGCGCCCCCGCCGCCCGGCAGGTGCACGTCGAGCAGGACGACGTCCGGCCGGTGCTCGCCGATCGCGGCGACCGCCTCGTCCACGTCGGCCGCCTCGGCCAGCACCCGGACCACGCCGGCGCCGGCGGCCTCCAGCTCGGCGCGCACGCCGCGCCGGAACATCGCGTGGTCGTCGACGATCACGACGCCGATCGTCCCGGTCTCTGTGCTCATCGGGTGCTCACTCCTCGTCAGCCTCCTGGTCCGCGGGCCGGGGCAGGTGCAGGTGCACCTCGGTGCCCTCGCCGACGGCGGAGCGGATCGTCGCGGTGCCGCCGTGCCTGTCCATGCGGTCGATGATGCTGTGCCGGACGCCGTACCGGTCCTCGGGGGTCGCGTCCGGGTCGAAGCCCTTGCCCCGGTCCCGGACGAACACGTCGACCGCCTCGCCGGTGATCTCGGCGTACACGTCGACCCGGCTCACGCCGGCGTGCTTGGCGGCGTTCGTGACCGCCTCGCGGGTCGCCGCCACCGCGGGCCGCAGCGCCTCGGTGAGGTCCCGGTCGCCGACCGTCACCACGTCGACGGCGACCCCGTGGGCGTCCTCGACCTCGGCGGCGACGCCGCGCAGTGCGCTGGCGACGGTGGCCTCGTCGGTGGACTCCTCCGAGTACAGCCACGCGCGCAGGTCGCGCTCCTGGGACCGGGCCAGCCGGGCGACGGTCGCCGCGTCGTCGGAGTTCTTCTGGATCAGCGCCAGCGTCTGGAGCACGGAGTCGTGCAGGTGGGCGGCCATGTCGGCGCGCTCCTGGGTGCGCACCCGCTCGGCCCGCTCCTCGGTGAGCTCGCTGGCCAGCCGGAAGATCCACGGCCCCATCACCAGGCCGAGCCCGGCCACCCCGGCGAGGGCCGCGAACGTGACGTCGAGCGCCACGGAGAGGGAGCCGCTGCGCAGCGAGAAGACCAGCAGCGCGACCACGATGAGGCCGGCGCCCGCGGCCAGGCGCGCGTACGACGCCCAGCCGCCGTCGCCGAGGATCACCCGGGAGACGTTGATCCGGCCGGTCGTGTCGAGCCACCGCTCGCGCTGTGCCTCGTCGGCCTGCCGCCACAGGAGGGCGATGCCGGCGATCGCGATCGCCACCGGCCAGATCAGCGCGCCCCGGCCGAAGACCGCCTCGGTCGCGAAGAGCAGGCCGAGCCCGAGCGCCGCGAGGGCGACGACCGGACCGGCGTCGGTCAGCCGCCGGATCCGGCCCGGACGGCGGCCGCCCCGGGTCGCACTCTCCAGCCCGGGCGCCGCGGTCTCGAAGTGGTCCCCCGCGGGCAGGAACAGCCACAGCCCGGCGTAGAAGAAGATGCCCATCCCGCCGATCACCGCGGTCAGCACGAACGCGACCCGCACCCACAGCACCGGAACCGCCAGGTGGCGCGCCAGGCCGGACGCCACGCCGCCGATGATCGGCTCGTGGAGGTCTCGGGTGGCCCGGCGCGGGGCGCGCGCGGCCGGGGCGGAGGGGCTGCTCATGGAACCTCAATCGTCACACAGGGCGCGGTGCGCAACCATGAGGACGAACCCCGGTCCGACCCTGAGGCGCACCCTGGCGGCACGGGCCGGAACCAGGGTGCTCCCCGATGGTGCGGGCCCCCGCGAGAGCGCAGTCTGGATGACATGACACAGAACCCTCCCGAGGCCCCGGCCGACCACCCGTCGGACGCCGGCGCCGCCGGCCCGGACACCGGACCCCGGGTGACCCGCGACGAGGTCCGCGACCTCGGCCGGCTCCGCCTCAGCCGCGACGACCGCAAGATCGCGGGCGTCGCGGGCGGTCTGGCCCGGCACCTCGACATCGACCCGATCATCCTGCGCGTCGCGTTCGTCGTGCTGATCTTCTTCGGCGGCGCCGGGCTGCTGCTCTACGCCGCCTTCTGGCTCCTGGTGCCCGAGGAGGGCACGGAGGAGGCCAAGCTGCGTCTCGACGAGCGCAGCCGCGGGGTCGCGCTGGTCCTCGTCGGCGCACTCGCCGCCCTGGCGGTCATCGGCGACTCCGCCGGTGACTGGGGCTTCCCCTGGCCGCTGGCGATCGTCGGCGGCGTGATCGTGCTGATCGTCCTCGCCGTCCGCGGCGACTCCCACCGGCAGCCGGCACCTCCCGCCCCGCCGGCCGCGGCACCGTCACCCGGAGCTCCCGCCACCGGGCCGGCGTACCCGACCTTCGTGCCGCCCCCGCCGCCGAACCCGCGCAAGCGCGGTCCGATCCTGTTCTGGTTCACGATGGCGCTGTCCGCGCTCGCCGTCGGCGTCCTCGGGATCGTCGACGTGGCCGGCGCGGACGTCACCGACTCGGCGTACCCCGCGCTCGTGCTCGGGATCATCGGCGTGATGCTCGTCGTCGGGGCGTTCTACGGACGCGCCGGTGGCCTGATCGCCGTGGGCCTGCTGACCGCCCTCGTGACCGCCGGCGCCACGGCGGCGCGCGAGGTCGACGCCGGGCACATCGACGAGCGTCCGCTCCTGGCGTCCAAGGTCGACGACACCTACGACCTGTGGGCCGGCCAGGTCGAGCTCGACCTGACCGCGGTCCAGGACCTGCGCAACCTCAACGGCCGCACCATCGACGTCGACACCACCTTCGGCCGGATCGTCGTCACCGTGCCGGACCGCCTGAACGTGGTGGTCGACGCCGACGTGGACGCCGGCGAGACCCGGCTCTTCGGCGACGACGAGGACCACTCGAACACCGCGAGGTTCGACTCGCCCGTCCCGGGCGCCCCCACCGTGCACATCAACGCCGACGTCACCTTCGGTGAGATCGTCGTCGAGGTCGAGAGGAGCCTGCGATGAGCGAGACCACGACCCCCACCCCCGACACCCCTCTGGAGACGCCCGCCCGGGAGAGCGGCCGGCACCCGGTGAACGTCGGCCACCTCGTGATGGGCGTCGCCCTGCTCGGCCTGGTGGCCGTGTGGGCGCTGATCGTCGGCGACGTGGTCGACGGCGACGACGTGCGCTGGCTGCTGCCGGCGCCGTGGGTCCTGGCCGGGGCCGCGGGCCTGGTCGCACTGGCCGCCACCGGCCACCGCCGCGGGACCCGCCGGGTCGGCTGGGTGGAACCCTCCGAGGACCGCACCGCCGACGCGGGCCCTGCCGACGCGGGCCCTGCCGGCGCGGGCCCTGCCG
>Ga0164243_10003590_pt1 | contig 24751 bp, 16 predicted proteins | sample OricompcompostOP_FD_108781 | JGI IMG/M metagenome (GOLD analysis project Ga0164243, IMG submission 108781) | Organic Plus compost microbial communities from Emeryville, California, USA - Original compost - Organic plus compost (OP) | ecosystem: Engineered > Solid waste > Mixed feedstock >...
GAGGGCTGGACGACCAGCAGCGGACTGAGCGACATCGGCTCCCATCCGGTTTCTTCGATGCACTCCCGGCGGGCGGCGTCAGCGGGTTCCTCGCCCGGGTCGACCTTTCCGATGGGGATCTCGTACGTCCAGGTGTCGGTGATGAACCGGTGTCGCCAGAGGAGCAGCACTTCGGCGTCGTTGTTGAGTACGACCGCGCCGGCGCTGGGCGGCGCGTGGATCACCTTGTGGGTGAGGCGACGGCCGTCGGGCAGTTCGACGTCGGCCTCGCGCACGTCCAGCCACCGGTCCTTGAACACCGTCTGTTCCGACCGCACCCGCCATCGCATGCCCCGAGTATGGAGGCCGGTCCGGCGGGCGTCCCGGGCCGTGAGCGCCCTCCCACGTGAGCAAGGGCACCTTGTACCACGCCAGGCGTTAACAAGGTGCCCTTGCTTATCCGCGGGGCTTGGCGAGGGCGGAGGGCCACCAGATGCGGGGGCCGAGGTCGTAGGCGAGCGCGGGGACCAGGATCGTGCGGACGACGAGGGTGTCCAGGAGGACGCCGAACGCGACCGCGAAGCCCAGTTCGGCCAGCGCCACGAGCGGCAGCACGCCGAGCACGGAGAAGGTCGCGGCGAGCACCACGCCGGCCGAGGTGATGACGCCGCCGGTGACCGCGAGCCCACGCACCACGCCGGGACGCGTGCCGTGTGTGAGCGTCTCCTCGCGGACCCGGGTCATCAGGAAGATGTTGTAGTCGATGCCCAGCGCGACCAGGAACACGAAGGCGAACAAGGGGAACGACGGGTCGGCACCGGCGAACCCGAAGAGGTGGGCGAACACCCAACCGCTGACCCCGAGCGTCGCGCCGAACGAGAGCACGACGGTGATCATGAGGAGCACCGGGATCAGGAGTGCGCGCAGCAGCAGGGACAGCACGACGAAGATGACGCCCAGGACCAGGGGGATGATGAGGTTCCGGTCGTGGATGGCGGCCTTCCTGACGTCGAGGTTCGACGCCGACTGCCCGCCGACCCGCGCGTCGGCGCCGGGGATCGCGTGCACCGCCGCCCGGATGCGCTCGATGGTGTCGTAGGCGGCCGGCGAGTCGTAGGAGTCGGTGAGAACGGCATTGACGACCGTACGGCCATCGATCGGTGTCACCTGGAGCCCGGCGGGCGGGCAGCCGCCCGCGGACGGCTGGCCGGCACCGCCGGACAGCGAGGCGGCCTTGCCGGCGTCGAGCTGGACACACACCGAGCCGGGGGCCTGAGACACGCCCGGTACCGCCCGTACGGCGGCGAGAACCTCGTCCGTCGCGCTGGCGTTGAGCGCGATGATGGCCGGCGCCCCCGCGCCCCTGGCGAACTTGTCGTCGTAGATGTGCTGCCCGGCGACCGCGTCCGGCGTGTTCGTGAAGCTCTGTACGGTGGACAGGCCATCGGTCTTGAGCGCGCCGATGCCGGTCAGGCACGCGAGCAGCACGACCGTCGTCACGATCCAGGCCACGCGCGCGTGCCCGGTGACGGCGCGGGCGATCCGGCCCCAGACGCCCGCCGTGCCCGGCTCGGGTGCGGGGGAGGCCGTGGTGGGGCGCCGGGGCCAGAAGACCCACCGTCCCGCGGCGGCGAGCGCCACGGGCAGGAACGACATCATGACCAGCAGCGTGCAGGCGATGCCGATGGCCGCCACCGGACCGAGGCTCTTGTTCGAGTTGAGTTCGGAGAAGCTGAGGCACAGCAGGCCCGCGATGACGGTGGCGGCGGAGGCGACGATCGCCGGGGCCGACTCCCGCCAGGCCTTGACCATCGCGTCGGTGCGGTGCTCGTACCGGTGCAGTTCTTCGCGGTAGCGCGCCACCAGCAGCAGCGCGTAGTCGGTGCCGGCGCCCAGCACGAGCACGGAGAGGATGCCCTGGCTCTGCCCGGTGAGCGTGAGCACGTCGTGCTCGGCCAGATAATAGATGATGATCGATGACAGCCCGAGTGCCAGGAGTGCCGCGAACAGCGGGAAGAACCACAGGACGGGCGATCGGTAGACGAACAACAGGATGAGGACGACGACGCCGGCCGCGGCCAGCAGCAGGGTGCTGTCCAGACCGTTGAACGCGCTGATGAGCGCGACGAGCAGGCCGCTCGGGCCGGCCGGAAAGACGGCCAGCCCGCCCGGCAGCCCCTGTTCGGCGGCCGCCACGACCGCCTCCTCGGCTCTGGTGAGTTCGTCCCCGGAGACGCTCGCGCCGTTGGCCTTCGTCGCCAGCGGCGCGAAGATCGCCGCCGCGGTGCCGTCCGCCGAGTAGGTGACCGGTCCGAGCATCGCGGCGTCGATGCCGGGTACGGCGGCGACCCGGCCACGAGCGGCCTCGATCGCGGCCCGGTCCTCCGCCGTGAGTCCGCTGGAGCGCAGGAAGACGAGGAAGCCGGGCAGCGCCTGCGCGGGGTCGAACCGCGCGGCCTCGTCGGCGGCGAGGGTCGACTCGGCCGAGGGCGGCAGATAGGCGGCGTTGTCGTTCTTCTGGACCTCGGAGAGCTTGCCCTGGTACGACCCGCCGTACCCGCCGACGAGCAGCACGGCGAACGCCACCGCGACGAGGGCGAAGACCGGAACTCGCCACCGCCGCACCGGCTGCTCGCGACGATCGTCGCCCGCCGCGTCGCGACCTGGCCCCACGGGCGAGAGGCTATATCGGATGACGCTGGGATATCTCGTACATGGCTCGATTCGCCCCTTCTGTCATCCGTCTGGTCCCGCCGACCGTTAGCTGGGGAAATCCGCAGGAACTCGGTGAGTTCTTGCATGGCTCACCGACGTGCTGTTCGTAGTCTCGGTGCGAGGCGGCGAGGAGGTAGGCGGCGATGGCGGTTCTGTCCGAAATATGCGTAGAGGTCGAGTGCCCCGAGTTGTCCGGGATCGACGCGGACGCGCTCGAACTCCTCGGCGCTCACGTGGACGCGCTGACCCGGTTGCTGTCGCCGTGGACGCTCGACGACCGCGCCACGACGGCGGAGCTGGTGCGGGAGACGCTTCGGCGGGCATCGATGAGTGTCGAGTCCATCACGGACCCGGCGGCGGTGTGGCCGTGGCTGCGCACGCTCGCCAGCCGCGTCGCGATCGACCACCGCCGGTCGACCCCGCGGCCCACCCAAGCGGTCGGTCGCGGGGAGACGGCCGAAGGCGCCCACGCGACCGTACGGGGAGACGGGACCGGCCACGGCGAGGACCCCGCGGTCGCGCTGGAGCCCGAGCACCGACGTGTGGCGATCGAACTCTTCGCCCGCGGCCGGACGGTGGCGCAGGTCGCCCGCGTCCTGGGCATGGCCGAGGAGGACGTCTCGCGGCGTGGCTACGAGGCGCTGCGTGCGCTGCGCGCGGCCGTACGGGACCACGCTCCGGCCGACGGGTAGGCGCAGGGCCGCTGGTGGTGCCGTCGCGCAGAACTGTGCTGATCAATCTGGGGGCGTGGGTGAACGCCGCCGTCCCGGCCGTCGTACACCTGTCAGCGGTGTGCGCAGGTTGGGAGGCACGATGACCTTGCCGGATGGCGTTTCGGGTCCAGGTTCGCTGTGGCCGCCGCCCGAGGGGCCTCGCCACCGCAGGTCGTCGGTGCAGGAGCGCCAGCGTCCCGAGCCGGAGCTGTCGACGGCGCTCGACCCGGAGACGCCACCGCCGTCACTGCGGACCAAGGCCGCCCGTCGCGGCGCGGTGTTGCTGGCCGTCGCCGTCGGGGTGCCGGTGGCGGTGATCGGCCTCGTTCTCTTCAGCACCCTCAACGGCGCCGGCTCGCCGGTCACGCAGCCGGCCGGGCGGCCGGGCTACACGCAAGCGCCCGGCGTCTCGGCGCCTGTGCCGACCGCGCCTGCGCCGGAGGCTTCCGGGGCGGAGTCGGCCGGACCGGAGTCGGCGGGCCCGGCGTCGGCGGGCCCGACGGTGCGGGACGCGGCCGCGAGCTCCGGCAGCGCATCCGGTACGGGATCGGCGACGGCCGGCTCGGGCGCCGCGGCGGGCCCACCCCCGCTGATCGTCGACAACTTCGACGGCAGTCCGTCCTGGCGCCGGCTGGGCGGCTGGGGCAGCTGGGGCAGCGGGGCGTGGGGCGGCTACAACGACCTCGGCGACACCACCGGCTACGACGACTTCGTCAGCGCCGCCATCGCCAATGGCGCACTCACGCTCACCTACGACGACGACGGCTGGTTCGGCAGCTACATCGGTATCGACCTCAGTTCCTACACGTACCTGGTGCTGCGGGTCCGGGGGAGCGCCGGTGGTGAGCAGTCGCACGTGCGGGTCAGTCTCGGCGGCGTGCGGCGGATGCTCTCCGACCTGACCCTGGCCGACGGCACGCGCCCCGTCATCACGACCGCCTACCGCGACATCCGCATCCCCTTGGCGGCCAACGGCTTCCCCCGCGCTCAGCCCGGCGAGTTGGAGCTCGACTTCTGGCACGGCGGAGCCGGCACCATCAGCATCGACGAGATTCGTTTCGAGTGAGACGTCGGGTCGCGCGCGGTGGAACCTGCGCCGAACCCGGCACGCTGTCCAGGCCGTGCACCAGGTGGCCGGAACGGTGATCCGGCCAGAGTGGAGACGGTAACCGTGGCAGTGAGCGCATCGTCCGTGCGCACGGCGACGGCCGCCACCCGGCTGCTCGCCCAGGCTGACTTGCTGGCAGAGATTCGTGCCGAGGCCCGCGACGCGGTGCTGCCCGTCGCCGCTCGGCTGACCGTGCTGCGCCTGCTCTGCCAGCAGAACCGACGGCTCGACCAGGCCCAGATCGAGGATCTGGCCAGCCTGGCGGTCGACGCCGCGCTGGTCACGCGGGTGCTCGACTCGGGCGTGGCCGACCGGATCCAGCGCAGCGCGCAGGCTCGGGCGGCGGCCACCCTGGCCCGGGAGCCCGGCCTGCCGCCGGCCCAGCGTCAGCGGGCGATCGAGGCGGCCGGCGCGCTGGCCCGGATGAGCCGGCTGGCCCGGGAACTGCAGACGCCGGAGTATGAGGAGCAGGTACGCCGGCAGGTCGCTCGGCTGCGCGAGCAGGTATCCCAGTGTCGACCTGTTTCTCTTCCTGGTCACCTGGCCGTACGCACCGCGGCGCAGGTGCGGGCGGCCGCGGCGGCACTGGCCAACCGCCGCCAGGTTCTGCGCCCCGAGCAGCTGGTGCGGCGCCGCTCCCGTCAACGACGCATGGCCGAACTGGCCGAACGCCTCGTGGCCAGCGCGACGCTGCCCGGCCAACCCACCGCGCCGCTGTCCCGGCCCGGCAATCCGGCGCTGCTGGCGTGGCTGCGCGCCATGATGCTGGACCAGCGCCTCTACGACCCCGCGGCGGAGCATGCCGCGGCCCGGTCCTGGCTCGGCACGGACCTGTTCGGCCATTGGCAGCCCGAGCCGCCACCGGACTTCCTGGCCGGGGTGACGTACCCGTTGCCCGCCGAGCTGGTGGGTCCGTTCCTGCGCCGGCTCAGCCTGACCGAGCCGACTCCCACGGCGGCCGATCTCAGCGTCGCGTCGCTGACGCGGGACAAGGCCGTGGTGAGCGCCGCCGAGCGTGCCGAGCCGCGGCGCGCCTGGGCCGGCCCGTTGACCGGCCCGGTTCCCCTGTCCGCGGTCACCGAGATTCCCCGTGTCGTGCACGGCATCTGGCTCGGCCGGCCCCTGCCCGAGGGCAGCGCGTTCTGGCGCAGTTACGCCGGACTGGCCGACCACTACCGGGGGCAGCTCGACGTCGTCGTCTGGACCGACCTGCGGCGGGGCCACCTCGACGCGCCTGCCGCCCAACGTATGGTCGATTGGGCCCGAGCGCACGGCATCGCGCTGGTGAACGTGGCCGAGGTCTTCCACGCCGGCGCCCCGATGCCGTTGGCGTTTCCCGTAGCAATGGAAATGGGTCGATGTGTGCCGGGTGGGTTCGCGGCCGCGAGCGATCACCTGCGGGTGGAGATCGCGTACCGGTTTGGCGGGCTCTACGCCGACGGCGACCTGGTCTTCGCTCCGGAAGGCATTCCCGAACTGCTGGACCGGGTGGCCGCCTCGCCATGGGGCTTCACGCTCAACGCCTTGCGTGAGCGGTACGTCTGGAACGACCTCATCGCCGCGCCCGCGGGCCACCCCGCCATGGCGCTCTGGCGTGAAATAGCCAGATTGAACTATTTACGGTCGGTGGTTGCGTTGTGCGGCGGTCGGATCACCTCACCGCCACCGCGGGAGCGCCACAACTCCGCCTGGACCTGGGTGCTCACGCCGGCGCGTAGCGGTCGGATGCACCACCACCTGCTGCGCCGGCTGCGCCTGCCGGTCGCCGAACTGGTCCCGGTACGGCCGGTCATCCGCGCCGGAAGCGAGCTGAGCTGGGTGCCGCCCGCCAGCGGTGAGCCGGCCGTGCCGCACCCCGAAGGCGCGGACGTCCTTCCCGCGCTGCAGCGCGGCGTCGCCTACCTGCGCTGGCAACTGCTGGCCCGCCTGGGCGACCTGCACCTGACCGGATTCGACCCGGTGATCCGCGGCCTGCCCGAGCCGGACGTGGCGTGGGGCGCGCTGCTGACGGCACTGCCGGAACTCATTCGCGACCTTCGTCCGGTCACCTCGGTGACGGCGACCCGCCGGTACGACAACGCGGTGCTGCACGAGGTCGCGCTGCCGCCGGAGGCGCGTCGGCTGCTGCGCCGCTCCGACGGCCCGTGGATCGGGGCCGGTCAGGACGAGGGCCGTGGGCACGTGTGGCTGCTCGACGAGATGGTCGTTCCCGCCCGGCTGGCCCGGGCTCACACCTGAACTCCCGCAGCCCCCAAAGACGTGCGGAAGTCGAATCTCGGGAGGGAGGATCGGTGTTCAAGATGGCAGGCCGCCACCGCCGTGAGCAGCGCCCTGCCGATGGCATCGAGATGCCGCCCGGTTGGCGGGTGCTGGAACTCCGGTCGGGTCTGCTGGTCACCAACGAGGACGGCCGGCCGCCGCAGCCGCCGATCGACCCAGGTCACTACGATCTCGTCGTCGCGAGTGCGGGTTACGTGCCCACGGTCGTGATCGCGGCCATCGCCCGGCTCGCCCGGTCGCTGCCCGAGGAGACCCAGCGCCGCCTGCGCCTGGCCGCGTGGGCCGACACCGACTCGCGAGGGCTCGCCGATCTGGCCGGCGCGCTGCGGCTGCCGCTCGTTCGGCTCGGCGAGGCGGAGCCGGTCGCGCCGCCGCCGTCCGCGCCCAACCCGGTCGACGCCCCCGCGGCGGCCGCCCCCGGTGCCGCCGGCTCCTCCGGTGACGCGTGGGTGTGGCAGGAGTTGCCGGCGCCGGCAACCGCGACGGACGCGCCGACCATGCCGGTCCTGCCGCCACCCTCGGCGCCGATCCCACCGCTGACCCCGGCACCCGCGGTGTCGGCGCCCTCGATGCCGGTGCTGCCGGTGTCGGCGCCTCCGATGTCGGCCCCTCCGATGTCGGCCCCTCCGGCGCCGGTGCCCTCGATGCCGGTGCTGCCGGTGTCGGCGCCTCCGATGTCGGCGTTTCCGGTGTCGGCTCCGCCCGTGTTCACGCCGTCGCCGGCACCGGCGCCTGCGGTGTCGGCGCCGCCGGCGTCCCCGGTCGCGCCGGCAGGGCCGCCGGCCACCGGCTTCACCATCGACGCCGACGGACGGATTCGGCTCGCGCCCGGTGCCGGGCAGGCGTGGCCGCAGCCGAGCCCCTACCCGCAGGCGGGCGCGCACCAGCAGCCCCCGGCGCCGACCGCCCCCCAGCCGCACGCCCCGACGCCGACGCAGCCGGCACCGCCGGTTGCCCACGTGCCGACGACTCCCGGAGGGCCGGCGACTTCCGGAGGGCCGGCGACTTCCGGAGGGCCGGCGACGCCGGTGCCGCCGCAGTCGCCGGTACCGGCAGGACCGCCGCCTGCGTCGCGTCCCTCCGCGAGCCCGCCACCGGTGACCGGGATTTCGGTGGCCGTGCCGGAGATGGCGCAGCCCCGGGCGGTCCCGCCCTCGGCCGAGGGCGTCTGGACGCGGGCGGGAGCCTCGCCAGCCGACCGGCCGACGCCCGTCCCGTCGACGCCTGTCCCGCCGACGAGCGACCGGGCGACGATCGTCCAACCGACGACCACTCCGGCCGCGACCGTGCCGCCTGCTTCGGGATCTGTCGATGCTCGTCCGACCCCGCCTCGTTCGCCCGGCCGGTCGCTCATCCGCCCGGCCCAGTTGCAGACCGTGGCGGCACGCTGGCGCGACCACAGCAGCTCCGCCGAGGACCGCCGGCAGTTTCGTGGCTCGCTGGGTTGGCGCTACGACGCGGCGACGCAGTACGTGACGCGGCTGCTCTCGGACCGTCCGGTGCTGCGGGCCACGGAGGACGAGGGGCTCGCGGCCGATCTCGCGGCGGTCCAGTACTTCACCAACTCCGGCGACCACGAGTTGCTGCGCAGCATCCGTACGGCCGGACTCACCGCGCCGGACACGCCGCTGCTCTCCTGTCTGGTCAGTGGTCTGCGCCGGCTGCCGGCGCTGGTCGGCCCCGTGGTGCGAGGTGGACCGGCCGATCCGAACGACCTCGCCGCGTACCAGCCCGGAACCGAGGTCGCCGAACCGGGACCGCTGCTCGCCCTCACCGACGTCATGGCCCCGCTGCGCGGCAACGCCGAGGTGCTGATCTGGTCGACGACCGCGCGGCAGTTGCAGGGGCTGACCGACCCGAAGGCCGCGCCCGCGGTGATGTTCCTGCCGGGCACGACCCTGCGGGTGCTGGGGCGCGATGGTGGGAACGAACTCGCCCAGATCCTCATGGTCGAGGTGCCGGCCGGGCGCACGCAGCCCGATCCGGCGCGGGAGGAACGGATCACGAACCGACTGCGCAGCATCGCCGCGGCCCGAACGGCGGCGAGCGCCTCGCCCCAGCCGGCTGAGCTCGGCTGGGCGATGCCGTGGTTGGCCCCGCTGCCCGGGATGGCGCCGACCACGCCGGACGCCCGGGCGCCACAGCCGACGAGTCCAGGAGGAATGCCATGAGTTCAGGACTCGGACCGGTCGGGGTGATGGTGGCGACGCCGGTGCCCGCCGCCGCGCCACCACCGGAACCGGTGCCGGGCGAACCCGGGGAGTTGGCGGCGTACCTCGCCTACGCCCTCGCCGGCAGATTGAATGATGTCGATATTGCAATCATCCGTACGCACGTGGCCGATGGGGAGGCGGACGAGGCGGTGCGGGTGTTGGCTGCCGCGATGGCGGAGTCCGAGGTCGAGCTGACCGCGGCCGAGGCCCGGGTGGCACGCGCCTGCCTGCCGGTCGACTCCCCGGCGCTGCGGAACCTGCGGCTCACCGAGGCGCCCCCGCAGGGCCGGTTCCGGTTCAGTCCGGCGCCCGACGGCCCGGCGCCACGCCTGCTGGAGGCCGCGATCTCGGTCTCCGAGTGGATCGAGGGAATCGCCGGCATCTGGTTCACGCTGCGCACCTCGGAGACGGCCACCGCCGCCCCCGTGTGGTTGTGCGAGGCGCGCGTCGGCAGCGATCTGATCGAGATCACCGGAGAATTCCAGCACCGCTTGGCCGTGCTGGGCGAGACGCCGCCGCGGGTGGAGGTGTTCACGCCGGAGTCGCCGCTCATGCCGTACCACCGGGAGGCGCTGGCCCGGGCCGAGCTCGTCTGGATCGCCCCGGACCTGCCCGCGCTCGCCATGGCCCGCACGTTCGACGGCTCCGACCCGCGGACCGGACCGTACTTCGCCCCGGACCACCTCCGGCTGGCCGAGCGCGACCGGGACCGCCTGCTGGAGTACCTCACCGCCGCCGAGGTGGTGATGACCGGCGGCGCCATGCCGGACGTGCTCGACCCGTCGCTGGGCCCGGTGGTGCCCATGGCCTTCCGCTGCGACGGGACCTGGATCTGGACCGAACCGGTCATCTACTACCTGCAGCGGTACGGGTTGGTGCCCGATCCCGGTCTCACCGACCACGTGCTGCGCGCCAGCGTCCTGCCGGGACCCTGCAGCCCGCTCACCCGGACGCGAGCGCTGGCCACCATCACCGGCCCCGCGCCGGCCAACGAGCCAGGAAGGGCGTCATGAGCACCCGTCTTGCCCAGGGTCGGACCGTGCTGACCGTGGCGACCGGTCAGCCCGACTGCTACCGGACCATCACCGACGCGATCAGTGCCGCGTCGGCCGGGGATGTGGTCTCGGTGCGGCCAGGGAACTACGTCGAATCGATCACGATCGACAAGGACATCACCCTCTGCGCGGCCGGTCCGGTCGAACTGGTGACGATCGAGCACCGCGACGGGCCGGTCATCAAGCTCGCGACCGACTCGGCCGTGGTCGCCGGCCTGACGATCGCGCACCGGGGTGACGCCTCCGCCGCGATCGAGGTGCCGTCGGGCCGCCTGCGTTTGGACGAGTGCGCGCTGGCCACCGAGTCTGCCGCCGGCCTGTGGGTCTACGACACGGGCGAGGCGATCGTGCGCGCGAGCCGGTTCACCAACTCGGTCGGCGCCGGCATCATCTTCGCCAACGGCGGCCGGGGCGAGGTCACCCAGAGCACCTTCGAGAAGGTCAACGCAGCCGCCGTGGTGATCCGCTCGGGCGCTGATCCCACCATCTCGCAATGCACATTCAACGATCTTGAGGCAAGTGCGGTGCTCGTCGCCGACGGGGGCCGCGGCACCATCGCGGACTGTGAGATCCAGGGCGCCGGCAATCCGGCGATCGCGGTCGAGGGCGGCGGCAGCCGCCCGATCCTGCGCCGGGTCACCGTCACCAAGCCCACCGGCGCCGGCATCCTGGTCGCCGCCGGCGCGACGCCGGTGTTCGAGGAGACCACGGTGGTGTCCGCCGCCGCCCAGGGCATCGTGCTGGCCGAGCGCGCCGCGCCCGACGTGCGTCGGCTCTCGGTGCGCGACTCCGCCGGCTACGGCATCCACATCCTGGGGGACGCGCGCGGCGCGATGTCCGGCTGCGAGGTGATCGGCGCCAAGGCCACCGCGGTGCACGTGACCAACAGCTCGACCTCGTTCGATTCCTTGACCGTCCGGGGTGCTGCCGGTGACGGCGTGCTGGTCGAGGGCGGCCACGTGGCGATCACCAACAGCACGGTGGAGGCGGCGGCCGGGGCCGGGGTGCGCGTCGGCGCCGGCGCCGTGGTGGATCTCGGCGTGACCGCCATCCGCCAGTGCGTCAGCGGCATCGAGTGGCAGGCGGGCGGCGCCGGGCAGGCCGAAGGCTGCGAGATCAGCAACAACCGCGGGGACGGCATCCTCGTGGCCACCCGCGAAGAGGTCAGCGTGCGCGACTGCCGGCTGCTGGCCAACCTCGGTGCCGGTCTGCGCCTGGCCGACCCGAGCGTGAGCGTGCGGGCGATGGGCATCGAGAGCCGTGGCAACGGTCGCCCCGACGACGTCGCCACCGACGGTGGACCGGCGGGCGGCACGACTGGTCGATCCCGCACCCAGCGCCCGCCCTCGGCCCCCGGCGGGGGCGGAGGCGGTCCGGACCCGGCGGCGAACGATCAGGCCGCGGCACCGCCCGCACGTCCCGCGGCCGGGGCGGAGCCGGAGGAGTTGCAGGCGACCCTGGACCGCCTGAACGCGCTGGTCGGGCTCGACGGGGTGAAGCGGGAGGTGGCCACGCTGGTGCGCCTGCACCAGATGGCCGAGCGCCGTACGCTCGCCGGCCTGCCGGCCCCACCGCTGAGCCGGCACCTGATCTTCACCGGCAACCCGGGCACCGGCAAGACCACCGTGGCCCGGCTCTACGGGGAGATCCTGGCGAAGCTGGGCGTGCTGCCGACCGGGCAGCTCATCGAGGTCGGCCGCGCCGATCTGGTCGCCAACGTGGTGGGTGGCACCGCCATCAAGACCACCGAACGGTTCACCGCGGCGATCGGCGGTGTCTTCTTCATCGACGAGGCCTACACCCTCGCCCCCGTCGGGTCCGGTGGCCCCGACTTCGGCCGGGAGGCGGTGGACACTCTCGTGAAGCTGATGGAGGACCACCGCGACGAGGTGGTGGTGATCGTCGCGGGTTACACCCACGAGATGCGCGCGTTCCTCGCGGCCAACCCCGGTCTCGCCTCCCGCTTCTCCAAGACCATCGAATTCACCGACTACACGGCGGCCGAACTCGTCCAGATCGTCGACGGGCTCTGCCTCAGCCACGACTACCGGCTGGAGTTCGAGACCCGCACGGCGCTGCAGTCGTACTTCCAGCGGCTGCCCCGGGACAACGCCTTCGGCAACGGCCGGGCCGCGCGCAAGGTCTTCGAGGAGATGCTGGGCCGCCACGCGTACCGGCTGGCCGAGGTGGCCGAACTCGACCAGGCGGCGATGACCTGGCTGCTCCCGGAGGACCTGCCGGAGCTGCCGGGTGGTGGTGTCGGCGCCGGTGCCGGCATGACCGACACCGAGCGCGTCGAGATCCTCATGAACGAGCTGCAGCGCATGGTCGGCCTCGCCGACGTCAAGCGCGAGGTCGCCAACCTCGTCGACCTGCTCGCCTCGGCCCGGCAGCGGCAGCGGGCCGGACTGCCCGCTCCGCCGATCGGACGGCACCTGGTCTTCGCCGGTCCCCCCGGCACCGGCAAGACGACGGTGGCCCGGCTCTACGGGCAGATCCTGGCCGCGCTCGGCGTGCTGCAGCGTGGCCAGGTGGTCGAGGTGGCGCGCGGCGACCTGGTCGCCTCGTACGTGGGCCAGACGGCCCGCAAGACCACCGAGGCGTTCGACCGGGCCCGTGGTGGCGTGCTTTTCATCGACGAGGCCTACTCGCTGACCGCCTCGGCCCACGGCTCGAACGACTTCGGCCGGGAGGCGATCGACACGCTGGTCAAGCTGATGGAGGACCACCGCGACGAGGTCGTGGTCATCGCCGCCGGGTACGAGGCCGACATGGAGCAGTTCCTGGCCGCCAACCAGGGTCTCGCCTCGCGCTTCTCACGGCGGATCCGGTTCGCCAACTACAGCACCGACGAGCTCGTCACCATCGTCAACCACCACGCCGCGGCCGCCGGCTACGACTGCACCGGCCCGACGATCGGCGCGCTGCGCACCCACTTCGCGGGCACGTCGCGCGGCCCGTCGTTCGGCAACGGCCGGTACGCCCGCCTGGTCCTGGACGAGGCCATCACCCGGCATGCCCGCCGCATGCGGGCCCGGACCTCGCCGACGGTCGAGGAGATGACGATGCTGCTGCCCGAGGACATCCCCGCGCCGGGCGAAGTGGGCATGCATGCGACGTCCTGATCGCTGCCCTTCACGCGTCGACCCCGGCGCACCGTCGACCGAGGGGTTCTCGGTCGGCGGAGCGCCGGGGTCGGGCGCATCAGCGACGGGTGCTTCGGAGCCGGGTGCTTCGGCTCTGGGCGGTTCGGTGTCAGGCCCGCAGCAGCGCGGGATCGAGGGTGTCGCGCAGGCGGCGCAGGGCGTAGAAGACGCGGCTCTTCACCGTCCCCGCCGGAACGCCCAACCGGCTCGCCGCCTGCACCGCGGTGCGGTCGTGCAGGAACGTCTCCACCAGCGCGGTCCGGTGCTCGTCGGGCAGGGTCCGCAGCGCCTTGTCGAGGATGATGCGGGTCAGCACGCCCGGGTGGTCGTCGGTGCTGGGCGGTTCGGCGACCGCGTCCAGCTCGGTCTCCTGCGGCCGGCGGCGGGCGGCGCGGTGCTGGTCCACCGCGATGTTGTGCGCGACCTGCTTGAGCCAGCCGCGCACCGAGCCACGGTCCTCGGTCAGCCGGTCCGCCCGCTGCCAGGCCCGCAGGAAGGTCTCCTGCACCACGTCCTCAGCGAGCTGGCGGTCACCGCCGACCAGCTTGACGCAGTACAGCATCAGCATGTCTCGATGTTCCTGCATGATCCGCCGGAGCGTCTCGTCGCGGCAGTCGCTGATGTCCAACGTCGTCTGTGCAGCCATAGAACTCAGTCTCGGGCGATGATCGGCTCCCGTCGGTGGGGCGGACCCGCCCGGTGCGGGTGCTGGCCCCACACTTGTGCGGGGGCAAACCCTACCCGCCGACGCAGGGAGGTGCAGGCGTGCGGATCGCGATCGCCGATGACGGCGCCCTGTTCCGGGGCGGCCTGACGCTGCTGCTCGAGGCCGCCGGTCATGAGGTCCGGTACGCCGTGGGCGGCGGCGACGAGCTGGTCGAGCTGCTTCGTGCCGACCCGGTCGACGTGGCCGTGCTGGACATCCGGATGCCGCCCGAACCCGAGGGTGGCCTGGTCACCGCCGGCCGCCTGCGGGCCAGCCATCCCGCCATGGGCCTGTTGCTGCTGTCGCACTTCGCGGAGACGCACTACCTCGTGCGCGTGCTGGAGATCGGCCCGCGCGCGATCGGCTACCGGCTCAAGGACCAGATCTCCAGCGTGGCCGCACTGAACGACACCCTCGACCGGATCGCGGCTGGCGAGATCGTCATCGATCCCTCGTTGACCAACCGGCTGGTCGAGCACACCCGCAATCAGCGCACGGAGCTGAGCGCGCTGACCTCGCGTGAACTGCACGTGCTGCGCCTGATGGCGGCCGGCATGTCCAACGCGGGCATCGCCGACGAACTCGGCATCTCGCGCAAGGCGGTGGAGAAGCACATCGGCGCCGTGTTCACGAAGCTGGACCTGCCCGACAGCCCCGGCGACAACCGCCGGGTGCTCGCGGTGTTGCGCTACCTGGAGCCCGCCGGCCAGCCCTGAGCCCCAGCCCGTACGGGTGCGCCCCCGCAGTGCCCGTACGGGTGCGCCCACCGCGCCGGCGCGTGCCCGTACGGGTGCGGCCACCGGGCCGGCGGGTCAGTGGCGCTCGCCCTCGGTGCGACGCCTGCGGGCCGCCATCGCGGCGGTGCCGGCGAGGCCGCCGACGATCGCGACCAGCGCGGCGGCGGCGACCAGCATCCCCGCCAGCGTCAGGCTGTCGCGATGCCCCGATCGCAGAGGCTGGGGCAGCGCCGGATCCGGGGCCACGACCGCCTGCTCGGACGCGTCCGGCGCCACCGGGTCCACCGCCGTCACCGCGGCGAACGGGTTCACGACGCCGCTGCCGAGGGTGGAGCGCGCCGACGGCGGGGCCGGATCGGCGGTCGCGATCAGCCGTTCGCGGACCTGTGCCGCGGTCAGTTCGGGCAGGTAGCCACGAACCAGCGCGGCGGCACCGGCGACGAGGCCGGTGGCGAGGCAGGGCGCCGAGCCCACGAGGTTGCCCGACCCCGACGGCGCGGCACCGACCAGGTCCGCGCCGGGCGCGGCGAGGTCGGGCGGCGCGGCGCCGCCGTTGGACGACGCGGTCAACGGCTTGCCGCTGCGTTGGATGGCGGCCACCGACAGGACCGAGCGGTATGCCGCCGGATGGGCCGTGCCTCCGGTCCGGCTGGTGCTGCCGGCGGCGATGACCAACCGGTCCTCGCGTTCGGCGCGCTCGACCGCACTGGCCAGCGCGGCCGAGCCGAACGGGGCGGCGGGCACCACCACGATGATGGATGCATCCGCATCACTGGCAGCATCGATGCCTCGGGCCAACACGTCCGGGTGCAGGTCGTCGAAGCTGTCGGCGACCCGGATCGGCACGATCACGGCACCGGGCGCGATGCCGGAGAACCCGGTCCCCGCCAGGGCGCCGGCCGCCACGAGGCTGGCGACGAAGGTGCCGTGGCCGGCGCAGTCGCTGTCGGCGCGGCCACTGTCGCGCACGTCCCGGCCCGCCAGTACCCGGCCGGCGAGCGCCGGCGCGGTCGCGCTCACGCCGGTGTCGATGACGGCCACGGTGACGCCGTCGCCGCGGCTGAACGGCCAGGCGCGCTGCGGTGCCAGCCGTTCCTGGGCCCATGGCACGGCCGGGTAGGCCACCTCGGCCGCGGGCACGCAGTCGGCGGCGAACGCCGGCGTGGCGGGCGGCGCCAGCGCGGCCGAGGCCGCCGCGACGACCGCGACCGCGAGGAGAGCAGGGGTTCGTCTCACGGCTCGGTCCAGCCGATCTGCAGCTGGGTCGCCGAGCGCCGGGTCACCACCTGGCCCCGTCCCGGCGGGAAGGGCCGCGGGCGTGCGCCGTTGAGCAGCGGCATCTCGGTGGCCGGCACGGACAGCGCCAGGTCGGGCGTGTTCGACTCCTGCAGGCGGCGGATCACCGAGTCCATGGAGAGGCGGCCCGAGCCCGCCGCGGGCCGGGTGAGCACCACGTGCAGGCCCACGTCGGCGGCGACCGGCAGCAGGTCGACCAGACTGTCCAGCGGGCCCATGCCGTTGGAGCTCATCAGCAGGTCGTAGTCGTCGACCACGATGTAGTACTCCGGGCCGGTCCACCAGTCGCGACGGGCCAGTTGCTGCGGCGTGATCTCCGCTCCTGGCAGCCGTTCGCGCAGCTGCTTGGCCAGCTCGGTGACGATCTGGGCCCCGGGTGGTCCACTGTAGGCGGCCCCGGCCCGGTACTCCTGCGGCACGTGCTCCAGCAGGGAGCGCCGCGAGTCGAGCACCACCAACTGCACCTCGGTCGGGGTGTAGTTGGCGACGAGCGCCTGGGTCACCAGGCGCAGCACCGCGGTCTTGCCGCTGCCGTTGTCGCCGATCACGGTCAGGTGCGGGTGGGTGGCGAAGTCGTGCCACACCGGCTGGAAGTCGCGTTCGCCCAGACCCAGCGCGATGCGCAGCGAACCGCCCGGGCCGGACCGCTCGCACGGCGGCAGGTCGCTGGCCGGGAGCACGGCCGGCAGCATGCGCACCGGTGGCGCCGCGGGCCCGTCCCAGCAGTCCGCCACGGTCTCGACCATGGCCCGCACCGCGTCGCTGAGGTCCTCGACACTGGACCGGCCGTCGATGCGCGGGATCGTCGCCAGATAGTGGAGTTTGTCCATGGTCAGGCCGCGACCGGACTGGCGGGGCACGGTGTTGGCGGCACGGATGTCGATGAGTGAGTCGATCGCCTCGCCCAGCCGCAGCTCGAGCTTGGTGCCGAGCTGATCCCGCAGCGCGCTGTAGATCTCGGACCAGCGGTTGGTGGTGATGACGAGGTGGACGCCGTAGTTGAGGCCCTGTACGGCGAGCTGCCGGATGATGACGTCCTCGTCCTCGAAGTCCGTGCGTAGCGAGGCCCAGCCGTCGACGACGAGGAAGACGTCGCCGTGCGGGTCGTCGATGAGCCCGGCGGCTCGCGAGGCCCGGTAGGCCGGCATGCCCTCGATGCCCAGCTGCGCGAACATGCGCTCACGGCGGCTCACCAGGTCCTGCACCTCGGCGACCGTACGGCTGACCCGCTCCGGCTGCATCCGGTTGGCCACGCCGCCGACGTGCGGCAACCCGGCCAGCGAGGCGAGCGTGCCACCACCGAAGTCGAGGCAGTAGAACTGCACCTCCCGGGGCGTGTGCGTCAGTGCCAGCACCGCGATGATCGTGCGCAGCAGCGTGCTCTTGCCGGACTGTGGGCCGCCGGCGATGCCCACGTGCCCGCCGGGTCCGCTCAGGTCGAGCATCAACAGGTCGCGCAGCTGCTCGTACGGCTTGTCGATGACCCCGACCGGCACCTTCAGGCCGCCGCGTCCGGGCCAGGTCGCCGTGGTGAGACCGAGTTCGGGGTCGGGCAGCAGCGGCGGCAGGACCTGGTCCAGCGTGGCGGGGGAGGTCAGCGGTGGCAGCCAGACCTGGTGCGCCGGCGGTCCCTGGCCCTTGAGCCGGCTGACCGCGACCTGGAGCAGCGTCTCCTCCGGCTGGCCGTCGGTGGGCTCGGCCGTGACGACCGGTGCCGGTTCCGGGGCCTTGGCCTCCAACACCCGGCCGGCACCGAAGGCCACGACCTGACGGCGTACCTCGGCCTGCCGCTCCTCGCGGGTACGGCGCTGGTAGCGGCCCGAGACATAGGCCGCCTTGAATCGAATGAGCGTCAACACGTCGGTGCGGATGTAGCCGCTGCCGGGCGCGTTGGGCAGCTGGTAGGCGTCCGGCACGCCGATGACCGACCGGCTCTCCATGGCGGAGAAGGTCCGCAGGGAGATCCGGTACGACAGGTGGCTCTCCAGTTTGTGGATGCGACCTTCGTCGATGCGCTGGCTCGCCAGCAGCAGGTGCACGCCGAGCGAGCGGCCCACCCGGCCGATCATCACGAAGAGGTCGACGAAGTCCGGGTGGGTGGCGATGAGTTCGCTGAACTCGTCGACCACGACGAACAGGGTGGGCAGCGGGTCCAGTGGTGCGCCGCCGCGCCGGGCGGCCTCGTACTCCAGCAGGGACGAGTAGTTCCCGGCTCGGCGCAGCAGCTCCTGGCGGCGGATCAGCTCACCCTGGATGGCGTCCTGCATCCGGACGACGAGCGCCTCCTCGTCGGCCAGGTTGGTGATGACCGCCGAGGTGTGCGGTAGCTCGTCCAGGCCGAGGAACGTCGCGCCGCCCTTGAAGTCGGTCAGGACGAAATTCAGATATTCGGAGGAATGTGTGATCGCCAGCGCCAGCACGAGGGTGCGCAGCAGCTCGCTCTTGCCGGAACCGGTGGCGCCGATGAGCAGGCCGTGCGGGCCCATGCCGCCCTGCGCCGCCTCCTTGATGTCGAGCTCGACGACCTTGCCGTCCTCCGCGATGCCGATCGGGACGCGGAACCGGTCGGCCGGGTTGGCGGTGCGCCGCCAGACGGTGGCGGGGTCGAGCTCGCCGATGTCGCCCACGCCGAGCAGGGTGCCCAGATCGAAGTCGGTGACCATCGGCTCGACCACCTCGTGGGTGGCGCCCAGACGGTAGGGCGAGATGGTCCGGGCCAGCGCGGTGGCCCGGACGACCGACAGGCTGTCGGGCAGGCCCAGCGAGGTGTGGATCTCCTCACCCGTACGGCTGGTGTTGACCATGTCCAGCTTGCCGGGGCGCACGTCCAGGCGCAGGGTGCTGCGGCCCCGGGGCAGCGCCGTCTCGGTGGTGACCGCGAGGATGACCGCGTTGCGGTAGCCGGCACCGGCCAGTCGGGACTCCGGCGGGACCGCGACGCCGTCGAGGACCACCACCGCGTACGGCTCGTCCCGTTCGGGCGCCGCGCCCGCCTCGAACCGCGTGCGCCGGTCGAGTTCGCGGGCCAGCAACTGGTCCAGCGACGCCATGTCCTCGACGAACATGCGCAGCGCGCCCGCGCCGTCCTGTTCCGAGCCGTGCTGGGTGTGCGGCAGCCACTTGACCCAGTCCCACTCCGGCGTGCGGTCCGGGTTGGCGCAGACGATGACCCGCAGGTCGTCCGGCGAGTGGAAGGTGACGAGCTGCGCGAGGACCGCGCGGGTCAGACCACGGGCGGCGTCGGCCTCGCCTTCGAGCTGGATGTGCGCGAAGCCGCGCATGAAGATGGCGGTCGGCAGGTCGCCCACGGTGCCGTAGGCCGCGATGAAGCGGCGCAGGGCCCGGGCGCTGAGCGGTTCGAGGTCCTCCAGCGGCTTGGTCTGCAACGGCTTGATGGTGAGGGCGAGCCGTTGCTCGCACAGGCTGACCCGCACCTCGGCGAAGTCGGCGTGCGAGCGCCGCCGCTCCCACAGCCGGCCGGTGAGCGCCACCGACCAGAGCCCCTGCGGATCGGGGTGCCGCCACAGCAGCGCGGTGCGCTGCTCCGAGGCGGCGTCGCGCACCTGCTTGCGGATCTGTCCCAGGTAGCGCAGGTAGTCGCGGCGCTCGCCCCGCATCTTCCCGCGTCGGTTGCCGCGTCCGCCGAAGCCCATCAGCATGCCAGAGATCATCATCAATCCGAATGCCAGCGGCATCATGGAGTTGGTGATGCTGCCCAACCCGCCCTGCATGACGGGCACGACGAACATCACCATCATGACCAGGCCGCCGATGCCCATCGGGATGATGAAGAGCAGGTTCGACAGGCCACCGCCGGTCGTCTCGGTGATCGCGGGCGGCTCCTGGAGGACCAGCTCGCCCGTCGGCATCTCCGGCGGCTTACGCCGGGCCGGCCGCCGGTAGATGGTCACGGTCATGGGATCTCCTGACAGGCGACGTGATTCCTGACGTCACCTGCACGACGGCGAGCCCGTCGCGGGGTCGGTGAGTCGCCAACGTTCTCGACGCGGTGTTGCCGGTCGCCTGAACCGCGCGCCCGGCCGTGGTCGTGCAGCAGCCATGACAAGTCAGGCGGTCGGTGCCGGCGAGGTGTGCCGGCTCACCGTGTACGGCCCGCGCAGCCGGGTCGAACTCGCCGTACCGGCCCACGTCCCGGTGGCCGACCTGATGCCGACCGTTCTCGGCTATCTGGGTCCGCACCTGGCCGACACGGGCCTGGCCCACGGCGGCTGGGTGTTGCAGCAGCTCGGCGGGCAGCCGCTGGACGAGGACCAGAGCACCGCCGCGCTCGGCCTCTACGACGGCGACGTGCTGCACCTGCGCCCGCGTAACGACCAGTTGCCGCCGGTCGACTACGACGACCTGGCCGACGGGGTGGCCGACACCATCGCCGATCGCAGTGACGCGTGGCGCCCCCGACACACGCAGCAACTGGCATTGGCCACGGGCGGCGCCCTGCTCGCGCTGGGCCTGGTGATGTTGCCGAGGCTGGCGACCGGACTGGTCGCGGCGACACTGGGCATCGTCGCCGCGATGCTGCTGATCGGCGGCGCGGCTGGTTTCGTGCGTGGCTACGCCGCACGCGGTGCCGGCGGTGTGCTGGCCGCCGGCGGTGTCGCCTACGCCGGGCTCGCGGGTCTGGTCCTGCCGGCCCTGCAGGACCCGGTTTCCTGGACGACGCCGCTCTCGCCCGCCGGCCTGCTGGCGGCCGGTGGGCTGGTCGCGGTCGCGGCGCTCGTCGCGCGCGGGGCGACGGGAACCTTCGCCCAGGCGCTCACCGGCGTGGCGGTGGGGGGCATCCTGGTCGCCATCACGGGCCTGGCCTGGGCCGGGCTCGGCAGTGCCCCGGCCGCCGCCGCGGCGGTGATTCCGGTCGCCCTCCTGCTGAGCTACCAGATGCCGATGCTGGCGGCGCGGATGACCCGGCTGACGGTCGAGCCGCCGGCCACCACCCCCGAGGAGTTCCAGCAGGGGCTGGACCCGGTGCCGGCCGCCGACCTGCGCCGTCGGGCCGCGGCCGCCGACGCCTACGTCACCGCGACCTCCATCGCCATCGCGGTCGTCGTCTGTGGACTGCTGGCCGTGCTCAGCGATCGTGCCGGGCTCGCCGGCATGCTGCTGATCGCCGCGGTGAGTGTGCTGATGCTGCTGCACGCCCGCGAACTCATCAGTGCCCGGCAGCGCTACGCCAGTCTGGCGATCACCGCGGTCGGGTTCGTCGCCCTGTTCCTGCCCGGCGTGCCGACGCTCGTGCCGTCGCTGCAACTGGTGGTGTTCGCCGTCCTCGCCTGGTCCGCGATCGTGGCGGGCATCCTCTCCCGCTGGTTGCCCGGCCGGCGCCTGCTGCCGCGCTGGGGCCTGGTCGGCGACGTCGCGCACTGGATCGTCGCGTCGAGCATCCTGCCGCTCGCGGTCGCCGCCACCGGTCTCTACGGACGCGTACGGGGGGCATGGCTGTGAGCGCGAGGAGCGAGCTTGCGAGCCCCGCAGTCGCGAGCAAAGGGGGCATGGCTGTGAGCGCGAGGAGCGAGCTTGCGAGCCCCGCGGTGAGGTTGGGGTCCGGGCGGGAGGCTGGTCATGCCGTCTCGTCGTGACCAGGTCGAGGCGTACTCGTTCGCCGCCGGCCGGCTGCGGTCGGCACTGGTGCGGGGGGAACCGGACGCGCCACGCCCGCCGCTGCGGCGGACTCCGCTGGGTCTGATCATCGGCGTCGTGCTGGCCCTGCTGGTGCTCGGCGGGGTGGCGCTGCTCGCGATCATGCGGCCCGGCAGTTCGCCGGCGTGGCGCAAGCCGGGCGTGCTGGTCATCGAGAAGGAGACCGGCAACCGCTACATCTACGCCGACGGCCGGCTGCACCCGGTGCTCAACTACGCCTCCGCGCGCCTGTTGCTGCCGGACGACTTCGAGACCGTCGCCGCCAGCGCCAAGGACCTGTCCACGGTCCCGCACGGCGGGCAGATCGGCATCCCGGGAGCGCCCGACGTCCTGCCGCGGGCCGGTGGCGGGAAGACCTGGCTCGTCTGCGCCACCAGCAAGACGGGTGTCGATGGAAAGGTGACGCCTCAGGTGACCGTACTGTTGGATGACGCCACCCAGCCGTCGTCCGCCTCGAACGTGGGGGCACTGGCCACCGGACCTGATCGGACCACCTATCTGGTCTACCGGGGCACGCGCATGAGGGTCACCGCGAACTGGGTGATTCCCGCTCTCGGTTACGCCGCGGTGCCGCTCATCCCGGTCACCAACGGCTGGCTCGACACCGTGCCGTCCGGGCCGGACCTCGGTCCGCTCGTCGTGCCGGGGCGCGGGTCGCCGGGCGCCGGCACCGGAAGCGTCGGCCAGGTCCTCGTCGCCACGTCGCCCGGGTCGGCGGAGCAGTACTACCTCGTCACGGCCGGCGGCCTCGTGCCCATCAACGCGACCGCTGCCGCGCTGGCGCTCGGCGATCCGCAGACGCAGGTCGCCTATGGCGAGGCGAGCGTACGAGCGATATCGATCGATTTGCAGGCGCTCTCGCGCGAGCGCGTGCTGGAGGCGTCGACCGTGGCCCAGCCGCCGGAGCTGCCCCGCAACCTGGCGGGTTGGAGCGGCTATGTGCCCTGCCTGCACCTGAGTGCCGGGGCCGAGAGTGTCGACTACGCCCTGGTCCGGTTGTCGGCGGAGCGGGCGCAGGCGGCACCGGTGGAGGAGTACGCGACGGTGGCCGGTCCGAACGTCGCCGCGGGCTTCTCCGCGCCGCCCGGCGGCGGGGCCCTCGTACGGACGCTGCCCGCGCCCGGCGCGGCCGGCATCGGTCTCTATCTGGTCGTCGAGACGGGGGCCAAGTATCCCGTGCTCGAGGACGCGGCAACCGCCCTGGGCTACACCCCCACTGCCGCCCTGCCGGTGCCCGCGACGGTGCTGGCACTGCTGCCGACAGGTCCGGAACTGCGGGTTCTGGGAGGTGATGGCTGACCTTACCGCCAGGCCCGGAAAGCCGGGCCACCACCGCAATCTGTCCACAACCAAGCACCGAGTTCAGGGCAAAGGAGCACGTCATGGCAGTCGCCGACTGGAGCGACCCGTTGCTGGTCCAGCAGACCGGCCTCACCGAATCCAGCCTCATCAGCCTCATCAACGCCTCCAACGCCGCGGGCACCTCGATGAAGCAGTTGGGCGCCCACGTCGACAGCGCCTCGGCCAGCATCCGCTCCGCCATGCGGTCGGACGCCGGCGCGATCCTCGGCAACCGCCTCCAGATCTGGCACGAGGAGTTCCTGCCGATCATCCGTCTCTTCGTCGACAACCCCGATTCCCTGACCGAGCGCACCACCAAGATGCTCGAGGCGCTGCGTCGGGCCAACGCCGACTCGACGTCGCAGGCCAACTCCGGCCAGGGCTGATCGACAAAACTTTCTCATCCATCGACGTCGAATTCACAAGAAGGAGTGACGACTATGGCAACCGATGCCTGGTCCGTAAACAACCCTGGCGTGCAGGCTTTCAACGACCTCATGGTCCAGGCCGTGCAGCAGTGCCGGAACATCCTCGACGAGGTCGAGCGGGTCCTGGCGACCATGCCGGCCTCGGTGCAGACCAGCGCTCTGTCGCCGTGGGCCGACCTGCGAGTGCAGTGGAACGCCCGCTACGACAACATGCGGATCCGGTTGGCCGGCGCCGCTACGGCTGGGCAGGGCGCCCACGAGGCCGTCAAGTGGGGCGACCGGCAGAGCTACGCGATCATGAGCTAGGGAGGTCCCCGTGTCCTCAACCGTAGTGACGTTCGATGCGGCGACGTTCGATCGGCTCATCACCTTCATGACCAAGTGCAAGGAGGAGCTGGACAACGCCCTGTTGAAGCCCACCAAGGGGCTGATGCTGGACGGCTCGCTGAAGACGTTCCTCAAGCCCGGCTCTCCCGAGTGGCCCGTGGTCACCGCCGTCCTGGAGGCGGCGGGCGCGTTCGGCACGGCGACCCGCGAACAGCTCAAGACGTTGAGCAAGGAGTGGGGCGACTTCATCAAGGCGCTCAACGACGCCAAGAACGCCCTCAAGAAGGGCGACGATCTGGCGACCATGTCCGCTAGCGACTTCCTGGAGAAGTTCCCAGGACTCGCGCCGCCCGGCAGCACGCCCGGTCCGGGTGGACCCACCATCACCTGATCCGACAAACCCGGCTGTGACCGGTGGCCCGGCCACCGATCACAGCCGGGCCAGGCTCGTATGACAGGAGCAGCCGCATGGCGCAGCCACAGCCGCCGAGCCTGACTGAGGAACTCGGCCTGGTGACCGGCGACAAGGTGAGCGATCTGCGCGCGCTGAGCAACGCCACCTGGTTCGTGTTCAACCCGGCCGCCGTGAACACCACGGCCATCACCACCGATCCCGTCGGCTACGTCGCGTTCGGCAAGCAGTACTTCGGCGTCTGGATCGACTGGGACGCCGTGGCGCGGTGGGAGGAAACCGTCGACCAACTCGACACCATCATGGCCGGTCTGGTCACCGGCATTCAGGGTGCCGAGGACGTACGGACGCTCGACGCCTTCTTCGACGCGGTCACCACGCTGACCACCTACCTCACGAACTACACGCCGCTGTTGCGTGGCTGGGTGGAGAACGCCAGCGTCCCGGACGTCGGGCTGGGCGGCACGGCCGTCGGCGTTCTTGTGTCCACTCTGGACCGTTACGCCACGGCGCTCGCGAGCTGGCGGGACTCGTTGAAGACCGCCTCGGGCGTGCCGCTGGCAGGCGCGATCGACAACGCCCGGGTGCTGTTGCGTCAGTTCAACCACGACGTCGCCACGTCCTGGGCCGACGTGCAGGC
>Ga0164243_10003591_pt1 | contig 24749 bp, 22 predicted proteins | sample OricompcompostOP_FD_108781 | JGI IMG/M metagenome (GOLD analysis project Ga0164243, IMG submission 108781) | Organic Plus compost microbial communities from Emeryville, California, USA - Original compost - Organic plus compost (OP) | ecosystem: Engineered > Solid waste > Mixed feedstock >...
CACCGGGCGGAAGGCCGCGCGGATTGGTGTCGTCACCGCCGGGCTCGGCGGGGTGGTCACCGGCGCGGTGGCCGCCGGGTTGGCCGCCCGCACTCGGCGTCACTGATCCGGCCACAGCGCCCCCTCCGCAACGATACGGCGCCGTGGCCGTTATTGAGACACCTGACACACGTACCACCCAAGGCTTACAGTGGCCACTGGCTCTGGGGGAGCACTTTGGGAGGGAACCCACATGCCGTGGCTCGGGTATGACGTCGCGCGTGGCTTCGGCGCGCTTCGATCTGCCGTGCTCGCCGCCACGAATGGGGTCGAGACGCTGCTCGACGAGACGCTGGAGCCGGCATACGCCGGGATCGCTCATACCGACGCGAAGGGCGTCGGCGCCACCGGGGCGAAGAAGGCCCCCCGGCCGCGTCGCGGCGGCCGATCGTCGTACGACCACGAGGGGACGGGTGACGGTGAGCCGGGCGATCCCGGCGACCAGGATCTGGCCACCTCCTCGGAGGAGTCCGCGGCCGACCGGAGCCGGTTGATCGCCCTCGTCGAGCTCGCTCGCAAGGGCGACACCGAGGCGTTCGGCCTCCTCTACGACCATTACCACGGCGCGGTCTACCGGTTCCTCTTCTACCGGACCCGCTCCGCGTCGCTGGCCGAGGATCTGACCTCGGAGACGTTCTTCCGAGCGCTCCGCTCGATGACCGGGTTCCGCTGGCAGGGCAAGGACTTCGGCGCCTGGCTGATGACCATCGCCCGCAACCTCGCGACCGATCACTTCAAGGCCGGCCGGACCCGCCTCGAGCTCACCACCGAGGACATGGGCCAGCATGACGACACCACCGACGGTGGCCCGGAGGACATCGTCCTCGCGGAGCTGACCAACGAGATCCTCCTCGCCGCCCTCGGCAAGCTCCCCGACGAGCAGCGTGACTGCATCATCATGCGGTTCCTGCAAGGGCTGAGCATCGCGGAGACAGCCGGGATCCTCGGCCGCAGCGACGGCGCGGTCAAGCAGCTCCAACTCCGCGGGATCCGCAATCTGGCGAAGCTCATGCCAGAAGGGTTGCGCGGCTCATGATCCGGCTCCCCGGCAGGGCCATAGTCCCCTCGCCCAACCTCGAATCCGATGCTCCGACGGGCGTAACTCGGGCGCCCGTCGGATCGTTGACCGGAGTAGCCGCGCGCTGCCCCACGCGACCCCCCTCCCTCCGCCACGCCAAGACCGACCGAGTAGGACCCCGCCGATGAGCCCGGCGTTCCCCATGCGACGACGCGCCGATGACTTCGACCGCGCGGTCGAAGCCGCTGCCGACTCTGCATCCGCTCGGCCCGAGGGGGAGCTCGCAGAGCTCGTTGCCTTGGTCGCCGACCTCCGCGAGCTGCCGGTCATCGAGCCCCCGGCGGCGTTCTCGGCCGACCTCCGCGAGCGCCTGATGACGGCGGCGGCGACCGAGCTCGCGCCTGCGGCCGCCCGGGCGGCCGAGGAGAGCACCGTGGCCGAGAAGCTGACCGTACGCCGCCTGGCCGACCCCACCCGAAGCGGCCGTCGGCAGCGAAGGCTCACGGCCGCCATCGCCGTCGTGGCTCTACTCGGCGGCACCGCCGGCACGGCGTTTGCGTCCCGGGGATCGCTGCCGGGCGACACCCTCTACCCGGTCAAGCGTGCCGTGGAGAACGTCCAAGCAGGCTTCAGCGTGAGCGACCGGTCGAAGGGGACGACCATCCTCGGTGATGCCGACACCCGGCTCAGCGAGGTCCGCAAGCTCACCCAGACCCGGCCGGCGAACGACCCCGCCCACTCCGCCCAGGTTCGCAAGACGCTGGAGACCTTCTCGACCCAGGCCACCAAGGCCTCCGACCTGCTGCTCAGCGACTACCGCCAGCACCAGGACCAGGCCTCGATCCGCAAGCTGCGTACCTTCACCGCCGGCGGGATCGATGAGCTTGCCGCCCTGGGGGCGGTCGTCCCGGAGCAGGCCAAGGGCGCGTTGAGTGACGCCGCCCAGACCTTGGTGCTGATCGACCAGGCGGCCGCCGCGTTGTGCGCCGAGTGTGGTGGCGGGATCAGCGAGCTCCCCTCCTCACTGCTCAGCAGCCTCTCGACGACCCTGGACCAGCTGGCGCCCGGCCTGGTCCAGCAGGGCTCCGGCGACACCACCCCGGAAGCAACCGGTCCGAAACAGGGCAAGCAGCCCGGTGACCAGAAGGCTCCTACGGGTCAGAAGAAGGATTCCCAGCCGGGTCTCACGCTCCCCTCGGTCGACCCCAACTCCCTGCTCCCCGGCTCGGTCAGCGGAGACGGCTCGGGCACCACCGCGAAGGACGGTTCGAGTTCGAAGAGCGGCAGCAAGTCGTCGACCTCGGACTCCAAGAGCGGCGGTTCGGGCTCGACGAAGAAGGGCTCCGGCTCGGGCTCCACCGGCGGCGGCTCGGGATCGGGGGATCCGACCTCTGCTCCCACCTCGGTCGGCGATGCGCTCGACGACACCGTCAACGGCGTCGTCAGTGGCGTGGGCGGGCTGGTTGGCGGTGTCGTCGGCGGCCTGACCGGCGGCCTGACCGGGAGCAAGTGACGCGGTCGGCCGACCGGCCGGCACGGGTCAGCGGAAGACCGACTGACGCTGCATGAGCAGCGAATAAAGGGTCTGCTGGATGGTCTCCCGCACCTGGTCGGTCAGGTTGAAGACCAGCATCGGGTCGTCGGCCGCCCCGACGTCGTAGGAGTCGGTACGAATCGGCTCGCCGAACTCCATCAGCCACTTCGAGGGCAACGGGACCATCCCCAACGGCCCCAGCAACGGGAAGAACGGCGTGATCGGCAGGTAGGGCAGGCCGAGCACCTTGGCCAGCGCAGGGATGTTGCCGACCAACGGATAGATCTCCTCCGCGCCGACCACCGAGAGCGGCACGATGGGTACGCCGGCACGCAGCGCTGCCGACACGAAGCCACCCCGGCCGAAGCGCTGGAGCTTGTATCGCTCGCTGTACGGCTTGCCGATCCCCTTGAAACCCTCCGGCCACACGCCGACCAGCTCGCCCCCGGAGAGCATCCGTTCCGCGTCCTCGTTGCAGGCCAGGGTCGCGCCGCTCTTACGCGCGAGCATCCCGACGAAGGGCATCTTGAAGACCAGATCGGCACCGAGCGGCCGGAGCGCGCGACCGGTGTGGTCGTGGATGGTCACCATCGTCATCAGCCCGTCGACCGGCAAGGTACCCGAGTGGTTGGAGACGACCAGCGCGCCACCGCGCGAGGGGATGTTCTCGATGCCGCGGACGTCGATGCGGAACCATTTCTCCTTGATCGGCCGGAGCAGCGCATGGAGGAACCGCTCGGCGAGCTCGCGGTCGAAGCCGTAGTCGTCGATGACGTAGTCACCGGTGACCCGGCGGCGCAGGAACGCCAAGAAGCGTGCCAGCTGCGGCTCCCACTCGCTGCCGAAGACCTCCTTCGCCGCCGCGTCGAGCGCCGTTGCCCAGTCGGCTGCCGGGATCCCGCGCAGCGGGTGGCGCGCCTTCGTCGTCGCTGGGCTCGGCTCGGGCCGTGACGGGTTCGCGGAGGAGTCCTCGGGCGGCTCGTCGGTGGGATCCACTGAGGCCGCGAGCGGGGTCGGCGGCTCCTCGATCGGGTCCGGCGACTCCTCGGCGCCGGCGGCCTTCTTCTTCCGTACCGGCCGGGCGCCGGATCCTCCGGCCAGCCCGCGGGCAGCCGACGAGGGCGCCTTGCCGGAGCCACGGCCGGGGCGGCCGTGAGTTCCCAGTGGTTGGTTCAGCGGGATGATCTCGGCGTCAGCCACGGAGGGCCTCCTCGAGCTGCTGCTGGGCGGAGGTGGGCAGGTGTCGCTCGATCTCGGTGATCAGCCGCTCGGCTCGGCCACCGGTGGGCGCCAGGGTCGAGGCGAAGTCGTCGAGCGTCTCGGCTGTGGAGTAGCGCGGTTCGAAGCCGAGCTCGGTGCGCATCCTGCTGGTGTCGACGCCACGCCCGAAGGTGAGGAACGAGCGCAGCTCCGGGGAGTACTCCGCCACCCGAGCCCGGCGAAGTGCCCCACCAAGGGCCCCGAAGGCGAAGCCCGGAAGCGGCACCGTCGGCCGCTGTAGCCGTCGGGCGGCCTGGGAGAGGGTGAGGATGCCGTCACCGGCGACGTTGAACGTGCCGGGCACACGTGCGCGGACGGCGTGTCCGAGGACGGCATGTAGGTCGCGCTCGTGGAGGAACTGGAGCCGGGGATCGAAGCCGAGCACGGTCGGGATCACCGGCAGGCGCAGATGCTCGGCAAGCGGGCTCGCGACCCGCGGGCCGAGCAGATTGGCGCAGCGCAACGTCGTCACGCAGACGTCGGGACGCCGACGCGCGAAGCCGCGCACGTACCCCTCGATGTCGGCCACGTCCTTGGCGTATCCGCCATAAGGCGTACGCCGTGGCTCCATCGACTCGCTGAACATGGCCGGGTCCTGGTTGCTGGCGCCGTAGACCGTGGTGGTCGACTTCACGACCAGTTGCCGGACGCTCGGCGCGGTCTGACAGGCGGCCAGGAGCTGCATCGTCCCGATGACGTTGAGTTCCTTCATCATCGTCCGGCCCCCGGTCGAGCCGGGGGTCGCGATGACGCTGAGGTGGACGACGGTGTCGACGTCTTCCTTGGCGATGACCTTGGCGATCACCGGGTTGCGGATGTCGGCTCGGACGAAGGACATCCGACCGATATCGCCCCGTGGTGGTACGACATCCACCCCGATGACCCGCTCGACGGCGGGGTGCTCGGCGGCTGCGCGCGCGAACCGACGACCGACGTCACGAGAGACCCCGGTGACCAGAACAACCCTGCCGGCCGCTGCGGGCCGGTCGGCGCGCTCTGCCATGAGACGACTCAGGCGCTGACCGCTAGTGCGTCACTGCTGTCGCGACAGCAGGGTCACTTGCCGAGCTTGCGACGCTGGACGCGCGTCTTCTTCAGCAGCTTGCGGTGCTTCTTCTTGGCCATGCGCTTACGGCGCTTCTTGATGACAGAACCCACGGAAAACCCTTCAACCTCGAGGCAGGCAACCAAAGCCTGTGGCGGCCGGCGCTGCGCCGGACCGGCCAAGCCTAACCGGCATCTGGCAGGCGTGGGGAATCGGTGTGCGGGATGGGTGTGCAGTCGGTCGACTCTCGCCGGGCCACCACCCGGCCGGGGCTGGGCGGCCCGGCGGTCAGCCAGCGTTGTAGAAGGAATTCTTGAGATACTCGTTGGCGTCGTCCTCACGGACTCGGAAGGAACGGCCGACACGGACAGCAGGCAGCTCACCTGAGTGGACGAGGCGATACACGGTCATCTTCGAGACCCGCATCATCGTCGCCACTTCGGCGACGGTCAGGAACTTGCTGTCTGAGATGTCGCCCGACGGAGTAGCCATGTTGCCCACCGATTCCTATCCAAAGTTAGCGCGCCATCGGCTTCCCCACCGATGCTCCCACGCGCTCACGCAGTCGTGAGAATAGAGCCTGATGTGACTCATGGGGAAGAGGAAGCCTATGGGAATCTCTTGATTCTCGGCGTGTCGCGTTGCACAACGTTCAACAAATCGTTCCGCCAGCGGCTTCCGGGCGCCGCTTCCATCCACGAGTCGCCATCTCCACCGTGCCTCGCCGACGCCGGAAACCGAAGGGCTGGGCCTGTCTGGCGCTGGCGCCTCGCGCCCAACAGGACGCTCTAGGGAAGCGGATCGAGTCCATGGAGGGGAAACGCCGCGGTACGCGTCGCATTGATCTGCCGATCGAGCCAGGTCGCCGGGTCATAACCGGAGGCCCAGTCGCGGAAGCGCGGCTCCCGCCCGTCGGTCATCAGCTCGGGTGCGTTGGCCGCAAGTCGGGAGCGGATGTGCTCGCGCCAGCCGCCGGGCGTCTGGGTCGAGGGAGCGAGGGGTTTCCCCGCCACGATGGCCAGCAGATGCGTCCACGCCCGAGGAACGACGTCGACCACGGCGTACCCACCACCACCGAAGGCGACCCACCTGCCGTCGCAGACCTCGTGCGCCAGGTCGTGCAGCATGACGTACGCCGCCCGCTGCCCGTCGACGCTGAGCATCAGGTGGGCGAGCGGATCCTCGGCGTGCGAGTCGCAGCCTTGCTGGGTGACCAGGATCTGCGGCTTGAACTCGCGGACGAGGTCCGGCACGACGGCGTGGAAGGCCCGCAGCCAGCCATGATCGGCGGTGCCGGGCGGCAGCGGTAGGTTGACCGCTGAGCCGAGCGCGTCGGCGCCTCCGAGCTCATCGGCGAACCCGGTCCCCGGGAAGAGCATCTGGCCGGTCTCGTGGAGGCTGATGGTGAGGACTCGGGGGTCGTCCCAGAAGGCGCGCTCGACACCGTCGCCGTGGTGCACGTCGACGTCGACGTACGCGATCCTCTCCAGGCCTTGGTCGAGCAGCCACTGGATGCCGACGGCCACGTCGTTGTAGATGCAGAAGCCGCTGGCCTGGGCCCGCATCGCGTGATGGAGGCCGCCCATGATGTTGGCGGAGTGAAGGCTCTCCCCGGTCAGGACCTGACGGCAGGCCTCGACGCTCGCCCCCGCGATGTGGGCGCTCGCATGGTGGATCGCCGGAAAGATCGGGTCGTCCTCGGTGCCGAGCCCGTGGCGCGGGTCGGGCTGCATGAACCGACCGGCGCGCTCGACCGCCTCGATGTAGTCGGCATCGTGGACCGCCAGCAGCTGTTCGTCGGTGACCATCGGCGCCGGCACGACCCGGAGGCCGTCGAGGACGCCGAGTTCGTCGGCGAGTCGCATGGTGAGGTCGACCCGGATCGGGGCCATCGGATGGGTCGGTCCGAAGTCGTACTCCGAGAGGCTGCTGTCGTAGACGACCGTCGCCGGTCCGGGGCACTCGACCATGGCCCAGACGCTACCGGTCGGCTGTGGCAGACTGGTGCGGTGCACACGAATCGCCTCCAGTGGTGGGCCGCCTGAAGGCGGCTCCCCTCATCAGGCACGTCATGTGCCTCTGACCCCAACGGCCGCCTGCGGGCGGCCGTTCTGCTTCGTGCACGTACGTCGTCTGCGGGCTCTCCCACGAAAGACGACCCATGACTCGACGGCTCTCCCTGATCACCCCCTCCGGACGGCTCACCCTCGGGAACTACCTCGGCGCGCTACAGCCGATGGCGGCCACCGCAGGACCGGATGCCTTCTACGGCCTCTCCGACCTGCACGCCCTGACCACGCCCCACGACCCGGCACTCCTCCGGGAGCGGACCGCCGAGATGGCCACCCTCCTGCTCGCCGCCGGCCTCGACGAGGCGACACTCTTCGTGCAGTCGCAGGTGCCCCAGCATCGCGAGCTCGCCTACCTGCTCGAGTGCGTCGCGCACACCGGTGAGCTGAACCGGATGATCCAGTTCAAAGAGAAGTCCCGGCGCCGCGGTGGTGAGTCGGTCCGGGTGGCGCTCTACACCTATCCCGCACTCATGGCGGCGGACATCCTGCTCTACCGCGCGCCGGAGATTCCGGTCGGCGAGGACCAACGCCAGCATGTCGAGCTTGCCCGCGATCTCGCGGTCCGGTTCAACAACGCCTACGGCGAGGTCTTCACGGTGCCTTCGGCGGTGCATCCTCCGATCGGCGCTCGGGTGATGGACCTCGCCGACCCTGCGCGAAAGATGAGCAAGTCCGCCGGAGACGACCACGCCGGATCGATCTTCCTGCTCGATCCGCCCGACGTCGTAGGCCGGAAGGTGGCGCGAGCGGTCACCGATGCCGACACCTCGACGGACATGGTGCGGCGCGATCGGGACGCGAAGCCGGGCATCACCAACCTGCTCGACATCCTCGAGGCGTGCGGCGGCTCGGCGGCGGGCATCTCGTCGTACGGCAGGCTCAAAGCGGTCGTGACGGATGCGGTGATCAGCGTCCTCGAACCGATCCAGAAGCGGTACGCCGAGCTGGCCGCCGACGCCGCGTACGTCACCGGCAGGTACGCCGCCGGGGCCGCCCGGTGCCGGGAGGTCACGGCCCCCGTACTCGCTGCTGCCGAGGCCGCTCTCGGGTTGAGGTGAGGCCCTAGACTTGCGAGCAGCCTCAGGAGCCAGCGGCAAGCTCGCGAGAGCGCGCGGCCGCCGCCTGCATAGCCGCGATGAAGGCGGCCCGGACCTTGTGGTCGTCGAGCTCGCGGAGGGCGGCGGCGGTGGTGCCGGCCGGGGAGGTGACCTGCTCGCGGAGGACCGTCGGATGGGTTCCGGTCTCCCGGAGCATGGTCGCCGAGCCGTAGAGCGTCTGCACCACCAGTTCGGTCGCCGTCGGCCGCGGGAGTCCGAGGTGGACGCCCGCCTCGATCATCGCCTCCACCACATAGAAGACGTACGCCGGCCCCGATCCGCTCACTGCGGTCACCGCGTCGAGCTGCGCCTCCGGCAGCCGCACCACCTCACCGACCGAGGCCAGCAACGCCTCGGCCTCGGCAAGATGAGTGTCATCGACGCTGGTCCCCGGCGCGATGGCGGCCACACCCTGGTCGACCAGCGCAGGCGTATTGGGCATGACCCGGACGACCGCGACGCCGTCGGGGACCTTCTGCTCGACGAACGCCGTCGTGATGCCGGCGGCCAGCGAGACGACCAGCTGACCGGGGCGGAGCGCGGGAGCGATCTCGTCGAGTACGTGGCCCATGTCCTGCGGCTTGACGACCAACACGACGGTCTCGGCGCGAGCCGCAGCGTCCAGGTTGGACACCACCGCGACGGCGTACTTCTCGGTCAGCTCACTGGCGCGTTCGGGTCGCTTCTCGCCTACCAGCAGCGAGTCGGCCGGTCGGCCGGCGCGGAGCAGGCCCGAGAGCAGGGTCTCCCCCATCACGCCGGCGCCGATGATCGCGGTCTGGGGGCTGGACATGCGTGAACCTCTACTTCTTCGAGACCAGGGAGCGTAGGAAGAAGGATAGGTTCTGCGGTCGCTCGGCCAGGCGGCGCATCAGATAGCCGTACCATTCGCCGCCGTAGGGGACGTAGACGCGTACCTTCGCGCCGCGCGCGGTCAGCCGACGCTGCTCGTCGGGGCGGATGCCATAGAGCATCTGGAACTCGTAGCTGCCCGGCTCCCGCCCGCTCTGCTCCACCAGATGCTGGGCGACGGCGATCATCCGCGGGTCGTGGGTCGCGATCATCGGGTAGCCGTCGCCGGCCAGGAGCACCTTGAGGCAGCGTACGTAGGAGCGGTCCACCTCGACGCGGTCGGTGAAGGCGACCTCGGCCGGCTCGTCGTACGCACCCTTGCAGAGCCGGACCCGCGAACCCTCGGTGGCAAGCCGATGACAGTCCGCCTCGGTACGACGCAGATAGGCCTGGAGGACGGCGCCGGTGTCGGGGAAGTCTTGCCGCAGCTCGCGCAGGATGTGGAGGGTCGCATCGGTAGTGGTGTGGTCCTCCATGTCGAGGGTGACCGTGGTCCCGATGTTGGCGGCGGCTCGGCAGATCCGGCGGGCGTTCTCGAGGGCAACCCGCTCAGCGCCGCCGGGCGCCTGTGCGGCGGGCAGATACCGACCGATCGCGGAGAGCTTGACCGACACCTCGGCGGCGCCGGCCAGACCGGCCCCGTGGAGCGCCTCGAGCAGATCGAGATAGGCGGCCACCGTGGCCGTGGCCCGGGCGGCATCGGTGGTGTCCTCGCCGAGGTAGTCGATGGTCGTGGTCAGTCCCTCGCCGAGGAGCTCTTTGCTGACGCGTACGACGTCGTCGGTCTCCTCCCCCGCCACATAGTTGCGCACGATCCCGGCCGAGACCGGCAGCGTGGAGACGAGGTCCTTCACCCGCTCGCTGCGGGCCAACATCAGGATCGGGCGGCGGAGCAGAGCCATGCCGCGAGACTACGCGCGACTGACATCTCACATTCGCGTGGCTCCGGCGGCTCGGCGGCCTAGCGTGAGGAGTTGATGTCCTCCTCCGTAACCACCGGCCCCGACCCGGCCTCGCTCCACCCGGAGAGGGGGTGGCCGGGACAGCGGCGCGGGAGCGGTGGCTACCGCCGCATCCTCATCGCCCTCGGCGCCGCCGGCGTCGCGACCTTCGCCCAGCTCTACTCCACCCAGGGGATCCTGCCGCTGCTCGGCACGGGCCTCGGGGTGGACGCCGCCGACGCCGCCCTGACCGTGTCGGTGGCCACCCTCGGCCTCGCGCTCTCGGTGCTGCCGTGGTCGTGGGTGGCCGACCGGATCGGCCGCGCACCCGCCATGAAGATCGCGCTGAGCGCAGCGGCGATCCTCGGCCTGATGTCGCCGCTGGCGCCGTCCTACGTCGCCCTCCTGATACTCCGGGCCCTCGAGGGCGTCGCCCTTGGCGGCGTACCGGCGCTGGCCCTGGCCTACCTCGCCGAAGAGGTGCACAGTGCCCAGATCGCGGTCGCGGCCAGCACCTACATCTCTGGTACGACGATCGGCGGGTTGCTCGGCCGGATCGTCGCGGGGCCGGTGGCCGATCTCGGCGGGTGGCGGACCGGCCTCGCTGCCGTTGGGGCGCTCTCCGCGCTGGCGACCGTGGTATTCGTCGTCGTGGTGCCGCCGGCCCGCGGGTTCACCCCACCCGCCGGACGGCCCGAGGTAAGCGTGCGACGTGGCATCGTGGTCAACCTGCGCGATCCGCGCACCCTGGCGCTCTATGCACAGGCCTTCCTCCTCATGGGCGGCTTCGTAGCGATCTACAACTACCTCGGCTACCGCCTCGAGCGGGCCCCGTTCGGTCTCCCGATCGCGATCTCGTCGCTGCTCTTCCTCGCCTATCTCGCCGGCACGGTCTCCTCGCGGGTCGCCGGGGGCTTGGCAGCACGTCACGGCCGTCGGCCGGTGCTCCTCGCCTCGACCGCCGTGATGATCGTGGGCGTCGGACTGACCCTGGCCGACTGGCTGCCGACCGTGCTGATCGGACTGGTCGTGATGACGACCGGCTTCTTCGGAGCCCACTCGACCGCGTCGGGGTGGGTCGGCTATCGCGCCCAGGTGGGCCGGGCGCAGGCGACCTCCCTCTACAACCTCTTCTATTACGCCGGCTCCAGCCTCTTCGGCTGGCTCGGTGGCTACGCCTTCGTAGCCGGCTGGTGGGGCACCGCCACCATGGTCATGGCACTGGCGGTGGTAGCGCTCGCGTGGGCCGCCCTCGCCGCGCCGCGACGGCCGCTCGCGCTCAGCGCTGGTCGCTAGACCGGCGGCGTACGGCCGGGCCCAGTCGCGGCCTCAGCCACGAAGTGCTCCCGAGCGAACTCCAGCGCCTCCCGCAGATCGGCCTCGCGACCCGCACCCGGCGTCGCCTTGCGGGTGTTGATCTCGAGGATGATCTCACCGTCGAAGCCGGCGGCGGCGATGTGCCGGAGGAACCGATCCGCGCCCATCGTGCCGCGGCCCGGCACGAGATGCTCGTCCTTGGCCGAACCGGTGCCGTCGGTGAGGTGGATGTGCCGCAGCCGTGAGCCCAGCCGGTCGGCCATCGCGACCACGTCGTCGTGGGCGATCGCTGCATGCGAGAGATCGATCGTGGTGTTGGCGTACTCCTCGGTGGACGGGTCCCAGTGCGGCAGGTACATCTGCATCCCACGCCTCCCGGTCGCCCGCCAGGGATACATGTTCTCGACGGCGTAAGCCAGGCCCGTCGACGCCTCCAGCTTGGCGATCCCTTCCACGAAGGTGGCGGCGTACTCCTTCTGCCAACGGAATGGTGGGTGTACGACGACCACCTCCGCGCCGACCTCGTGGGCCATCTCGGCCGATCGCTCGAGCTTGCCCCAGGGCTCGGTGCCCCAGACCCGCTGGGTGAAGAGCAGGCAGGGGGCATGGATCGCGGAGACCGGCATCTCATGGTGCTCGGAGAGCTGCTTGACGGCGGCGGTCTGCTGGGAGAGGGCATCGATGCCGACCATCACCTCCACCGCGTCGTAGCCGACCGACTTCGCGTAGGCGAAGCCGTGCGCGGTCGACTCGGGGTAGACCGAGGAGGTGGAGAGACCGATCCGGGTCACTGCACCTTCTCCAGAACGGAGATCTGGTCGATCCGCTCCAGGATCACACCCTCGCGCAGCGCCCACGGACAGATCTCCAGCGCCTCCAGCCCGAAGATGTCCATCGCGGCTTCGGCGACCAGGGCGCCCGGCACGATCTGGTGCGCGCGGTCGGCGCTGACACCCGGCAGTCCGGAGAGCTCATCGAGCGACATCGCCAAGAGCTTGGGGATCCAGCGGCGCAGTTCGGCGAGCGGGAGCGATCGCGGCACCCGAATACCGTCGGCGCTCGGTGCGGCACCACAGATCCGGGCCAGCGAACGGAACGTCTTCGAGGTGGCGACGGCCTTGTCGGGCGCCCCCGCCCGGATTAGCTGACCGGCATCGCGGGCGATCTCGGCTCGGATGGTGCGCCGCAGGTCGCGAAGCTCGTCCTCCTTTGGCGCATGGCCGAAGTAGGTCCGGGCCAGCCTGGCAGCACCCAGGGGCAGCGACCAGGCGACATCGGGCGCCTCATCGGCGCCGCCAGCGATCTCGAGCGACCCACCGCCGATGTCGAAAACCGCAAGCCGGCCGGCCGACCAGCCGAACCAGCGGCGCACCGCCAGGAAGGTCAGCCGGGCCTCGTCGTCGCCCGGGAGCACCTCGATGGTTACGCCGGTGCGCTCCCGGACGTGGTCGAGCACGTCGTCGGTGTTGTCGGCGTCGCGTACTGCCGAGGTCGCGAAGGCGAGGATCTCCGAGCAGCCCTTGTCCTCGGCCACCTCCACGGACTCGACCACGAAGTGGGTGAGGGCGTCGATCCCCGCCTGGGCGATCGCGCCGCTGTCGTCGATGTGCTCGGCAAGGCGCAACGGCGACTTGTGGGAGTACGCCGGCAGCGGCGCCGCGCCCCCGTGAGCATCGACGACCAGCAGGTGGCCCGTGTTGGAGCCGATGTCGAGCACGCCCAGCCGCATGGGTCTCACGCTACCCGGCGCCTCGACAAGCTCGGCGTACGCACGCCGAACCCGTCGCCGCACGCCGACCTTGTGGCGGCGCATATGGTTTCCCGGTGCCCGAGGTCGACCTGGCGTTTCCGCGTGTGTGGGTGGAGTTCGAGAACCCGGCCGACGCCGATGAGGTCATTCGCTGCGACTTGACCTGGCTGACGTCGGGGTGGACCTGCATTTTCGGTCAGGGCTGCCCCGGGATCTATGCGACCGCACCGGACGTGGGCTGCTGCACGCTCGGTGCCCACTTCGCCGACAGGGCCGACGAGAAGCGGGTGGCCACCTTTGTCGACCGACTCGACGAGGGCCTGTGGCAGCAGCGACCCACCGGGAAGGTGAAGCGTGCGGACTGGGTGGAGAAGGACGAGGACGGCGAGCGGAAGACCCGGGTGACCGAGCTCGACGGCCAGCAGGCCTGCATCTTCCACAACCGCCCGGGGTTCGCCGGCGGCGCCGGCTGCGCGCTCCACCTGCTCGCCCTCCGGGACGGGCTGGAACCGCTCGAGACCAAGCCCGACGTCTGCTGGCAGCTGCCGCTCCGGCGGACCTTCCGTGACGTGGAGCGGCCCGACGGCACGACCTACACCGAGGTCTCCATCGGCGAGTACGACCGCCGCGGCTGGGGTCCGGGCGGCCACGACCTCGACTGGTACTGCTCCGGCAACACCGACGCGCACATCTCCCCGGAGCCGGTCTTCGTCGCCTACGCCGCCGAACTCGTCGCGCTGATCGGCGAGGAGGCGTACGCCGAACTGGTCCGCCACTGCGAGGCGCACCTGCGGTCACGGTCGGCGCTCGCACTGCACCCTGCCGACCCCCGCTGAGCCGGCCGTCGAAGAGGCCGCGTATTGGCCGTCTCAGCCACCGAGCGTTCCTCTCGACATCAAGAGACACCGACCCCCATGGTCCGCCGCTCTCAGCGGTTGTTCAGAATCAGGGCATGCGCCTGGACCACGTTTCGTACGCCGCAGGACCCGATGGCTTGGTTGGGACCGCCAAGCGCCTCGGTGAACTCCTCGGCCAGGAGTTCGTCGACGGCGGGGTCCACCCGCGGTTCGGCACCCGCAACTACACCTTGCCGCTGCGCGGCGGCATCTACCTCGAGGTCGTCGAGGCCCTGGAGCACCCCGCCTCCGACAAGGCGCCCTTCGGCCAGGCCGTGAAGGCCCGCTCCGAGCTCGGCGGCGGCTGGATCGGCTGGGTCGTCGCCACCGACGACCTGGAGCCGGTCGAGAAGCGGCTGGGCCGGCCGTGGGTGCCCGGCAACCGACACCTGCCCGACGGCACCGAGCTGCTCTGGAAGCAGATCGGCATCAACGGGCTGATCGCCGACCCGCAGCTGCCCTACTTCATCCATTGGCTGACCAAAGATCTCCACCCCGGCAACGCCGGCTCCGACGTAACTCTCACCTGCCTGGAGATCTCCGGCGACCCGCAGCGGGTCAAGGACTACCTCGGCGAGGACCTGCAGGAGCGGGTCGACCCGTGGACCGGCAAGCCCGCGGAGAACGTCGAGATCAAGTGGGTTGCCGAGCACGGCACGCCCGGCATGCTCGCTGCCAGCTTCATGACACCGCTCGGCGAGGTCCGGATCTAGCCCGGTCGTGAGCCGGGACCAGATCGCCGGGGCCTCCGGCGCGATCCCCTCGCCCAACATCTGGCACCACACCGCCACCTACGAGCTGGAGAACCGCGCTCTCGACCCCCACGGCCGGCTCTGGGCGGCGATGACCGCGGTCTGTGGCGGCTGGGCCGGCCGTGACGTACTCGACCTCGGCGCCGGCTCGGGCTTCTATCTGCCCCGGTTCGCTGCGGAGCCGGGGGCGGCGCGCACGGTCACCGGCGTCGAGCCCCACTCCGATCTCTGCGCGCTCGCCCGGCGCCGTACGCGGCGGTGGGCGAACGTCGAGGTGATCGAGGGCGTCGCCCAGCGGCTGCCGCTGCCACCGGCCTCGGTCGACGTGGCGCACGCCCGCTGGTCCTACTTCTTCGGCCCCGGCTGTGAGCCGGGGCTGCGCGAGCTCGACCGGGTGATGCGCCGCGGCGGAGTCGCGATGGTGATCGACAACGACGGCAGCCGGTCGACCTTCGGGTCGTGGTTCCGCCGCGGCTATCCCCGGCTGGATCCGCCGGAGGTCGTCGAGCGGTTCTGGTCGACACAGGGCTGGGAACGGGTCGCGGTCGACATGGACTGGTCCTTCGAGTCCCGTGCCGACCTGGAGGCGGTGGTGCGGATCGAGTTCGCGCCGGAGTACGCCGAGGAGTTCCTCGCCGAGCATGAGGGCAGCTACGTCGACTACGCCGTGAACCTGTGGTGGAAGCGCTTCTGAGCGAGCCCCACCTCAGCGCAGGTCGGTCAACTCTTCCCGGGAGGGCTTGGTGCCGACCAGCTCGCGAAGCTTGGTGTTGACGTCCCAGATGCCGACGTTCATGCCCGCGGTGACGGTGCCGTCCTTGAGCCAGTACGCGATGAACTCACTACCTGCCTGGTCGCCGGCGACGACCAACTCGTCGGAGGCGGAGCCGCGGCCGACGTACTCCATGGAGAACTCGAACTGGTCGGTGTAGAAGTACGGCAGCCAGTCGTAGGAGACATCCTGGCCGAGCATCGTGCGGGCGGCGAGCCGACCCTGCTTGATCGCGTTGTCCCAGTGCTCGACGCGGAGCGGGCCGAGGAGGGTGTTGGTGGCCAGGGCGACATCGCCGGCGGCGTACACCCGCGGGTCGGAGGTCTGCAGGTGCTCATCGACCTCGACGCCGTCCGAGATCGCCAGGCCGGCCGCCTCGGCAAGGGCGGTCTCGGGGACGGCGCCGATCGCGACGACCACGGCATCGGCGGCGACCGTGCCGTCGCTGGTGACCACGCCGTCGGGGCTGATCGACTCCACGGTGATGCCGGTCCGGACCTCGACGCCGTGCTGGATGTGCAGGTCGGAGAGGTAGCGGGCCAGATCCGCGCCGAGTACCGGCGTCAGCGGCTGCTGCGGCCGAGCCTCGAGTACGACCGCCTGGGCGTCATGCGCGCGAGCGGCTGCGGCCACCTCCAGACCGATCCAGCCGCCACCGACCAGGGCGATCCGAGCCCCCGGCTCGAGCGCCTCCTTCAGGCGCCGCGCGTCGGCGACGCTCCGCAGGAAGTAGGCCGACTCGATGCCGGGCAGGTCGGGGACCCGCGGCTCGGCGCCGGTGGCGAGCAGTGCCCTGTCGAACGGCAGCGTGCTGCCGTCGTCGAGCGCCACGCTGCCGTTCGCGGCACCGGCGGGGAGCTCGAGCGAGGTGGCGGTGACGCCGGTCAGGACCCGGACGTCGTGCGCGGCGTACCAGTCGGCATCGTGGATCAGCGCGAAGTCGGAGTCCCCCTTGAGGAACTCCTTGGAGAGCTGGGGCCGCTCGTAGGGGAGCTCGGGTTCCTTGCCCACGATCGTCAGCCCGCCGGCGTAGCCCTCCTCGCGGAGGGTCTCGGCCGCCTTGGCCGCGGCGAGCCCGGCGCCGATGATCACGATCTGTGTGATGTCCGCACTGATGTCAGCCATGGTCCCATCTTGGCGGTCGTCGACTGGATCAGGAAGAGCCGCGGATCGCCAGGGCAGGTTTGAGCATCACGCCGGGCCCGGCTGCCGACGGAGTGGCAAGCAGCCCCTCGAGCGCTTTGACGAGCTCACCCGCCGCCTCCTCCAGGGGCAGCCGCACCGAGGTCAGGCCCGGAGGAACGGTCTGCGCGACCTGGGAGTCGTCGAAGCCGACGACCGCGACGTCGTCGCCGGGACGGAGTCCACGTTCGAACAGCGCGTGATAGACACCCAGAGCCAGCGTGTCGGACGCACAGACGAACGCCGTCGGACGCGGGTCGCCGCGGTCGTCGAGGAGCGCATCGGCGGCGAGCTTGCCGGAGGCGACCGAGTCCTCCACCCGCGAGGCCAACCCGGTGGTGGGCAGGCCGCGGGAGCGCATCGCATGCGTCCACCCCGAGCGGCGTTCCTCGCCGAGCAATGAGTCCTTGCGCCAGCCGATCCAGGCGATCCGAGTGTGACCACGCTCGATGAGATGCTCGGTGGCGAGCTCGGCGCCGTATGCGCTGTCGACGTCAACCCACGGGTGGCGCGCCTCGGGCTGGTCCCACGGACGCCCGAAGGCGACGAACCGGGCGCGCCGGGCGTGCAGCCAGGCGGCCTGCGGATTGCCGAGGTAGGTGTCGGTGACGACGAACGCATCGACCGCGGTGGAGCGGAGCAGGTCGTCGTACCCCGCGATCGGATCGTCGGCATCGCCGGCGAAGAGAAGCACGTGGTAGCCGGCCTCGGCCGCGGTCTCGACCAACGAGTGGACGAAGCGGTCCATCGTCGAGTTGGCGGTGCCCTCCTGGAGGGCCGGGAGTCTCAACCCGATCAGGTGCGACGCCCGAGTACGCAGGCTCCGCGCCGCCCGGTTGGGCTGGTAGCCGAGCTGCTCGATCGCCGCTTGCACCCGAGCCAGGGTGTCGGCACGCAGCAGGTCGGGGTTGTTGACCGCGTTGGAGACCGTCTGCCGGGAGACCCCGGCCAGCTCGGCGACGTCGGCCAGAGTCGGCGGGGCGGCGAGCCGCCCGTTCGTGCGCGACACGTCACCTCCCGCGGTGTCAATCCTGTGGGCCAGCCCTCGAGTGCCCCGGCTTGATCGATCCAAGCCAGTGTATCGGCGCGCCGCGCGGAGTGTCGGCGGTCTCGCCTACCGTTCGGTTCATGGCATCCGCACGCTCCGTCCCGAAGGCCCCGCGCCCCACCTACCGCTGCTCCGAATGCGGCTGGGAGACGGCGAAGTGGGTCGGCCGCTGTGGCGAGTGCCAGGCATGGGGGTCGGTGGCCGAGGTGGCCGCCACCCAAACGGGTCGTACGCCGCCGGCGGCGGTCACCTCGGCCGCGCTGCCGATCGGTCAGGTGTCGGTGACCGAGTCGGCCTTCCGGTCCAGCGGCGTGCCGGAGCTCGACCGGGTGCTCGGGGGTGGCTTGGTCCCCGGTGCGGCGATCCTGCTGGCTGGCGAGCCTGGCGTCGGGAAGTCGACCCTGCTCCTCGAGGTGGCCGCGCAGACCGCTCGCTACGGCCGTCGGGCGCTCTACCTCACCGGCGAGGAGTCGGCGTCCCAGGTGCGGCTGCGCGCGGACCGTACCGGATCGGTGCAAGACGAGCTCTATCTCGCGGCGGAGACCGACCTGGGCGCCGTGCTCACCCATATCGAGGAGACCCGGCCCGAGCTGCTCGTCGTCGACTCGGTGCAGACCATCGGCGCTACCGGCGTCGAAGGCGTTCCTGGAGGGGTGACGCAGGTCCGTGAGGTGGCTGCGGCGCTCATCCGGGTCGCGAAGACCCGCAACATCACCACCGTCCTGGTCGGTCACGTGACCAAGGAGGGGTCGATCGCCGGACCGCGCGTGCTCGAGCACCTGGTCGACGTCGTGCTGCACTTCGAAGGCGACCGGGAGTCACGCTTCCGGATGGTGCGGGCGATGAAGAACCGGTTCGGCCCGGTCGATGAGGTCGGCTGCTTCGACCTCTCCTCCGACGGGATCGTCGCGGTTACCGACCCTTCCGGTCTCTTCGTGGAGACGCATCAGGTGAGCGTTCCCGGCACGTGCGTCGCGGTCACGATGGAGGGACGCCGGCCGCTGTTGGCCGAGATCCAGGCGCTCACCGTCCTCGGCGAGCAAGAGCGCCCGCGCCGCACGACCTCGGGACTCGACGGTTCCCGGCTCTCCATGGTGCTCGCGGTCCTGCAGCGCCACGGCGGCATCCGGATGGGCGGCCGGGATGTCTTCGCCTCGACGGTCGGCGGCGCCCGGCTGAGCGATCCAGCGGCCGATCTGGCGATGGCGGTTGCGGTGGCCTCCTCCCACGTCGGCACGCCAACGCCACGCGGCGTGGTGGCGTTGGGTGAGATCGGCCTGGCCGGCGAGCTGCGCCGGGTCCGGGATCTCGACCAACGTCTCGCCGAGGCCGCCCGCCTCGGTTTCACGGTGGCGGTCGTTCCTGCCGAGCCCGGCGCCCTGGTGCCACCGACGCCCAAGGAGCGCAACGCCGAGCTCACCGACGGAATGCGGGTCTTCGAGCTGCACAGTGTCCGCGGCGCGCTGGAGTTCCTGCGACTCGCCCAGTCGCCGAGCATCGCGACCGACTGAGAGGTTCCACAGGTAGCCGCCACCTCGACGCGACCGTGCCGTTAGACTCCTCACACCTGGTGGGCCGACGGACGAAGAGGGGGTGCCCGTGGCCGAGCGACCGGCGGAGTCGCTGCGTCTGCGCGAGACGCTTGCGCTGATCGCCCCGGGGACGCCTCTACGCGACGGTCTGGAGCGGATCCTGCGCGGCCGCACCGGCGCCCTGATCGTCCTCGGTCACGACCGCGTGGTCGAGTCGATCTCGACCGGAGGTTTCGACCTCGACGTCCCCTTCACATCCACGGGTCTGCGTGAGCTGGCCAAGATGGACGGCGCGATCATCATCGATGCCGGCATCACCCGGATCGAGAAGGCGGCCGTCCATCTGATGCCGGACCACACCATCCCGTCGAGCGAGACCGGCACCCGCCATCGCACCGCCGACCGGGTGGCCAAGCAGACCGGATTCCCGGTGATCTCGGTCTCCCAGTCGATGCAGATCATCGCGGCCTACGTCGGCGAGACCCGGCACGTGCTGGAGGACTCCGGCCAGATCCTCTCCCGCGCCAATCAGGCGCTGGCCACCCTCGAGCGCTACAAGCTGCGCCTCGACGAGGTCTCCTCCACCCTCTCGGCGCTCGAGATCGAGGACCTGGTGACCGTGCGTGACGTCGCGGTGGTCGCCCAACGGCTCGAGATGGTGACCCGGATCGCCCGCGAGATCGAGGACTACGTGCTCGAGCTCGGCACCGACGGTCGCCTGCTCTCGCTGCAACTCGAGGAGCTGGTCACCGGAGTCGACGCCGAGCGCGAGCTGGTCGTCCGCGACTACCTGCCTCGCGGGCGCCGGTCGCGCAGTCCAGAGGAGCTGCTCGCCCAACTCGAAGGACTCAGCTCCACCGAGCTGGTCGACCCGGGGTCGACCGCACGGGTGCTCGGCCTCTCCAGTGGCGATGCGCTCGACGGCGCCGTCGCGCCCCGGGGCTACCGGCTGCTCGCCAAGGTGCCGCGCCTCCCCTCGGCGGTCGTCGATCGTCTCGTGGATCATTTCGGCACGCTCCAGAAGCTGCTCTCGGCGAGCGTCGACGACCTTCAGACCGTGGAGGGCGTCGGAGAGCTGCGCGCCCGGTCCGTCCGCGAGGGCCTCTCCCGGCTGGCCGAGTCGACGATCCTCGAGCGATACGTCTAGGGAACCACTGATCAATTCCGCCTGCTGCGCGCCGCGATGCGGCACGCTGGCGGCGCCCGCGAAGCGTTCCTGCGAGCGCCATGGGCGCTCCTGCTCAGTCGCCCGCGGCTGGCTTGTGGGTGCGCTTGCCGGTGGCGTCCGTCGTACGACCGCTGGGGCTGCCGGTTGCGGAGCCGGTCGCGCTGCTGGTTGTGCTGGTCGTGCTGCTGGGGCTGCTGTCCTGGCTCGCCGTCGGCGTCTCGCCCGGCGCGAGTAGGTCGAAGGTGGTGTGCGCGGGTTCGCCGCCGAGCGCCGACGCGGTGAGCGTGAAGGTACCCGGCTTGGACCAGGGGGCGTGGGTGGAGCAGGCGTCCGCGACCACGCGATGCCCCTGCCACTCGATCGGCAGCACGGTGACGGAGTCGCGCCGCACGACGACGTCCTTGCTGGGGACCGCGCCGCGGCAGTCGATGGTCGACCACACCAGCCCGCCGCCACGAGTGATTCGCACCTGCAGCGCGTCCGGCGAGACATGCCAGGTGCACGCGGTCGCCGAGAGCGTGTGCAGCTGAAGCGCGAGGGTCACCGAGTCGTACGCGTACGCCGTGCCGTCGACTCCCGGCCGCACCGCGACATCCGAGGCCGCACAGTCACCGACCGGATCCGGAAGGTCCGACGTCGGCGACGTCGAGGATCCCGCCGACGCGTTCCCCGAGGCCGAGTCGGCAGCGGTGGGCGGCGCTGGCGGCCCGTAGGTGACCGAGGCGGACGGCGTCCCGGCCGAGGTCGTCGGAGCAGTGGTGGACTCAACCGTGCTCGGCGCGGAGGAGGGGCCGTGCTGGTCGGAGAGCGCTGCGGCAGGTCCGCCATCAGAGCTGCCACCGCCGCCGAGGACCTTGGCGATCACCACGACCAGCAGGAGGGCAAGGGTGATGACGACCAGCCGTCGCCGCCAGTAGACCGACGACGGCAGTCGTCCACGAGTCAGCGAGGGCATGCCGATACGGTAGTGAGCCGGACCGAGTGATCCGGGGTGCCACTCCGGGCGCTCGGGGAGCGGGGCAGAATCACGGTGATGTCCGAGCTCCATGACGCCATCTTGCAGTGGTACGACGCCCATGCCCGCGAGTTGCCCTGGCGCGGTTCCTCGGCGACCCCGTGGTCGGTGATGGTCAGTGAGTTCATGTTGCAGCAGACCCCTGTCTCCCGGGTTCTGCCCGTGCACGCGACCTGGCTGGAGCGCTGGCCGACGCCAGCGGCGCTCGCCGCGGAGCCGACCGGCGAGGCGGTCCGCGCCTGGGGCAGACTCGGCTACCCGCGGCGCGCACTGCGGCTACACGCGGCCGCCGGCGCGATCGTCGAGCGACATGGCGGCGAGGTCCCCAGCGAGTACGACGAGCTGAAGGCACTCCCTGGCGTCGGCGACTACACCGCCGCCGCGGTCGCCAGTTTCGCGTTCGGCCGCCGACACGTCGTCCTCGACACGAACGTACGCCGGGTCCTCGCACGGGTTCTCGCCGGTCGCGAGCTCCCGGCTCCCTCGGTGACCCGCGCCGAGCGTGACCTGGCCGCCTCCGTCCTGCCCGACGACGAGTCGACGGCGGCCACCTGGTCGGTGGCGGTCATGGAGCTCGGCGCCCTGGTCTGCACCGCGACGAAGCCCGGCTGCACTCGCTGCCCGGTGGCAACCCTTTGCGCCTGGCAGGCAGCCGGACGCCCGGCGTACGACGGGCCGGTGCGGAAGGCGCAGGCCTGGGCGGGCACCGATCGACAGTGCCGCGGCCGGCTGCTGGCGGTGCTCCGCGACGCCGAGGGCCCGGTCCATCGCTCCGCCCTGGATCTGGTGTGGACCGATGCCAGTCAGCGCGAGCGCGCCCTCACCGGGCTGCTCAAGGACCGGCTCGCTGTCCGGGTCGGCCCGGCCACCTTCGCCCTCCCCGACTAGCCCGCCGAGTCGGCGCTTGTGCTCGCCTCAGAGACGCCGAGTCGGCGCTAAAGCACACGCCAGAAACGCCGAGTCGGCGCCTATGCCCTGCATAAGCGCCGACTCGGCGTGTTGAGTTGAGAGCCGGCGCCAGCGCCGACTTGGCGTCAGTCGTTGTCGCCGGACGCCTTCCCGAGGTCGATGCCGCCCTCGTCAGCCGGGCTGTCGGAGCCCGAGTCGGCGTCGCCGACAGTGGCGGTCTCGAAGGGCGGGAGGTCCGGGATGGTCGACCGCTTCTGACCCTCGAAGGTGAAGGTCGCCGACGGGCCCTCGCCCTCGACACCGACGAGCACGATCTCGCCGGGGCCGACATCGCCGTAGAGCATCTTCTCGGCAAGGACGTCCTCGATCTCGCGCTGGACGGTACGCCGCAGCGGGCGCGCGCCGAGCACCGGGTCGAAGCCACGCTGAGCGAGCAACTCCTTGGCGGCCTGGGTGAGCTCGATGCCCATGTCGCGGTCCTTCAGGCGGGTCTCCACCGCAGCCACCATGTTGTCGACCATCGAGATGATCTGCTCCTGCGAGAGCGGCGGGAAGACGATGACCTCGTCGACGCGGTTGAGGAACTCCGGGCGGAAGTGCTGCTTGAGCTCCTCCGACACCTTCGACTTCATCCGCTCGTAGTTGCCCGCGGCGTCGCTGGCCTGGCTGAAGCCGAGGTTGACCGACTTGGCGATGTCTCGCGTACCGAGGTTGGTGGTCATGATGATGACGGTGTTCTTGAAGTCGACCACCCGGCCCTGCGAGTCGGTCAGGCGACCTTCCTCCAGGATCTGCAACAGGCTGTTGAAGATGTCCGGGTGGGCCTTCTCGACCTCGTCGAAGAGGACCACGGAGAACGGCTTGCGGCGCACCTTCTCGGTGAGCTGGCCGCCCTCTTCGTAGCCGACGTATCCCGGCGGCGAGCCGAAGAGTCGCGAGACGGTGTGCTTCTCGCCGAACTCCGACATGTCGAGCTGGATCAGCGCATCCTCGTCGCCGAAGAGGAACTCGGCGAGCGTCTTGGACAGCCAGGTCTTACCGACACCGGACGGGCCGGCGAAGATGAACGAGCCGCCGGGACGCTTCGGGTCCTTCAGGCCGGCACGCGTACGCCGGATCGCACGGCTGAGCGCCTTGACGGCCTCGTCCTGCCCGATGACCCGCTTGTGGAGTTCGTCCTCCATCCGGAGCAGCCGCTGGGACTCCTCCTCGTTGACCTGGACGATCGGAATGCCGGTGGCCACGGCAAGAACCTCAGCGACCAACTCCTCGTCGACCTCGGCGATCTCGTCCATGTCGCCGGCACGCCAGGACTTCTCCCGCTCGTCCTTCTTCGCGATGAGCTGCTTCTCCTCGTCGCGGAGGCGAGCGGCGGCCTCGAAGTCCTGTCCGTCGATGGCGGCCTCCTTGCGCTGGCGCACATCGGCGATCTTCTCGTCGTACTCACGCAGGTCGGCCGGCGCCGTCATCCGACGGATCCGCAGCCGCGAGCCAGCCTCGTCGATCAGGTCGATGGCCTTGTCCGGCAGGAATCGGTCGGAGATGTAGCGGTCGGCCAAGGTCGCCGCCGAGACCAGCGCCTCGTCGGTGATCGTGACCCGGTGGTGGGCCTCGTAGCGATCCCGCAGCCCCTTGAGCATCAAGATGGTGTCGGCGATCGACGGCTCGGGCACCTGGATCGGCTGGAAGCGGCGCTCCAGCGCGGCGTCCTTCTCGAGGTACTTTCGGTACTCGTCGAGGGTGGTCGCGCCGATGGTCTGCAACTCACCGCGGGCCAGCATCGGCTTGAGGATGCTGGCGGCGTCGATCGCGCCCTCGGCCGCGCCGGCACCGACGAGGGTGTGGATCTCGTCGATGAAGAGCACGATGTCGCCGCGGGTGCGGATCTCCTTGAGCACCTTCTTGAGGCGCTCCTCGAAGTCGCCGCGGTAGCGCGATCCGGCGACCAGAGCGCCGAGGTCGAGGGTATAGATCTGCTTGTCCTTGAGCGTCTCGGGCACGTTGCCCTTGACGATGTCTTGGGCCAGGCCCTCGACGATGGTCGTCTTGCCGACGCCCGGCTCGCCGATCAGGACCGGGTTGTTCTTCGTACGCCGCGAGAGCACCTGCATCACGCGCTCGATCTGCTGCTCCCGGCCGATGACCGGGTCGAGCTTGCCCTCCCGCGCGTCCTGGGTGAGGTTGCGGCCGAACTGGTCCAGGACCAGGCTCGAGCTCGGCGCCTCGGAGGAGCCCCCCGCAGTAGCGGTGGCACCGGCCTGACCGCCCTGACCTTCCTTGCCCTGGAAGCCGGAGAGTAGCTGGATGACCTGCTGACGGACTCGGTTGAGGTCGGCGCCGAGCTTCTGCAGCACCTGGGCGGCGACACCCTCGCCCTCGCGGATCAGGCCGAGCAGGATGTGCTCGGTGCCGATGTAGGAGTGGCCGAGCTGCAGCGCCTCGCGCAGAGACAGCTCGAGCACCTTCTTGGCGCGCGGGGTGAACGGGATGTGGCCGGAGGGTGCCTGCTGGCCCTGGCCGATGATCTCCTCGACCTGGGCACGGACCGCC
>Ga0164243_10003592_pt1 | contig 24748 bp, 24 predicted proteins | sample OricompcompostOP_FD_108781 | JGI IMG/M metagenome (GOLD analysis project Ga0164243, IMG submission 108781) | Organic Plus compost microbial communities from Emeryville, California, USA - Original compost - Organic plus compost (OP) | ecosystem: Engineered > Solid waste > Mixed feedstock >...
AAATGTGTGGCAGACGGGACCGTAGACTGCATCGCCTCCCATCACCTGCCCCACGAATACGACAGCAAGGTGCTTGAATTTGAAAATGCGAAATTTGGTATGACGGGACTGGAAACCACCTATGCCGCACTTAAAACAGCCCTGCCCGATGTACCTGAAGAGAAATGGGTAAATTTATTGTGTCATAATCCCAGGAAAATCTTCGGCCTGGAGCAACCCACCATCACCAAAGGCGCGCCCGCCTGTATCACGCTGTTTGAACCCAATGGACAAACACAGGTGGATACCGCTTTCTTCCGTTCCCGCTCAAAGAATTCGGCTTTCATAGGTAAACAGTTGAAAGGCCGGGTGAAAGGGATTGTAAACAGGGAGAAGGTCATCTTAAACTACTAAAACAACTCACTATGGAAAAGAAAGTTACCTCTGCGCCATTGATGGGTCTGCTGATTGCACTGGTGCTGATCGTGTATTCACTGATCATGTATTTTACCGACCTTTATACCGAGCCGTGGAATCAGTGGGTGGGACTGATATTGCTGGTGGGCGCAATTATTTTTGCCGTGCTTTTTCATGCAAAAGAAAAAGAACACTACGTGACTTTTGGCAACCTGTTTGCATTTGGGTTTAAGGTTATAGCCGCTTCCACCTGCATTATGATATTGTACCTGCTGTTGCAGGATATGATATTCCCGGATATAAAGACCAACATTCTTGAAATGTCCAGGGCGCAGATGGCGAAACGGCCCGGCGTAAGTGAAGCAGATGTTAACAGATCTCTGGAAATTTTTGAAAAGAATTACACCCTGTTCCTGGTATTGGGCGTATTGTTCTGGAACCTGCTGATAGGCGTTGTGGCATCACTGATTGGCGCTGCTGTAGCGAAAAAAAGGCCGGTAGATGAATTTGATAAAATCTGACAATTAACACATGGACGTTTCCATTGTAGTTCCGTTACTGAACGAAGAAGAATCGCTGCCCGAGCTGTGTGCATGGATTGAAAAGGTGGTTACCGCAAACCAGCTTTCATATGAAATCATACTGGTTGACGACGGCAGCCAGGACAACTCCTGGCAGGTGATTGAATCTTTGTCGCAGGCAAACAGCCATATCAAGGGCATCAAATTCCAGCGCAATTACGGCAAATCGGCCGCTCTGAACGAAGGGTTCAAAGCTGCCCTGGGCGATGTGGTAATTACGATGGATGCCGACATGCAGGACAGTCCCGATGAAATTCCGGAACTCTACCGCATGATCCGCGAAGATCAATACGACCTCGTCAGCGGATGGAAAAAGAAACGCTTCGACAATACGCTTACCAAAAACATACCTTCCAAATTCTTTAACTGGGCCACGCGCCGCGTTTCAAAAATTCACCTGCACGATTTCAATTGCGGCCTCAAGGCATACCGCCGGAAAGTGGTAAAGAGTATAGAAGTGTATGGCGAAATGCATCGTTATATACCCGTGCTGGCCAAATGGGCCGGCTTTCGCAAGATTGGTGAGAAAGTAGTAGAACACCGCCCCCGCAAATACGGCAAAACGAAGTTCGGATGGGAACGTTTTGTGAACGGCTTCCTCGATCTTTCTTCCATCACCTTTGTGGGCAAGTATGGCAAACGGCCCATGCATTTCTTTGGTTTGTGGGGCACGCTCTTCTTTATGGTGGGTTTTGTAATTGTGCTGTACCTGCTCATTGCAAAAATTGTTGACCCGGAGATCAGCATCACCAACCGCCCGGCATTTTACATTTCCCTTACCGCCATGATCATGGGTACGCAATTGTTCACGGCAGGATTTTTAGGCGAACTGGTTTCGCGGAATGCTCCCGGCCGGAATTCTTATTTGATTGAAAAGAAGATCGGATTGGAATAGATTTGCGGACGGCAGCCTCTCAGGAAAGCTGCAACCCAAAAGAAGTCGCTTGCATGTCTGATAAAAAAAAAGTCATCATCATAGGTCCCGGTCATCCGCTGCGCGGCGGCCTGGCCACCTTTAACCAGCGATTGTGCAAACAGTTCCTGGACGAAGGGTATGAATGCTGCATTTATTCTTTTTCCCTGCAATACCCGTCTGTCTTGTTTCCCGGCAAAACGCAGTACTCATCAGACCCGGCGCCGGAAGGACTGGAAATTTACAGCGTGATCAATTCCATTCATCCGCTCAACTGGTGGCAGGTGGGCAATGAGATCAGAAGAATCAAACCCGATTATATTGTGGTGCGTTACTGGCTGCCGTTTATGGGGCCGGCGCTCGGCACTATTCTGCGCAGGGTGCGTAAGAACAAACATACCCGCATCATCGCCATTACTGATAACATCATTCCCCATGAAAAAAGACCGGGTGATAAAGCCTTTACCCGTTACTTCCTCGGCAGCTGCGATGCCTTCATTACCATGAGTGAAAAAGTAATGCAGGACCTCCGCCGGTTTGAACGCGATAAACCCGCACGACAGGTATTGCACCCGCTGTACGACAATTTTGGAGAACCGGTTACCAAAGCCGCGGCTCGCAATCATCTTGGTCTGCCGCCCAACGACCGGATACTGTTATTCTTTGGCTTCATTCGTCACTACAAAGGACTTGACCTGTTACTGGAAGCCATGAAGATGATTCAATCCGATAACGCCTCACCGGTACGTGATGTAAAACTGCTGATAGCAGGCGAATTTTACGAAGACCCGAAACCCTATCACCAACTGATTGAAGAAAGCGGTATTGCCGGTCAGCTCTTCCTGCGCACGGATTTCATTCCCGATTCCGAAGTAAAATATTATCTCTGTGCCGCCGATGGCGTTATTCAACCATATCGCAGCGCCACGCAGAGCGGCGTTACGCCCCTCGCCTACCATTTTGAAAAGCCAATGATCGTAACGAATGTGGGCAGTCTGCCGGCGCTGGTGCCCCATCAGCAGGCGGGGCTGGTATGCGAACCTGATCCGGCATCACTGGCCGCTGCCATCACAGCATTCTTTGCTTATGGCGAAAATCATTTCCTGCCTGCATTGAAAGCAGAGAAAGAAAAATATAACTGGCATAACCTGGTGCAGGCAATTATTACTGTGTGATGGGGAGAAAGCATCCGCTTCATGGTTCCGGTTTCATGCTTCCAATAATTTCTTAAGTTCGCACTTTACAATTAGCATGATCTATCGCAGTAAAGCACCTTTACGAATAGGCCTCGCCGGTGGCGGAACAGATGTAAGTCCGTATTGCGACTTATACGGCGGCGCCATCCTCAATGCTACCATCTCCCTGTATGCCTATGCCCATATTGAACCGCTGCAGGAACCCGTGATTGTGCTCAACGCCATGGACCTCGGCCAGGAAGAAAAATACCCTAAACAGGACCAGCTGCCCATAACAGGCCGCCTCGATCTGCTGAAAGGCGTGTATAACCGCATACAGCGACAATTCGGTATTCCGCAAACAGGCTTGCGGCTCACTACCTATGTGGATGCGCCGGCCGGTTCCGGACTGGGTACGTCTTCCACCCTCGTGGTTGCCATAGTGGGCGCCTTTGCAGAAATGCTGCGCCTGCCCTTCGGTGAATACGATGTAGCGCAAATGGCCTATGAAATTGAACGGCAGGAACTGAAACTCGCCGGTGGCCGGCAGGACCAGTATGCTGCTACCTTTGGCGGTGTAAACTATATGGAGTTTTATGCGGCTGATAAGGTTATTGTAAATCCGCTGCGCATTAAACAGGAATACCTGGCAGAACTGGAAAACAATCTCGTACTGTACTATACCTCCACCAGCCGTGAATCGGCGGAGATCATTACACGGCAAAGCCGCAACGTGCTGGACAAAAAAGAAAAAAGCATCGAAGCCATGCACCAGCTGAAACACCAGTCGGTGATCATGAAAGAAGCGCTGCTGAAAGGGCGCATTCATGAGATTGGTGAAATACTGGACTTTGGTTTCCGGCAGAAAAAACAAATGGCAGAAGGCATCACCAACCCGATGATTGAAGAGATCTACGATGCAGCCATCAAAGCCGGCGCCACAGGCGGCAAAATTTCCGGTGCAGGCGGCGGCGGATTCATGACGTTCTATTGTCCCGGTATCACCAAATATGCCGTTATTGAAACCTTATCAAAATATGGCGGCCATGTACATCCCTATCAGTTTACACTAAATGGATTGACTACCTGGTCAATGGAATAACAGCATTTTCAAATTGTATGATGGATAAGATCAAACATATCATTACAGAATCTATAGCGGTAAAAACCCGGTTACTTGAAAACGATCAGCTGCTTGCCACGCTCCAGCAGGTAGCAACCGGAATGGTAGCGGCCCTGAAAAAAGGCAACCGCATCTGGTTTTGCGGCAATGGCGGCAGCGCAGCAGATGCGCAGCACCTCGCAGCAGAATTTTCCGGCCGGTTTTATATTGATCGCATGGCCTTACCCGCCGAAGCACTGCATTGCAATACCTCGTACCTCACCGCCGTGGCCAATGATTACAGCTACGACGTCGTATATGCAAGACTGATAGAAGGCATTGGACAGAAAGGAGATTTCCTTGTGGGACTTTCTACTTCCGGCAATTCCGGCAATATCCTCAAAGCATTTGAGGCAGCCCGTGCGAAAGGTATCATCACCGTAGGGTTTACCGGCAAAACTGGTGGCAAGATGAAGCCCCTGAGCGATTACCTGATCAATGTGCCGTCTGCCGACACGCCGCGCATACAGGAAAGTCATATTATGGCCGGACATATCATCTGCCAGTTGGTAGAAGAGCAGTACTTTGACAGGTAAAAAGCTGATTGCGGTGGAACCTGCTGAACGGGTGGCAACAGCGCAATAGTTTTCAGGGTAAAATCTTTTCGCCAGGAACAAAACATCATTTCCATCTAAATCTGATTCGATTTATCACGTTGATCAACGAATGCATCATACTGGCCGGCGGACTGGGCACACGCTTACGCAACGCCGTGCCCAACCTGCCCAAATGCATGGCCCCCGTGGCAGGCCGTCCCTTTGTAACCTGGGTGGTTGACTACCTGGTGCAACAGGGCATTTCCCACTTTATTTTTTCCCTGGGCTACCGGCATGAAGACATTACGGATTATTTCAGCAACCATTACAACCAGCTGAACATTTCCTGGTCCATTGAAGCGGAGCCCCTGGGCACCGGTGGCGCCATCAAACTCGCCTGCAGTAAAGCAAAAGGCGACAACGTGATAATCGTAAACGGCGATACTTTTTTCCGCGTAAACATGGCAACGCTTGCAGCCTTCCATGAACAACACGAGGCTCACTGCACCCTTTGCCTCAGGCCCATGCAGCAATTTGACCGTTACGGGGTAGTAGAGATCAACGAGACCACCCACGCGGTGCAAAGCTTTCGGGAAAAACAATTTTATAAAGAAGGACTGATTAACGGCGGCGTATATGCGCTGAACATTCCGGCGTTTATGAGCGAAAACCTCCCGGAAAAATTCTCTTTCGAAAAAGATTATCTCGAAAAATTCTACACGGCCCGTCGTATGTATGGTTTGGTTCAGGATGGATATTTTATTGATATCGGTATCCCCGAAGATTATGAAAAAGCCAACCACGATTTCGCCAATCAATAATTACTCAAATTCAATTTGTTTTTTGCCCTCCAATTCTGGTTATTTGCCTTTTCTTTACCATGCTCAACCTCCAACAGATTAATCCTTCCTGGACACTCTTCCTCGACCGCGATGGTGTCATCAACCACGAAAAGGCAGATGACTACGTGTACAATTACGAGGAGTTTATTTTTTACGATGGCGTACCGCAAGCCTTACAAATCCTGGCGCAACGCTTCGGCAAAATCATCATCGTCACCAACCAACGCGGCATTGGCCGCGGACTGATGACCACCGCCGACCTTGAAGCCATTCACACCAATATGCTGCGTGATGTGGCACAGGCAGGCGGTCGTATTGACGCCATTTATTTTTGCCCGGCCACAGACAATGACCATCCCGACCGCAAACCCAATCCCGGTATGTTTTTCAAGGCAAAAAAGGACTTTCCTTCTATTTCGGCAGAAAAATCAGTCATAGTCGGCAATAACCTCAGCGATATGGAATTCGGCCGCAACGCAGGCATACATACCGTGTTGGTAAAAACCACCCACCCGGATATCCCGTTGCCCCATCCTGCCATTGATGCAGCCTATGATTCCCTGCCCGATTTTGCAAAAGCTTTACAGCAGTCGTAAAATTTTATCACCCCTTTCACGTTCCTGATGCTCAACAACAGCTAATTTTGGCATTTGTCCCACAAAAGAATCTATGAATAACCGTTTCCTCAGATATTGTTTCCTATTGGTGATGGCTTTTACCCGACAGGTGGCCTTCGCCCAGTTCAGCAATTCAGATCTTGAATACCTGCAAACGAAAGAAGACAGCCTGAAGGAATATTCCAGGGCTATGGTCTTTAGTGAAGATCCTGCCGACCGCTTCCGGTCCGACAGTTTTTTTGTGCGCACCCTCGTAAGAGCGCTTAAGGTAAACAATTCGTTTCATTATCCTTTCGATTCGCTCAATGTGTCGCGCCTGTATGCGCCGGACAGCAGTTTCCGCATCTTTACCTGGCAGCTGAAGAAAGACGAATATGTGTTCCTGCAGAAGGGCGCCATCCAGATGAACACGCCCGACGGCTCACTGAAACTTTTTCCGCTGTTTGATTATTCCATGTTCACCAAAAATCCCAATGATTCTGTACGGTCGCACCAGAACTGGATCGGCGCCATCTATTACCGCATCGTGCAGAAGGAGCATAAAGGCAAAAAATACTACACGCTTCTGGGCTTTGACGATTTCAGCTTCGAGAGCAACAAGAAATGGATGGAAGTGCTGCATTTCAACGATCGCGGAGAACCGGTATTTGGCGGACGCTTCTTTTCTTTCAAAAACGATTCCATCAAACGCCCCGACCAGTTGCGCTTCCATATTGAGTATAAAAAAGAAGCCAAAACATTTTTCAACTACGATCCCGAAAAAGACCTCATCGTCTTCGATCACCTGGTGTCAGAATCTGATGAACCCGAAAGAAAAAGCAGCTACATTCCCGTAGGCGAATTTGAAGCGTTTGAATGGAAAGATGGCCAATGGGTGCATATCCCTAAGCTCGACTTTAACTTCCGGCTGAAAGACGGAGAATTTCCCGTTGAAGCCACCATTTACGATGATGCCGGCAACGTAAACGAAGAAGCACTGGAAGAAGCTTCGCGAAGGACCATGGAAAGAGAAAAAGGCAGGCAGGAGCCCGGCAAACAACCGCCCAAAAAGGAAAATACCCCGGCAAAGAAGAAAAACAGGAAATGATAAGTTGCTGCCACAATACTATCAGCAATGGATAACCGCATATGCGGCCAAAAAGCCATATCCATACTTCGCCGGACGTGTCCATGAACCGGGCGAATAGGATCTGATTACCGTAGGTTTACAGGAATATTTGAAACGCTGCAGGAGATAATCAGTCGTTCAGCTTCAGCACCGCCAGGAACGCTTCCTGCGGCACTTCAACGTTACCGATCTGGCGCATGCGCTTCTTACCTTCTTTCTGCTTTTCCAGCAGTTTGCGCTTACGGCTGATATCGCCACCATAACATTTGGCAGTAACGTCTTTGCGCAGCGCACTGATGGTTTCGCGCGCAATGATCTTGGCGCCGATGGCGGCCTGTATGGCAATCTGGAATTGCTGACGCGGCAACAACTCCTTCAGTTTTTCGCACAGCTTCCGGCCAAAGTCCTGCGCACGGCTCCGGTGGATCAACGCGCTCAGGGCGTCCACTTTGTCGCCATTCAGCAGGATATCCATTTTCACGATATCGCTTTCGCGGTAACCGATGGGATGGTAATCAAATGAAGCATAGCCGCGCGTCTGGCTCTTCAGTTTATCGTAAAAATCAAATACGATTTCTGTCAGCGGCATTTCAAAGGTCAGCTCCACGCGGGTGGGCGTGAGATAGCTTTGATTGCTGAGAATGCCGCGCTTGCCGAGGCACAGCGTCATGATATTGCCGATGTATTCCGGCTTGGTAATGATCTGGGCTTTGATAAAAGGTTCTTCAATCCTGTCGAGATGCGTAGGATCGGGCATTTCGGTGGGATTGTTCACAATTACTTTTTCGCCGCGGGTGGTATAGGCAATGAAGCTTACGTTGGGCACCGTGGTGATCACGGTCTGATTGAATTCGCGCTCCAGCCGCTCCTGAATAATTTCCATATGCAGCATGCCCAGGAAGCCGCACCGGAAACCAAAACCCAGCGCCTGCGAGGTCTCCAGTTCAAAGGTGAGCGACGCATCATTCAGCTGCAGTTTGTCCATACAATCGCGCAGCTCTTCAAAATCATCCGTATTTACCGGGAAGATACCGGCAAACACCATGGGTTTCACTTCCTCAAATCCCTGGATCATTTCCGGGTTGGGATTGCCGGCAAGGGTAATGGTATCGCCCACCTTCACTTCTTTGGCGTTCTTGATACCGGTGATGATATACCCTACATCCCCGGTTTTCACTTCCTGCCTGGGTTCAAGGCTGAGCTTTAATATGCCTACTTCATCGGCTTCATATTCAATACCGGTGGCCACAAATTTTACCTTGTCTCCTTTCCGGATGCTGCCGTTCATGATCCGGTAATACACAATAATGCCACGGAAAGAGTTGAATACGCTGTCGAAGATCAGCGCCTGCAGCGGTTTATCCGGGTCGCCCTGGGGCGGCGGTATTCTTTCCACGATGGCTTTCAGGATGTCTTCCACTCCCACGCCGGTACGGCCGCTGGCCAGCAGGATATCTTCGGGTTTACAACCGATCAGGTCAATGATCTGGTCTTTCACCTCTTCGATCATGGCCCCGTCCATATCAATCTTGTTGATCACCGGGATGATCTCCAGATCATTGTCAATGGCCAGGTACAGGTTGGAAATGGTCTGGGCCTGTATGCCCTGGGTAGCGTCTACCAGCAGCAGGGCGCCTTCGCAGGCGGCCAGCGCACGGCTCACTTCATAGCTGAAGTCAACGTGACCGGGCGTGTCAATCAGGTTCAGCACATATTCCTGTCCGTCCGTATGGCGGTAATTGATCTGAATGGCGTGACTCTTGATGGTAATCCCTTTCTCACGTTCCAGGTCCATATCGTCCAGCACCTGGTCCATCATCTGTCTTTCACTGATCGTGTGCGTTGCCTGCAAGAGGCGGTCTGCCAGGGTACTTTTACCGTGGTCAATATGGGCTATAATGCAAAAATTGCGGATATTCTTCATTCGGGCTCCGTCCTTTGAAATCGGAACGCAAAAGTAACTGATTTTGGCCGTATTGATAAAATACTGTTCCCCGCCGGGGCAGTGAGCGGACGGTGGGAAACAGTGAGTAAAAAGCAGGTAATGGTGAGTGGGTACTGCTGCAATATTTTTTTACCGGAAAATAGGTTGTTTTAGACGTTGGCTCACTTCCGGCAAGGCATCAACAATAATTTTTCTACCTATGCGTTTTGGTTCAGCTTCATTATAAAAAAAATCACAATTCGTTTGTGCGTGACAGTTATACCACTTAGTGGGTAATTTCACGAACATCATTTGCAATATGATAACCAATCCCTTTCTTTGCACGCAAATTTTTTAAATCCCGATCTATTTATGAAAAAGACAATTCGGATCTTAGCAGCTTCCCTCCTGTTACTCACCATTACCTCTACCACATTTTCGCAAGACACGAGATTTGGTTTTCGTTTGGGTGTAACCAACAACTTCATCACCTACACGGTTGAAGAAGAAGAATACGATCTTAAATACGAAGGCAGCAACGTTGGCTTTTATGCAGCCGGCGTAGCAAACATTCAATTTTCTGAACACTTCGCCTTACAACCGAACCTTATTGTTGGTATGAAAGGTGGCGCTTTCAGTCTTTTCTCCAGCGCCTTAACAAAGATTAACACCATTACCATTGATCTTCCCATCAATGCACTGTACACGCACAATGGTTTCTTCATTGGTGGTGGTCCCAACTTTTCGTATGCCTTAAGCGGTAAACTGAAACCCGGAGACGGATCGGATGACGCAGACATTTTTGATGAAGACGAAGCCGGCGAACTGGCTTTAAAGAAATTCGACATCGGCGCCAATGTGCTGGTAGGTTATACATTGCCCAACGGTCTTACGTTTGCAGCGCACTACACACCCGGCTTTGCCGACCTGTATGCACCCGATGCTGATAACGTGAAAGCCCGCACCAAAACGTTTGGATTTTCTGTAGGCTATATGTTTGGCGGTAAAGGAAAATAAATGCCCGTTACCGGCAAACCGACTGGTCATTAAGCACATGCGTACAATCATTCTATCAAACAAGTCTGTGACAGCTCATGCTGTCATGCCTATAAACGACTACATCATTTTATGAAAAAGACTATAATCGTTATCACTTCCGTATTTGCCCTGGCGGCAACCGGTTTTGCTCAAAACACCAGCTTTGGCGTTAAAGCAGGTATCACCCATAATTCTGTTACCTACAAAGTGGAAGCTGAAGAAGAAAAAGTCCAAATAGAAGGCAGCAATGCGGGCTTCTATGTAGGCGGTATTGCAAACATCAGGTTGTCTGAAAACTTCACCCTGCAACCGAACCTGCTGTTCATCATGAAGGGAGGCGGGATGAATATTGGAGCCGATGCTACAATATCCACCATGCACATTGATGTGCCGGTGAACTTCCTGTACACGAACAACGGCTTCTTCATTGGCGCCGGTCCCAATTTTTCCTATGCATTGAACGGAAAAATAAAATTGGAAGGAGAAGAAAGCGTTGACATCTTCGACGAAGATGAATCAGATTTCTTCTACATGAAAAAATTCGAATTGGGCGCCAACGTGCTCATGGGTTATACTTTCCCCAATGGCATAACAGTAAGCGCCAACTATACGCCCGGCATCTCCAATATTGCCGCTTATGATGGTGGTGAAGACGTTGATATTAAATCACACAACAAAATGTTCGGCATCTCCATCGGTTATATGTTTGGCGGAAAAGGAAAATAATTCATACCTGATTGGCTGATTCAGGATAAGCGGACCCGGGTAAACCAGGTTCGCTTTTTTTATGTGTGCATGTTATGCCAATAAACTCTTCCTTGTAAAGCAGCTGTAACCGGAACCTTTGTGTTTACAGCACAGACTGGTGCTTTTGCCCCCATTCGTCCACACCACCACCCACTACCTGATACTTTGCTTCACGCCACGTTCCCCCGCTGAATTGAACTACCTGGAAATGCCCTCAAACAACACCTCTCAATACTGATGGAACGCCTGCGATACAAACTCCAGCACGGCAGGCAATGAAGCACGCCAGTACGTCCACGTATGTCCCCCTTCGCGAATGCGGAATTCATGCGGTATCTGCTTTTTTCGCATAGCTATATGCGCGAGACTGTTGCCTTCATACAGAAAATCATCATCACCACAATCAATATACCAGCGCACTGCACGCTTCACCGAGTCAGGCATGTTGTTGATGAGATAAAGCACACTCTGGTCTTTATAGTACTTTTCAATTTGTTCATCCGTCACATTGCTGTTGCCCTGGCGGAAACGCGCCTTGGCTTCTTCCAGTGTCAGTGGCCCCGTAGCCGCGCTCAGCGGACAGGCCGATGAAAACAGATCGGGCCGGTGCAAAGCGTACAGGAAGGAACCAAAACCGCCCATTGACAACCCGGCGATGGCGCGGTAGCGCTTTTCACTCTTGATGCGATATTTCTTTTCTACAAAGGGCATCAGTTCCTGGAAGAAAAAATCTTCATAGCGCCATTCACCCGTTATATCATTTGAATAACCACGCCGCCCGGTATTGGCATCGGGCATAATGATCACCATCGGGGTGGCCAGGCCTTCACGGATCGCTTTATCTGCTATATGCAACACCTCGCCGAATTGTATCCAGCCCGTCTGGTCATCACCTGACCCATGTAAGAGGTATAACACCGGGTAACTGCGTTCCGATGTTTCATAATCCGGAGGAAGGTACACGGCGTATTTCCGTTCGCCTTTCAATATTTTACTGGGCAGCGATAAGTTGTCATATACCTTGCCGGTTTGTGCTAACAGCATTGCTGGCAGCAAAAGGAAGGAAAGCAACAACACCTTCCATTCATTTTTCTTCATAGTTTGCGTTTGTTATTGATATGATATAAATCACAACCATTAAAAATAACCAGGATTTGTTTGCCAATTATCGCATCTCCTACGGTTTTTCACCTAACCACCCCTATTGGTTCCCTCTTACTACAGACCGTTCACTCACCGGCCATTCCGGCCCGAAAAACTACGGAACCATGGTATCCATCGAATAAAGGCAATGACGCAAAATGAATTATTCTAATATCGCGTTGTAATACCTCCGGAGGCTATGCAGCGCTTTTGATTTGCTAAATGTACTGAATGCCGGCACAAAAAACAGCGCATGCAGAAAAGAAACAATGGATGCCATTCGTTTCCTTTTTGTTCCCTATACAGACCATTTAAACCTTGTTGCAGCTTCAATATAATGCAACACCAGGCATTATACTGTTTCGCTGCATCTTTAAATCCGTACTTGGGAAACCGAAGGATGATTGATCAGTACGTGTCGTGTTATCTTTGAGGAGAAACATAGGTACGCAGTTTCACATCCTGATGAATTGCATTTTATCTATGTACCTGTTGAATTTCGTATCATGTACCCTGAATGTACTAACCCAAGAAAACTGGTGTGGATACACCTTTTCCTGTTAACCACCCTGCTGATGCCCTGCGCATTGCCGGCGCAAGGCGTCAACGAAATCATTACGGATTACAATGGCTGGTGGAAAAGTTCGCACCAGAACCAAAACCCGGTTAAACCGGATAATAGTCACAACCTGCTTGCCTTCAGATACAACGGCGTTTTATATGCAACCGGCGTCAATGATTCGCTGCTTGCTGCGCATGGTGAAGATTTTGTGAGCACCGATATCAAAGCATTGCCGGTGTATGCCATCACCGGTGCGGTAAACAGCAATACCAAGATCGGGTTGGGCGCCATGTATGACGGTGTTGCCCATGGCCCTTCTGCCGTTCGCCCCGTCAACAACATGAACCTGTACCTTACCGACGGCATCAAGGGCCTCGACCTCGGCACCTGCGTAGCCAATCTGCCTGCCGGCAATATCTTTCTTCCCGTCACCAACCTGAAGCCGGAATCCATTGGCGACAACGTACCGGATCTGCTGATCACCCAGATAGCCGATCCTGCCACTTCCTCGCTGGACCGTTATGAATTTACCGATATCAATGGCAATCGTATTGGCAATACTGCTGAAATTGTATTGAACAACCTGAAAGTGCTGGGTCACTGGACAGCCGACTTTTACGAAGCGTCCACCAATCCCATGCAACTCACTTCCAGCTTCACGCATACTGACCGTCCCATACGGTTATGGGCAGCCGATTTCAGCGAATTTGGTATCACACAGGATGACCTGCCCCATATTGCCTATTTCAAGATCAGGCTCAACGGCAACAGCGATATGGCCTTTGTGGCGTACAACGACAGCACCTTTAACGTGGTACAGAATCCGCTGCCGGTAACGCTTTCGAAGTTCCAGGGGCGCTATGTACAACAGGAAACACAGTTGACCTGGCAAACACTTTCCGAACAGCATACCAGTCATTTTTTGGTGGAAACCAGTACCGATGGTACAGCCTATGCTGCTATCGGCGCCGTGCAGGCAGCCGGCGCCAGTAATGAGCGCCGGGTATACCACTTCAGCCACCGGCAACCAGCGCCAGGTAAGACGTGGTATCGTTTACAAATAGCAGACATCAACGGCTCTTATACCTACAGTGAAGTAATAACCGTGCAGGCGCCGCCGACCGGCGCCCCGCAATGGCGCGTATATCCCAATCCCGCATCTGAAAAAATATGGGTGCAGCAGACACCTGCCACCACCAGCACCACCCTGCAGGTACGCACCCTCAGCGGCGTACTGTTGCTGCAACAAACGATTCCTGCGGGCAACAGCCGGTATGACATAGATATCCATACGTTGCCTGCCGGTACCTATTTCCTTGTTTGCAGCACAGGAACGGAACAAACTACTGCGAGGTTTACGAAACAGTAATACGGTTCGTCTTCTCCCCCAACAAACCTCAAACTTTCTTATTTTAGCGATCAGTCATCCTCAACTCAAATCCAACCAAATGGTAAAAAAAACGTTACTGCTTGCGCTATTTGCATGCCCTTTCCTTGCTATTGCCAACATTCGGCTGCCCGCAATACTTTCCAGTAATATGGTGCTGCAGCAGCAATCAAAAGTAAAACTCTGGGGCTGGGCCTGGCCCGCTGAAAAAATTGTAGTGACCTGCTCCTGGAAGAGCACGGCCGATACGGTTGTAGCTACCCGTGATGCCAACTGGGAATTGTTTGTGCAAACGCCCGCTGCCGGCGGTCCCTATACCATTACGTTCAAAGGACAAAACACCATCATACTGGACAATGTACTGATCGGGGAAGTGTGGGTATGTGCCGGCCAGTCCAATATGGAATGGAATTATTACAATGGTTTGCCGCAGATCAAAGAAGAACTGCCGGTAGCCAATCAGCCGAACATCCGCCTGTTTCATATTCCCAAAACCACTTCCACGTATCCGCAGGATGATTGTCCATCCCAATGGACAGTCTGCGATTCCAATACCCTGAAAGCCTTCAGTGGTGTGGCCTATTTCTTTGCCAAACAGCTGAACAAATCCCTCAATGTTCCTATCGGCCTGATCAACGCCAGTTGGGGTGGCACGCCTGCTGAAGTGTGGGCGCCCGCTGAGGCAGTGAACAACGACGCTACCCTGAAAGCCGCTGCGGAACAACTGAAGCCTGCCAACTGGTGGCCACACCTGCCCGGCCGCGCTTATAATGCCATGATCGCGCCTGTAACGCCATTTGCTATCGCCGGCGCCATCTGGTACCAGGGCGAAAGCAATACGGGCACCGCCGCTACGTACAGCCGCCTGCTTACCACAATGATTGACGCCTGGCGCAAGGCATGGAATAAAGAATTTCCGTTTTACTATGTGCAGATAGCTCCCTACCGGTATGGCGCACCCTATATTGGCGCCTTGTTGCAGGAGCAGCAAACCCGGGCCATGCAACATCCCGGGACCGGCATGGTAGTGATCCACGACCTGGTAGAAGATACCAACGACATCCACCCGCGCAATAAGCGCGATGTAGGCATCCGCCTCGCCAATTATGCACTGGCAGAAACCTACGGCAAAACAGGCATCGCATACAAAAGTCCCTTTTACAAAGGCATGGAAATAGCCAAAGGAAAAATCACCGTGGAGTTTGATAACGCCCCCAATGGATTAACGGTTAACGGCAAAACCATCACGCAACTGTTCATTGCCGGCAACGACCAGGTATTCTACCCGGCACAGGCAGGCATTGAAAAGAATAAACTGGTGGTGTGGAGTAAGCAGGTGAAAGATCCTGTAGCGGTACGCTATGCCTTCGGCAACACCGCCATCGGCAACCTGTTCAGCAAAGAAGGACTGCCGGTTGCACCGTTCAGAACGGACGACTGGGAATAGAACAACAGATTACAAAAAAAGGGAGGAAGAATACCACTGCATTCTTCCTCCCTTCTGTTATTGCTTTTTATTAATAGATTCTTCCGCCGCTTTCTGCCGTATCAATCAGTCGTTGCGTAAGCGTTTCATCAAACACATGTTCTTTGCTCGCCAGCACCTGCCGCAACAAATCATGAATGGTGATCACGCCTTTGAAATCGTTGCCGCTATAGGCCAGCAAGTACCGGCGACTGTGTTGCGTCATCAGGTTCATACAATGTTCCAGCGTATCTTCCATGGCCACCTTCGGGAGATCGGTGCCCATCACTTCCTGCACTGTAGTAGTTTCACTGGAGCGGCCTTTCAATATCACATTCCGGCTATAATCTCTTTCTGAAAAAATACCTTTGAACTGGTCCCCGTCCATTACTACCAGGTAACTCAGGTTCACTTCACTCATTTTGCGCAACGCATCAATTACCAGTGTGTCGGGTTTCACAATATTAACGTGCTTCGGCTTTAACGCAAGTACATCTTTTACAGTTCGCATAGCGCTTCTCCTTTAGTTTTTGTTTTAAATATCGTAATTATTTGCAATTATATTCATCAAAAACATTGCCTGCAGTTTCTGGAAAGCGCCTGAAATACCCTCATACGCCCCCTTGCGGATAAATGAGTGGAAAACCCTTACTTTCGCATCAAATACCTGTAAACATGGATCTTTCTGCTCTTTTTCAACAGGCAGTTGCAGACAGTAAAACCTTGTCCGAACGTCCCAGCAACGACACCCTGCTTCAATTGTATTCACTCTATAAACAAGCCACAGAAGGCGATATCAATATTGATCCGCCCGCCAATCCATTCGACTTTGTATCAAAAGCCAAATATGAAGCATGGGCCGGCCTGAAAGGTAAGCCGAAAGAAAGAGCCATGCAGGAATATATTGAGCTGGTGGGAAAACTGAAGAACTAACCGCGTACAGCAGTCATCAGCTTTCCTGTGCTATCATTGCCATGATCTGCCGGTAAGCCGAAGCCGTACAACCGCCTGATGCGATCTTTTCAGCAAGGTTGCGTGTATTGCGTTGCATGTCGAGGTATGCCGATGGAGAAACAGCAGCGATCTTTGCTTCTATTTCATACAAATTGCCAATGGTGATCCCGATATTGTACTTCCTGACCAGCGCAGCAGAACCGCATTGGTCCCATACCACAATGGGTAACCCGCACAGGATATACAGCGATAGTTTGTGATGACTGATATAGCGCATGTAAGGCCCCGTACTGCCTGCTACGCTGTCCACTTCAGCCCCATCCCAGATCAAACCATACGATGCTTTGATCTGCGCCGGCAACTCGTAAGGCGCCAACACGCCTTTGTATTGAACGCGTGCTGACAGCTGCATCTTTTCCGGGAACGGCTCACCATACACCTGGAACCTGATATTGCTGCACTGCGCCGTCACCTCATGCAGCTTTTCCAGGAAACCACTTTCTGCAAGATTGCCGGCAAAAATGATATCATACCCCTGGCTGCTTTGCACCTGCGGTATGGGCGCCAGGTAATCAAAGAATTCCAGTTGCACCGAAGGTTTACCGGGCACCTGCTCCTGCAGCCATTGCTGCATGGCGCTGTTGTGCACAATAAAATAATCAAACCGCCGGAAGAGCGCTATTTCCTGCTGCAGCACATCCGGACGATTATGTTTATAGCCATTAATATCGGCCAGAATACATACCAGGCGAATACGCTTCCGGAACAATTGCAGCAAGCGGAGCAGCAACCGCGTCATGCCGGAGTAATAAGGATACTGAAAGAATACAACAGCGTCCCCGGGCAATGTACACAGTGCTTTCAGGAGAAAACCCAACCGTACTATTTTAGCCTTTGGCGAGAATTCAAAGTGACAGGGAAAGAAGATAGCAGCAACGCCGTTTTGCAGCAGTATCTTTTCCAGGTCTGCCGTGCCGATGCCGCCGTTGCAAACGTTCTCCGGCAGGTATTGCTGTATGAAATATGTTTTGCGCGTTGCGCTCATTTTTTTGTAACTATTAAAATGATGAAATGCTTACCGGCCGCTCATCCTTACCCTTATTTCGGCCAGCAAACTGTTGCGCATCACCCATAACTGAACACAGCCATAGATGACCGCGCCGGCTGCGGCACTGAGCAGCAGGGCCATCAGCGGACTCCATCCCCAACCGGTCATCAGCCATACTACAGGCACAAATACCAACGTGCTGATGCCTGCCTGCCACCAGCTCTCCGCATCAAACAAGGGCAGTGCGCCTGCCGTTTTACGGCACGCGCGGAAATTGGCCGCCATTAACACGACTTCGGCAATCAGCAAGGCTACGCAATTGCCGGTGTGCGAATAATAACTGCACAACAAAACGGAAAGTCCCACAAATACGATACTGCTCAGCAACAGGTTCTTCAGGTATATCCGTTCATGATTCTGCGCAATCAGTATCTGGTTACCGAGAAAAAGATTGTATGACCGCAACAGCGGAAACAGCGCCAGCAGGCGAAGATCTGTCACTGCCGCCACATATTGTTCTCCCAGGAACACCCTGATCAACGGATCGGCTACCAGGCATAAACCCACTGAAACCGGAACGGAAAAAAAAACAAGCAACCGCAGATTGTTAAGCACCACCTTGTGCAACGCATCCGACTCCTTCTCTTTATGCAAATGCACAATCCGGGGAAAAAACACCAGCAGTGAATCCGTCAGCAACGACCCGAACGTTCGTGCAATTTTGATGGAAAGCGCATAGTATGCCACCGCCGTAGCAGCGCTCATGATGCCCAGTATCACCGTATCAAGAAAAAGCGAAACATCATAGGTAAGGTTCAAACAATACAGAAGGCCGGTCTTCCGGATATGCCGGCGCCAGTGGATGCCCCTCGTGCGGAGGGGATGTTCTTTCAGCAACACAAACACATTCCACACCATATTGAGTATACCCGAAACCGTAATGATGCCATAATACAGGAAGTAATCGCCTTTGCCTTTAATCAGCACAAATAGTGAGAGCAATCCCAGCAGCCGCGTAGCCAGGGAACGAAGCGTAATATATTTGAACCGTTCCATACCCAGGAAATACCATTCGCACGAAAAAAAACTAACGAGCAGGAACGAAAGGGAAAACCATAGTAAACGCGGGTCCTGTATCTTATGCCAGAGCTGGTATACACCGATCAGATACAACACCAGTGTAATGCCCGACGATACTATATGCAACAGCATCAGTTCCGACACCAGTTTGCCTCTTTCAACAGGCTGGTTTTTCAACCGCGCCACTTCACGCATGCCATACTGGGTGATGCCCAACTCTGCAATCGAAACAAAATACCAGGTAAAGGAATCCATGAAACTTACCCTGCCGATGCCTTCGGGGTCCAGTACACGGGAAATATAGGGAATGGAGATCAGTGGCAGCAACACATGGCTGGCCGATAGAAGAAAATTATATGCAAGGTTTTTTCGGATTCGCGTCACCAGATAAAAGTTTGTTCACTGGCCCTTGTAATCGCACAAACATAAGTATATTTACCAAATCTCATCAGTGGCGACAACATGCTCGAAAGTCAGCTTTCATTATTGCGATGCCCCGTTACCCGAAGCACCCTGCGGTTGCAGGTAATCAAAAAGTCTGTCCGCTCTTTCCGGGGTGAGGAATTGCCCTTTATTGAAGAAGGAATATTGTTTGCAGCCGGAGACTGGTTCTATCCCATCATCGGCGGCATTCCCAGATTGCTGGTGGAAGCATTTATTGATTACGCAGATTTCTGTAAAAAGCATCTCCCCGATTATGACAAACGCAGCGCGCAACTGCATCAGCAATACAATCGCCTGATCCGGTATGCCACGCGCAAGAACCGCCGGACAAAACAAAGCTTTTCGCTGGAATGGAGTTTTTTTGATTACGAGCATACAAAAACCTGGGACGCCCCCAAAGATGCAATGCTCGCGCGTTTCCTCGAAGAAACTGCTGAAACTGCTGAAAGTCTCCGGGGCAAATGGATCTTCGATGCCGGCTGCGGTAATGGATTGCTGAACCAGCTGATGGCTGAAAGCGGCGCGCAGGTGGTGGCTATGGACCTGAGCAATGGCGTTGAACGGGCGTATGCACAAAACCAGTATCCATCGGTCCTGTACATCCAGGGCGATCTGCAATTTCCGCCCGTAGCCTTTGCACAATTTGACATTGTTCAATGCAGCGGTGTGCTGATCTGTACCAACAACACCGAGTTGTCCTTCTCCTGCCTGGAGCCTTGTGTAAAACCCGGTGGCAAATACAGTGTGTGGTTATATCATCCCCGCAAGGATGCCATCCACAACCTCTTTAATTTCATACGGCGTTACACATCGCGGTTACCGTTGCGCCTGCAGTATTACCTGCTGCTGGTTACCATTTTTCCGCTGAGCTATATCATCAAGCGGATAAAAGGTAACAAACAAACCGTACGGGAAATGATCATCTATATCCTCGACTGGTTTACGCCCGAATTCCGTTGGGAACATGAACCAACAGAAGCATCGGCCTGGTTCAATAAACGCCGGTATACTTCTGTGCAGGTTACTACCGTTGAATTATTCGGATTTAATATTACCGGCGTAAAAGATCACGCCTCCTGACCAATCATATGCGGATAGGCATTTTTGAAACCGATCATTATGAAGTATCATCCACCCTTATCAAATTGTTTGATAACGGGAAAAATGATATAACGGTGTTCGCATATCCGCAATCGTGGCGGCAGTTCCGCTTCCTGTTTCCACACCGCCAGGGCAGCTACCATTGGGTCATTAAAGAAGAAAAAGAACCGTGGTGGAAATTTATGGTGCGCATTTACAAAGAAACCAGGCGCAGGAAACTGGAGCTGTTATACCTCAACACCGTCACACAACATCATCTGCCCTATGCCCTGCTTATTAAAATGCTCCCCGGAGTGCGCGTGATCGTCACCATTCATGACAGCAACGGCTATTTTCAATGGAAGCCTGCCTGGAGCGTGCGCCGACTGGTGCGCTATATCGGCAAACGCCTGCTGGTGCGCACCGTAAAGGAATTCAATGTGCTGTCCCCTACCCTTGTACCGGCCCTGCAATCGCGGTTGCCGGCAAACAAAATTGTACATGTAATACCCGGCGCAGTATATGAAGGTCGCCGGCATATGGTTGCTACGCCTGCAACCTGTAATCAAATCAAACTGGTGGTTCCGGGCACGGTGGATGTACGCCGGAGAGATTATGCAACCGTATTTGATTTGCTGGAGACGTGCAGGCAACAGTCATTGCCCGTATCAGTTGTACTGCTGGGCGGCTATTATGGTGAAGCAGGAAAAGCTGTTATTGAAAAATGCAAAGCCCGTGCATCGCAGGCAGCGGATATAACATTCTATGAAACTTCTGTGGTAGATCAGCCGGAGTTCGACAGGCAAATGGATGAAGCGCACCTCCTGTTCATTCCTTCACGCATCCACACCATACTGGCCGATGGCGTTCCGGAAACCTATGGACTCACCATTTCTTCGGGCAATGTGTCTGACATCATCAGATATGCAAAACCTTTTATTGCGCCAGCTGCACTGACCCTCCCCGCCAATCTGGAATCGGGTGCGGTGCGCTATCAGCATGTGGCTGATATTGTTCGTGTGCTCCAACAACTCTTATCGGATGATGCATGGTATCATCAACTGAGCCGGCAGGCAGTGTTGAATGCACAGGAATACACGATTGAAAAAATAAGGCAGCAAAACCCTGCCTTCTTCGGAGTTCACTGAAGATTAAAGGAGTATACCGGCGGATAGCTGTTATTGGATGCGCGCCGCAATACTGGCGTCCAGTTGCGACAACTCTACCGGTGAAAAATCCAGCTGCATTTTTCTGAACACCACTTCTTCTTCAAAACTGGTGTGTTGCTCTACCAGGTTAATGAAAGCGCGGTACAAATAGTATCCGTCATCATGCACCGGAATGCGCTCTGCCAGCAGGCGAATGGTATTGTGCTCGCGCACCAGCACATTGATGAATTCATTATTGAAATGATGCTTTGCCAGGAACGGTATGAGCACCGTTTCTTCTGCCTCTACATGCTTCCTGAGCCTGGTGTTCCAGAAATTGAGGATCTCCCGCCTGATCAGTTCCTTATCCCCTTTTTTCCGGATCGTATGCATGATCTGTCCGCATTGCTGCCGGTCAACAAGATGCTGACGGCTCAACTCCCGCAATGAGCTATTACCCTCCATAATGCACTGCTTTTTCCTGTAAATAATCAAGAATTAATCCATACCGGCAAGGAGGAGAGAAATTTGGCCCTGTGTTAACAGTTGCCTGCGCCAGGAGGGGTAAGTTATTCCCAGAATTTTACAGGATAATGCATACAGTTCCAGTCTGGCTCTTCACCTAATGCAGCCCCGATCGCTTCGAGTTCTTTTTGTGTCAATACGGCCTCAGCCCGGGGAAAGTACGTGCGTTCTTCAAAACGGATATGCTTTTCCAGCAGGCCGGCAAATGCTGACAGTGTTTCGCTGCTGAAATTGCCGCTTTCCAGTTGCGCAACCAGGGCGCGGATGGCCTGGTGTTCCTCCAGCAGTTGGGCAGTAAGGGCAGGCTCCAGCGTAGTATGTTGCAGGGCCGGAAGCAGCACTTCTTCTTCCAGGGCAAAATGCTGCCGGATGTCCCGGTTCCAGACGTGGAGAACAAAATCTGCTATCACCTGCTTGCCGGCTGCTTTCTTCAATCCCTTGTTCACCAGCAATGCGGCCAGCAGCCCGTTGTGGTGCTGCCGCGACAATGGTTGCAGATGTTCGTTCCGTTTCATAGCAGGTGATAATATTTCGCATACCAATAAAAAACCCGGCATCCCGCGTGGCAATGCCGGATTTTCAGCTTACCAGAATAATTATTGAAGGCTTTTGATGATCGTTACAAATTCATCTGCGTTCAAGGATGCGCCTCCCACCAGGCCTCCGTCAACATCAGCACAGGCAAACAGTTCTGCAGCATTGTTGCCCTTTACACTGCCGCCATAGAGAATAGAAATGGTATCAGCGGTGGCAGCGCCATACTTTGCAGCCAGCACGCTACGCAGGTGCGCGTGCATTTCCTGCGCCTGTTGCGACGTAGCGGTTTTGCCGGTGCCGATGGCCCAGATGGGTTCATAGGCAATGATGATGCGTTGCAGTTCCTGGTCGCTCAAATGGAACAACGACTCGCGCAATTGTGTTTCCACATAACTGTTCTGGGTACCCGCCTCCCTGATCTGCAACGGTTCGCCGCAACAAAAGATGGGAGTAATATCGTGTTGCAGACAGAGATTGATCTTCTCCGCCAGCTGCTGATTGGTTTCGCCGAAGTATTCACGACGCTCACTGTGACCCAGTATGCAATACCGGATACCGATTGACTGCAGCATCTCCGCAGATACTTCGCCGGTAAAGGCGCCAGATTTCTTGTGGTAACAATTCTGCGCAGCCACGGCATAGTTGGCTTTGCCTGCTACTTCATTGCTGGCCGTGATCAGATAAGGAAACGGCACTGCAAATATTACCTGCTGGTGGGCAGCGGGCGTAACGCCGGCATTCAGAATATCGTTTAATAATTTCTTTCCCTGCTGTAAGGTGCAATTCATCTTCCAGTTGGCAGCAGCTATCTGTTTTCGCATGTCAGTGATGATTTTTCGTTGGTTTAATCCGGGTTTGAATAAAAATTGAAAAGCAAAGAAAACACAATTTGAAATATCGGATTCGTTTTTTGTATTTGCCTATTTAAGCTGACGTTTCGTCAAATATATTGCGCAATTGATTGACTTCTGCTTCGCTCAATGCCCTGTTCTTGAATTTTTTCCAGTTGGCAATGTCCTGTATCGCTTTGTCAAATGCATATCGCATGGCGGTTTTGCTGCCCCAGCTGAAATCAGGAATGTATTTGGGCGGAGCGCCCTCTCCCACCACATTGGCGCAAACACCTACTACCGTACCGGTGTTAAAGGAAGTATTGATAGCGCAACGCGAGTAATCGCCCATCAGCAATCCGCACTTCATACCCGCCCGCACATAATCTTTTAAAGGTTCATGCCATACGCGCACTTCGCTGGCATTGTTCTTCAGGTTGGAGTTGGAAGTACCTGCACCGAGATTGCACCATTCGCCCAGTACCGAATCGCCCAGGTACCCGTCATGCGCCTTGTTGGTATAGCCGAAGAGTACAGAATTTTTGATCTCTCCGCCCACCACACAGTAAGGACCAATGGTGGTGGCGCCATAGATACGCGTACCCATTTTTACCACGGCCCCTTCGCACAGGGCAAACGGTCCGCGTATGAGCGAACCTTCCATGATTTCTGCGTCCTTGCCGATATAGATAGGCCCTTCGCTGGCATTGAGGATGCAGTGCTGCAGCCTGGCGCCCGGCTCAATGAAAATATTATTGGGTTGAATAGCCGTTACCGATTCAGGAATGGCGGCGGAAAACCGGCCACGCGTCACCAGGCGGAAATCTTCCTGGATGGCCCAGGCATTCCATTGAAAGATATGCCAGGGATATTGCAGGATCTTTACCGTATCATAATCGGGGTCCTGGTTAAGTTGCGTGCTGGTGGAAGAAGACAGCGATTCAATAAACTGTCGGGAAGGAAGTATATTGGCGGCAAACACAATGGCGTCATCATCATCCGGCACTTCTTCTTCATCCCTTACCACGATCACTTCTTTTTTCAGCAGGCCCTGCCATTTCTCCCGTATGGTGAGAATGCCAATGCGGATATCCGCCACAGATCGTGTCCGTGAGAACGGATACAGCTGATTGCGTATTTCCTTATCGGTAAGGTACACTGGTTTCATAACTGAGCGTATGCCGGGTTAAAGATCAGGATAACTTTACTGCATTGCGGGAAAGGACTTGTCCGGATTGGCAGCTGTACACTGCGCGTGATGCAGTCATTCGCTTCATGACCACCGGCATCCGGCTGCAAGATGATCATTTTTTACTGTTATCGCTGCGTTTGGATGCAATAAAACTGCTTATCCTGATCGGATTTAAAATCCTGTGCCAGATAAAAAAAAATCCCCTTCCCGAGAACGGGAAAGGGAAAGTATAGCCATGAAAAACAAAAATGTTCGTACTGAAATTAAGCTTTTATTTCTTTTTTTCGTAACGTTTCTTGAATTTATCTATTCTA
>Ga0164243_10003593_pt1 | contig 24746 bp, 10 predicted proteins | sample OricompcompostOP_FD_108781 | JGI IMG/M metagenome (GOLD analysis project Ga0164243, IMG submission 108781) | Organic Plus compost microbial communities from Emeryville, California, USA - Original compost - Organic plus compost (OP) | ecosystem: Engineered > Solid waste > Mixed feedstock >...
GTTAAGCAGAATATTTGCTAAAGCGCCGACGGCGGTTCGCAAAAACGATATCCTTGTGAGGTTTTCGGCAATCAGATACTGGCCGCTCGCGGTGCCTAGAAATACAAACACACCAGCCCAGATGTGGATGGCAAGGGCAGGGGCACCTATATGGAATTCGGGTTTATTATAATAGAGCAAGTGATAGATTGTGGGGGCTGCCAACGTGATTATCAACGCAATACCCCCGCTGATCAATACCATGAGCTCGTAAAGTTGTTGCAGCCGTTTTTGATAACGCGCCGGATCATCGCGCCGGGCATGCATCAGTGCAGGAAACAATGCCGCCACCAATGCCATCGGGAAAAAATACCAGCCTTCGCTGAGGGTCACTACCGTAGTATAAACACCCAGGGATGCTTTCCCCCAGAATGCATCCAGCATGAGTTGGTCTATCTTCATATACAGGGTAACGAATACAGAAGACAAAGCCAGGGGCCACGCATGTTTTAGCAAATCCGTGGCGACCGAACGGTCAAATTTCCAATGGAACGGATTGTGGTGCTGTGCACGGTAAATAGATACATATCCAATTGCTAACAACACAGCATCTCCAAGTAGCATCCAGATGAAGGTATCCAGAGGGGCCTTACAGAGGATGAGGACGAGTTTCACCAACGCCGACAGTAGATTGGCGCCGACCTGCACATACATGATGTATTTGCCTTTGGCAATGGATTGGAAATAACAGTCAATAATGTTGAACGATTGTGCTATGCAAACGAATGACACAATCGTAACATAACCCAAGGGTGCTGCGGGGGGCTTCGGAGCAAAATGGCTGATGAGGAGGTAAGTCAGATAAATCAATGGGATGGTAGCAAGTCCCGCAAGGAGCCGCAAGCGGAATGCAGCGCCCAGAATGGTGCGGTGCTGCTGCGGATGCACCAACAGTTGTCGGGTTACCAGGCTGTCGGTTCCCAATGTGCTAGCGGCCGCAAAAAAAGATATCAATGCGAGGGGATAATTGAGAATGCCGTTTTGAGCGTCGCCGAGGTAGTTGGGAATGGCGATGGCTGTAACCAACATCTTAATCAGCAGCGAGCCCACACGGGCCATCAGCAACCATCCGGTATTTTTCAGGTATTTGTCAAACGCCTGGGCGTCAAAGCCGGGTAGGGAGGGTAGTTTCATGGATGCCGTCAAAGATTCTGGGCAAAGATAGGCGAATAATTACAACTTATGAAAATGAGACGAAAGGCCACTAGCCTTCGTATCCGCTATCTGACTGCTGTCTAACTGCTGTGTATGACTTAGCTGTTTCATTGCGGTGAACTGGCTGTTTGCTGGCTGTTTCTTGCACCCTTACAGCAAGGTGACCGCAGCGAAAGCGCCAGCTGACTCCTCTTTGGTACGAGGCCTTTTGGCAGCCGGTAGAAGGCAAGTGAAGATTTGAGCGAGTGTATAGATACAGTGAACGAAACAACTACTGGAATGAGCTAAAGTGAGTTTCGTTCGATGACGCGCGTCGGATTTCGCGCTACAATGGTTTCTTTATTAATGATGGCTTGGCTTACTGCCCTGCCCATTGCTTCAAAATCGGTTGAGATGACAGTGATTCCGTTTTCCAGAATCTCCTTCACAGCCGTGTCATTGTATGATATAAGTCCAATATCCGACCCAAGTTTATAATTATTGCTGCGGGCCAATTTAATCAGCGCCACATCATCTGTGTCGTAGCGGCTGAAGGTAATGTAGGCGTTTCCCTTTTTGAAACTGCTGGCTTCGACTTCATGCTCGATGGCGTACCGGTATTCGTGTTCCATACAAAAACGAAGAAACCCATCCACCACGTGTCGGGCATGCGTAGCTTCATGGGGGGCGATGAGGATCAGTTTTTTGTATTTGGAAAGTTGCTCTTTCAATTGTGTAAGGCCATCGAACAAGTCGTGTTCATAGTCTTGGTATATACAGGTGTATTCATCGGTTAAATTAGGTTGGTTATAGTCGATGATAATCCGTTTTTGAGGTGGGATGAGGCTAAGTATTCCAACCGGATCTTCTTTCAGAAATGTAGCAATGACAAAATGGGTATAGTTTCCCAAATTTTCTTGGATCAGGTTTTCAAATACTTTGAAATTGTGATGGTGAAAGTAGATATCAATATCTGCTACATCCTTCAATTGATCAAATAACGTATGATATAAGGTATCCCGCATAATGTTCATTTTGTCCAGCAAAAGGAACACGCGAAAGGTATGACTAACCGACTTCTTTTTTACGTAATATCCCTTGCGATAAACTGCTTCAATGATACCTTTTTCCAGCAGATGATTGAGCCCTTTGAGCAACGTCTCCTTGCTCATACCAAGCTGCGTTTCCAGTTGCTTAAGCGAAGGAATACGGTCGCCGATGTGGAGTTTATCCGATTCAATCAGTGTATTGATGTAATCTACCAATTGCATGTATTTCATGCGTTGCGTGGAACTAGTTGGAATATCGATTGGGTGTGCTTGCATACGTTTGCAAAAATATATAAATACCACAACAAACCAAACCAGTTTTTAAGGGCAGAACCGTTTTGCCAGCATTATTTTTGGATATAACCTGACTTTTTTAATTTTTATTTGGAAGTAATCACTTAAATCTCCTATACTTGCATCGTCGTGGATTTAAATACCAGACCATACCAGACCAATTATAATTTTTAACGATTATTTGGAATATATTGTATATGAAAAGGAGAGGGTTTTTAAAAGCGGTATCGCTGACCTCAATGGCTTGTTTAGCCGGGTCGATAGTGAAAGCAGTTAACAAACCACGTCATATTCTTGTCGTATCGGGTTGGCAGGATGTAAATATTGGAGATGTTGCGCATACACCCGGCTTATTAAATATTTTACAAACCTATTTCCCGGATTGCCAAATAACGCTTTGGAAAAAAAGCCGAAATCAAAACGTGGAACAGATGCTAAAAAAAGGATTTCGTAATGTGCGTGTGATTTACGGCGAGGTTGATCGAGATACTGCCGATGTGACGTCAGTGGAAGTGCGAACCGCATTCAAACACGCCGATATACTGATTCATGGGTCTGGCCCGGGTTTGGTAGGTAGGTATCACATAGAAGCATGGCAAAAGTATACAAAGAAGCCGTTTGGTGTTTTTGGGATTACACTTGAGGCGATAAACGACGACGTAAAGCGGGTACTATCTAAAGCGTCCTTTATTTATGTTCGCGAAAGCAAATCGTTGGCCAATCTGGAGTCGGTTGGAATGCGAGGTATAAGGGCCATGTTCACGCCGGACGCAACATTTCGGTTTAATTTGCTGGATGTGGATAAAGCGACTGTTTGCTTGACAGAAAACAGGCTAAAAGAAAAGGCGTTTATCTGCGTGATTCCACGGTTGCGCTACACGCCCTATCACAAAATTAAGCCTGGAGCCAAGCATTGGATGGGAGTCAGTAGCGAGGAGGTTGACCGGATGAACGACCAGTGGAAAGAAGTGGATCATGCCAAGTTGCGAGACGTGATCATCACTTGGGTGCGCGAAACGGGTAATCGAGTACTGGTATGTCCCGAAATGACCTATCAAGTGGATATCATGGATGAGCTGTTGATCGATCCATTGCCGGACGATGTGAAGCCGTTTGTCGCTAAGCGGGGTTACTGGTTGCCAGATGAAGCGGCTGCTGTGTATCGCAATAGTTTCGCCGTGGTAAGTTTCGAGTGTCATTCGGCGATTCTGGCGGCGGCTAACGATACGCCCTTTGTCTATCTTAGGCAGCCGCAGGATACCATCAAGGGACAGATGTATTACGACTTGGGTTTTGACGAATGGGTGTTCGAGATCGAACAGTCGGAGGGGGAAGCCATTGCGGCAATGGTGATGGACATGTGGGAGAAACCATATGCAGCCATAGAAAAACTTACGCATGGACTGCATTTAATCGATGCGATTTATCAAACCGCCTGCACGGGGATATAGTCCGTAGGCGGATATTATAACGTGAAATCAATTAAATTTTTATTATGACGATAAGTTTGTTAGTTAATGTGCGAGTATGTCTATGTGCAGTGTTCAGCCTGCTGTTGCTGAATACCGCCTTTGCTCAGCAAAATGTGCAGGGGGTGGTCCGCGATCCGAATGGCCAACCACTTGGCAGTGTAACGGTGTCTGCAATGGGCGAAGGTGTATCCACGGTCCAGACAGCGCCGGATGGGAGCTTTCAGTTGAGTCTGGCTGCGCCCGATACGTTGGTGTTTTCCAGCGTTGGGTTTGAGACCGTGAAGCTTCCGGTAAAACCAGGAGAGAAAATGACCATCACCCTCCAGGAATCGACCTCGGAATTAGAGGAAGTTGTGGTTGTGGGATACGGTACCCAACGTCGCGGCAACGTGACAGGCGCAGTGAGTTCGATGGATGGGAAAGAACTGGTCAAGCGGCCTGTGATGCGGGCATCGGCAGCCTTGCAGGGGATGGCTGCGGGAGTTACCGTGAGCCAGTCTTCGGGAAAGCCCGGCGCAGATGGCGGAACAATCCGGATTCGTGGTATCGGGACACTGGGCGATTCCAACCCATTGGTATTGATTGATGGAGTGAACGGGACGTTGGATGGGGTCGATCCAAACGACATCGAAAGCATTTCGGTGTTGAAAGACGCTGCATCGGCTGCTATCTACGGTTCGAGGGCTGCAAATGGTGTTGTTCTTGTCACTACAAAAAAAGGTAGAGATGGGAAGGTAGCGCTTTCTTATGAAGGCTTTTTCGGAAAGCAAGCATTTACAGACCTCCCGGAAATGGTCAACGGTTATACCTACATGGTCAAAGATAACGAAGCCAGAAGCAATGTGGGGCTAACCCCCTTGTATTCCGATGATTTTTTGCAGAATTACCAAGCCAATAAAGCAACCGACCCGGATCATTATCCCGATAACGATTGGCAGAAGCTGTTGTACACGGGATCGGGGCTGACGCAACGGCATCACGTTAGTGTAAATGGAGGAAATACGGTAAAGGTCATGGCTTCTTTCTCCTATCAGGACCAGCAGGGATTGGTGCCCGGTTTCAACTACGAATCTTACGGATTGCGGTTGAATTCCCAGACACAGATCAGTGAGAAAGTAAAGCTGGAGACCTTCCTGAGCGGTCGCCATTCACCGGTATCCTCACCGATAATGGGCGATGGGGTAGTCGGCGGAGCAAACCGCATACCTGCGATTTACACCGCTCGGTTGAGCGATGGCAGATGGGGTGTCGCAAAAGATGGTTACAACACCCTTGCATCCGTTGAAGATGGTGGAAGTACAGATGAATTTTTCAACTCCCTCCGGCTAACGGGGCAATTAACCTATTCGGTTATTGACGGTTTGGATCTGGAGGCTAGCTTTACACCCAATATCAGCGATTATTCGAATAAGCGGTTTGAAAAATCGATCGAAACGTTCCTGCCCGGAGAATCCGAACCGGCGTATCGGACGCCCAACGTAACGAAATTAACACAAGCCGAAAGACAGTCGTGGGAAAATACATCGCGCTTTTTGGCAAGATACAACAAGCAGCTGGGTACCCACACCCTGAACGTCCTTGCGGGATTTGAGCAGATTTCTTTTACACAACGAGAGATGTCGGCTTATCGGGAAGGATTCAATTTCCCCGATTTGCCGGAATTGGGCGCTGGCGGGAAAGAGAACTGGACGAACGACGGAACATCAACCAGTTGGTCTCTTCGCTCTTACTTCGGGCGCGTGAATTATAATTTCGACGAAAAATACCTGTTTGAAGCAAATTTGCGCATCGACGGTTCATCCCGGTTTGATAAACGTTATCGGTACGGTGTATTCCCGTCGTTATCCGCAGGCTGGGTGCTATCCAATGAAAACTTTTTGAAAGAGAATGACTGGTTATCATTTTTGAAGCTGCGTGCGTCGTGGGGAAAATTGGGTAATCAGAACATTGGAAATAATTTCCCGTATACCTCATATCTGTCACTTGACAAGTTCTACATATACAATGGCAAGCCAGTGCCGACAGCTATTCTGCAACAAATGGCGAATAATGAAATTTCCTGGGAAACCAATGCGTCCAAGAACATCGGCGTTGACTTCACATTATTTAATAGCTTGAATGTTAATTTCGATTTGTACAAGCGGAGAACTTCCGGTATCCTGCTGGAACTGGACATTCCTGCGATCATCGGACTCACGGCTCCCTATCAAAATGCGGGAGTTGTTGACAACATAGGTTGGGATCTCCTGGTGAATTATCGCAACCGTATCGGCGCATTTACGTATTCCGTTGGTGGAAACTTATCCAACGTCAAGAATGAGGTGGTCGACCTGAAAGGTACAGGCCCGTACATCTCGAGTTATCGGTTAATTGATGAGGGGTATCCGATTAATTCCTTGTTTGGCTACCGTTCGAACGGCCTATTTCAGACAGCTGCGGAACTGGGAGCGGCGCCAGAGCAATTCGGTACCATTGCGCTCGGGGATATCCGCTACGTAGACATTACCGGAGACAATGTGGTGAATGCTGACGACCGCACTGTTATCGGTAATCCGATTCCACGGATGAATTTTGGGGTAAACCTGTACGGAGAATACAAAGGATTCGATCTCAGTGTGTTTCTTCAAGGAGTGGGAAAACGTGACGTCATCCTGACCAATGAGGCCGCCTGGGCACTTTACAACAATAACAATATGCAAGTTTGGCAATTGGACTCGTGGACACCTGATAATCCAAATGCTAAGTACCCACGACTGGTATCCGGGTCAACCCATAATAATTTTCAGTATTCGGATTACTGGGTGAACAATGGTGCGTACATGCGCATAAAAAACATTCAATTAGGGTATACATTCAACACGGCGTTGTTTAAAAAATTGGGATTACAGCGGACCCGGATTTATGCGTCAGGCGATAACATCGCTACCTTCCACAAGATGTTCCCCGGTTGGGATCCGGAACGACCCGATGGAGACTCCAGTCCTTATCCCCTAGCGAGCACCTACGTATTCGGCGTTTCGCTAACGTTCTAGGGAACTTTAAATAGATTGTTAAATTTAAAGACATCACAATGAATCAATTCATCTCACATATAAAGTTTTTATTAATTATCTGTTTATTGGTTACGACATCATGCAGTAAAAATTTCTTAGATAAACAACCATCGGATCAGCCTGCCAATGACGTGTTTTTCAAGTCCGAAACGGAACTCACATTAGCGCTTGATGGCGCCTATGAGGGCCTCTATTGGGAGAGTTCTGCAACCCCTTATCCGATATGGTTCGACTCTTCGACCGATATCAGCTTTAATCGCGGCGATTACGCCGGCATGTATGCCATACAAACCGGTGAATTCAGTACACAGACAGGAACCTTTTATTCTATCTGGTCAGCCCTCTATACTCGGATAGCAAGATGCAATAACCTCTTGACAAATATGCATAAAGCTCGGAATGTGGTGTCGGAAGACACTTACAATTTGATAGAGGCACAAGCGAAAACTTTGCGCGCATTTTTCTATATGTACCTGGTAAACCTCTATGGGGATGTGCCATTCGTTACCGACATGATTTCTCTGGACGACGCCCGTCGCGCGACGCGGACACCAAGAGCTGCAATTGCGGAGACGCTATATGCCGATTTGGATTTTGCGGCCTCGGTACTTCCGCTGGTTTGGTCGGGCGACGGAAAAAATGGGCGGATTACGCAAGGGGCCGCCAATGCGTTGAAAGCGAGAATTGCCTTGTATGAAGGAGATTATCGTATTGCAGCGGACGCTGCGGAGAAAGTTATTCAATCTAACGTTTATACGTTGAGCGATAATTTTTCGGAACTGTTCACGTTGGTAGGAAAAGGGTCTAACGAATCCATCCTGCATGTTCCTTACCTTCGTGGAATTAAATCGAACGGCATTCCCCGATATTTAGGGTTGCGGACCACCCAAGGCTGGTCCATTGTTGTTCCTACCCAAAATATCGTCGACTTCTTCCAGTGTACTGATGGCAAACACATCGACGAATCGCCACGTTATGATCCCAAAAACCCGTATGAAAACCGTGATCCCCGGTTGACACAGTCTATCCTGACACCGGGGCAGTGGTTTGATGGGCTGTTATTTGAAAACCACCCGGACAGCACGACGACATTACAAGATCAAAACGGCAAATTGGTTCGGGTGAACAATCAGGAGGTGACCCATGCCTACGCATCGTTTACTGGGTATGTCTGGAAAAAATACTTGGACCCGATTGAACTACCGGCATTTTCCACGCAGTCCGAAGTAGATTTTATCTACATCCGTTATGCGGAGGTGTTGCTCACGTATGCAGAAGCAAAAATTGAACTGAATGAAATCGACGCATCGGTCTTCGATGCAATCAATCAGGTGCGTGGCCGCAAAAGTGTGGAGATGCCTGCAGTGTCTGCCGGTTCACAGGACGAACTGCGGAAGCTGATCCGTTACGAACGGACGGTGGAATTGGCGATAGAAGGTACGCGTTTGTTTGATATCCGTAGATGGAAGTATGCCGAGCATGTGCTGCCGGGTAATACGCTTGGACGCAAGAAACGGGAATTCTATCAGCAGTATCCCATTCCATCCATTGATGAATATGGGCAAAGCCATTATACCGACGAAGATAAGTTGTTCAACATTATCGGTGTTAACACCTTCGATCCGGCGAAAAATTACCTGTGGCCGATACCACAAAAGGAGCGAGATTTAAATACCGCATTGGATCAGAATCCGAATTATTAACATATTCATCAACCATCACATGATTTTGTGTAGCCTGTCCAAGCACTCATTGATTGCTTTATTGACACTCGTTGCATTGGGATTTGCCGAAGCCTCAGCAACTGCCGCGGTTCAACCGGGCTTGCAACTGCGGTGGAAGCAGAAAGGACTCTACGTATCTCCTTATGACTTTGCCGCGGGCGACTGGAAGATTGAAGGGGCGGAAGACGCCCTGCAGCTTGCAACACTTACGGGTCGCCATCATAAGCGACCGAAAGGCTTGAAACCCGCAACCGTCGAAATCACGGTGGAACGGGAGGGCACGTATGCGCTGTGGGTGAATTCCCTAGATTATCAGAACAACCAACCGGGGTCACGCTATTTTCAAGTAGCTTGCAATCACCAGTTGATTAACAAACGCTTCGGAGCACATGGGCAAGATGGCTTCCGGTGGGAGTTGGCAGATAAAGTTCAATTAAAAAAGGGGGTAAACCGTTTTGAGCTGTTGGATGCTTCGGCGTTTTATGCACGTTGCGACGGGTTGTTTTTAACCAAAGACCTAAGCATGTCGGCGGAAGAGATCATAGCAGAATCCCGAAAAAACGGTTCCATAAATTTTAAACCGGAGCCGCTGGGAAGTCCGGTCCGGCTTTCTGCGGATGCCGCCGCGTCCAACACCATCACATTGGCGAACGATCAGGTAAAGCTGGTTTTTTATCAGCTTGTTGAGGGTAAACAACAACAAGTGGAATCGGAAGTATTTGTGGATGGAACGCGTGTAAAATCCCGCAGTGAATTGGACGCCCTGGTATTGCTCCGCGCTACCGAATCCCAGCTATACTATGATAAAGGATTTCCGATATTCCGTTCAAAAATTGTGGATGAGGAGGGCAACATAACCGTCGCCTTGGGCAAAAGCCCGTATCAAAGCTATCAAACCGATTGGTTGATTCCAACTTCTGTGGAACAGCTTTCGGCAAATGCTGTTAAACTTACCTACCAAGGGGGTGATGGAATACGGATAGAAAGCGTCTACACCCTTTCCGACGATGCAGATGAACCCGTTGTGCGGATTAAAGCCGTAGCGGAAACCTCCGGCGTATTCAGCCTGATCATACCGGGCTCCCGGTCTGTCAAGGAAAACGAATATACCTTTGCGTTAGCCCCGATGCGGGTGACCAATAAGAAGGTACATCCCGATGCGGTAGTGTATACGGAGCAATACCTGTTTACCCCCATGGCGGCAATAACACTGCCTTGGGGAAACGGTGGGAACGGTCCGTCGGAGATCACCCGGGGAATCGCTGTCGATCCAACAAGTGTTGCCTTTAAATGGACCTACAATTGGAACAGCGATTTCGGCGCGATGCTGCGCGATGGATCGGGGAAAATTGCACCGGCGTTGGTCGCACCGCTACCCGGAACGGAGGCAAGTCGGTTTGTTCCGGGGAAGGTGTTTGATTTTGCGTATCGGCCCCTGTACCGACCGGGTGGGTGGTACGATACCTATAAGCACGTGGCGCAAGCGATTTTTAACCTGTCCGATTACCGACGTAATTATTATACGTCGCTCAATGGTGCGATCTTCAATACCACCAAGTTGATGGCGGATGATTTTTATGGCGGATGGGACGATGTGGGCAAAGCACATTGGAATATGGAAGGTCGGAGCTTTTCATCGAATGCAAATCCGATGCAGGCAGTCCAGTCGTATCTGCTGTCGGAAGAGGACTCCCTATTGGTAAAACGGGCAATTCCTACATTAGCTAATTTGCTTACGCGCGGCCATTTGCATTTTAAATCCGACACCTTAAAAGGCGGGGCAAATTACTTTGGCGGCAAGGCAGATTTTCCGAGGCCGATCGGAAATCCGATCGCAGGATACAATGCGTCGGTATTTGCCGGGCTTTATGAGATGACCGGTGGAAGAATGCCGGTTTTATTGGATATTGCCAACCAAAAAAGTAGCCAACGGGTGGTGAATGCTTACGGAAGCATCCCACCTTTCGTGAATCATTTGACCGCCTATAAGCTTACAGGCGATCTATCCCGTCTCGACACGGCAATCAGCCAAGCGCGGGAATACATCGACAAAGAGGTATATAGCAAAACGGCCGAACCGGTTGATTATTCTGCATTTTCCTACATCAGCTATGTACCTAATATCGCGTCGCTGATCGACATCTTCGAAGTAACGAAAGATAGGGCATTTCTGGATGCGGCTGCAGAGGCAGGACATATTTTAATAACGCAACTTTGGGTGTCGTCCCCGGCACAAGTAGCGGATTCTCTATTAATTAAAGCCTCGGAAATTAAAGCTCAACCTTTTATGGATGCGCACGATTTTTTCTGGCATGGAAGTGAAGTGTGGCGTCCGGGCAGCAAACCCGGTGTGAAGGGTCCGCCGCAGAACTTGGATAGCCTGAAAGATGAGATAGTCCCCACCTGGGTACCCTCGCGGGTAGGTTTGGGATTGGAACAGCCTTCTACATTTTTCAACGAATCGCTGAATATGATCATGTCGTCATGGGCGGGAGACTTGATGAAACTATATGGTTACACCGGTGACAAATCGTTTGAAATCGCTGCACGTAATGCCATTATCGGCCGATTCAGTAACTATCCGGGGTATTATCAGAATCGCTTCATCTCGTTTCAGCAACGGGCAGATTATCCGTACAAAGGTCCTGACTTTACATCGGTTTATTGGCATCACATCCCGCCGTTTTTAGCTATGCTTGAGGATTTCCTGTTTGCCCAAACCTGGGCATGGTCGAAACAGCAGGTGGCATTTCCTTCCCTAAGGCAACAAGGGTATGCCTACTTTAATTCCAATCAATATGGACATGCGCCGGGTACTTTTTTTGGGGAGGATGGAATGTGGCCTTGGCTGGATAGTGCAGTTGTTTCAACTGATAATATCCAAATCGACTGGTTGGCCGCACGAAAAGACGGACGGGTAGGCTTTGCATTGATGAATGAATCGTTCACAGAGATAACGACTGAAATTACACTTGGCTCCAAAGTGGGCGCGGATTTTACGGGCGATGGAATACTTTATCGAGTAGACGGATCGACGGAGAAACTGCATTTTTCGCACGGAAAGGCCACAGTAACCATTCCCGGTCATACGTTGGTCGGTATAAAAATTGCCTCCAAAATCGTGAAAGCGCCCAAGTATGCTCATGGATTCGATGAAAAACGGGGATCTTCCGTTGCGCTGGGAAATACGGTGGTTAATCACGATGCAGGGAAAGGGTTTGTTCTTCAGCTTTCGCCGGATAAATACTTCGGATACGTATATGTAACCCACAAACCTGATGTGTTGAAGAAGCTGACAATGGTTTATCGCATTGGAAACGGGGAAACAAAGCGGTTGTCTACGGAAACCTACCCCTTCGAATTTATCGTGGAGGTTTCTCAGCCTGAGCAACCTTTATACTATACGCTCACGCTCGAAAAGACTGACGGTAACGTTGACAAACTGGGCGAGCAGGTGCTAAAGACTAATTAATGGAAAGGTCAATGGGAAGAGATTGTTTTTTAGTTCGTTTTTTACTGATGATTACCCTGACAAGTGTCATGACCACGGGATATGGCAATCCGGACGCACCTGAACAGCTGCCTACGGAAGACTGGGTCGATTATGTGAATCCATTGATGGGCACGGCATCCACCCCGGAACTCTCCGCTGGAAATACCTATCCCACTATTTCCGTTCCGTTTGGGATGAATACCTGGTCGCCACAAACGGGTACGAAAAATGATGGCGGGCTATATACCTACACGGCTAATTACCTGTATGGAATCCGTCAAACACGCCAAGCGAGTTATTGGATAAAAGATTACGGCCAGTTTTCATTGATGCCGGTCAATAGTCAGGGTAGGTTTTCCGAAGAGCGACGGAAAAGTTGGTTTTCGCATAAAACGGAAACGGTTCATCCGTATTACTATCATGTTTATCTTGCCGATCACCATGCGCGTGCAGAAGTGTCTGCTACGGAGCGCGCGGCTATTTTCCGGTTTTCCTTCCATCCATCAGACAGCACATTTGTTACGATTGATGCATTTGATAAAGGATCCTATATCAAGATCATTCCAGAAGAACGGAAGATCATCGGCTTTTCCACCAAAAATAGCGGCGGGGTTCCGGCAAATTTTAAAAACTATTTCGTGATCGTCTTTGATAAGCCGTTTTCATCTACCGCGGTGTGGGACGAACGGGATCAGCTGCTTGATATTGCAGAACATGAAGGCGATCATGTAGGAGCCATCGTCGGCTTTGAACTTAATAAGGGAGAACACGTTCATGCGCGGGTCGCCTCTTCCTTTATCAGCTTTGAGCAGGCATCGCTGAATCTAGCGGAAATCGGCTCCCGGAATTTTGAGGAAGTTAAGAGGACCGCGAAAGATAGCTGGAATCGGGAATTGGGCAAAGTTCAGGTAAAGGGCGGGTCATTAGCGCAACGGCAGACGTTCTATTCTTGTTTATACCGGATGCTGATCTTTCCGAGGAAGTTTTATGAATTGGATAGAGAAGGGAAGGCTTGGCACTATAGCCCCTATAATGGGCGAACGTTGCCGGGCTATCTATACGCAGACAATGGATTCTGGGATACCTTCCGAGCACAGTTCCCATTCTTGACCTTGATGTATCCCAGCGTGGTGGCAGAGGTGCTGCAATCCATGGAAAACACGTACAAGGAGAGCGGGTGGCTGCCCGAGTGGTTCAGTCCCGGACATCGGGATTGCATGATTGGGTCACACTCTGCCTCGATTGTGGCGGATGCTTATCTAAAAGGGGTGCGGGGCGACTTCAATATCGATACGCTATACCAGGCAATCCTGAAAAATACGGAGGCCGTTGGTCCGGTCAGTTCGGTGGGCCGTTTGGGCACCGAACCCTACAATCGCTTGGGTTTTATTCCGTATGATATCGGCATCAACCAAAATGTTTCCAGAACATTGGAATACGCTTTTAACGATTTTACTATCGCGAAGCTGGCCGAGGCGCTTGGCCGACCGGACGAGGAGATTGACCGTTTTACGCAACGGAGTTTCAATTACCGGAATCTGTTTGATCCCGAGAGCGGCCTGATGCGCCCCAAATCAGAAGCAGGCCAATTTTTGCCTGATTTTGATCCTTTCAAGTGGGGCGATCATTTCACGGAAGGTAACAGCTGGCACTATACCTGGTCGGTATTCCACGATCCGGTGGGGTTGGCTAAATTGATGGGAGGTGTTGATCCGTTTCTTGCAAAAATGGACGAAGTGTTTGAATTGCCTCCGATATTTGATATTTCGTATTACAAGCGGGGCATTATCCACCTCGTTAGAGAGATGCAGGGTGTCGATTTAGGTCAGTACGCACACCTAAATGAACCCATGCATCACTTTGTGTACCTTTATAATTTCGGGGCGCCCTGGAAAACACAGTACCGGGCCCGGCAGCTCATGGACAGGCTGTATTCACCGACACCAGATGGTTATCCGGGCGAGGAGGATAACGGACAAATGTCGGCGTGGTACGTTTTTTCGGCTTTGGGATTCTACCCATTGTGCCCCGGATCTAATCAGTTTGTATGGGGCAGCCCCTTATTCGATGAGGCATTGTTGCGCTTTGAAAACGGAAAGACATTGATAATCAAGTCGACGGATAATAATTCCGATAACGTTTTTGTCAAGGGATTGGAGTTGAACGGTAAGCCTGTGGCTAGAAACTGGGTGGCAAACGAAGAATTGGTAAACGGTGGGCAAATTGAGTTTTTTATGACTGCTGTGCCTGACAAGAAGCGCGGTACAGGACCGGAATCTTTTCCATTTTCAATGACGGCAGATAGCGCTAATCAAAAATAGAAAGACGATGCGTATTGTAAACATATTTCTTGGTATACCCGTTGGATTGGGATGCCTGGTGGCTGGGTTAGCGTATGGACAATCAGAGATTTCGTTGAAAAATCAGGCCTTATCGATCAAGTGGCTGGAAACCTCGGCCGGCTATAAGCTTTCCGGAATTACGCTGACCCCGCACGGTGATACGTTGTCCATCGCTAACCCCGAGGGAGCTTACGTTAGCCTGTTCTCGGAGAAAAAACCGGGTACAACGATTGATAGTTCATTATTTGATACGGCACAGGGACACGTTTTTGATGAATACAAGTACATCCGCTCACGGTGGGAAAGTAATTTCCGGCCGGTAGCACTCAATACCGCCGGTGAGGTCGTCTCATTTTATCCGACTATGGCCCGATCCGGGCAGAACGAAGTGGAATTCCTACATCATACAGATAAATTCACAGCACGGATAACGTGGGCGTTAGACCGGGTATACACCAACGACGTGCTCGTTGAAATGGAGGTAAAAGCCAATAAAGCGGGTTATTATTCCTTTGCGACACCCACCCTGTTCCCTACCGAACCAACTGAACTGGATTGGGCAATGTTACCCGGTTACTTTCAGGGTCGCGAGATTCAGCCCGATTTATTGAGAGCCTACGCCTATGGACAGGGTGTTCCGGCGTTGCCGGTGGTGGTACGCGAGCGGACGGCAAGTACGCTTTCTCCAATTATTCAGAATAAACAGGGTATTACACTGGCAGTAATTGCTGAACCCGGAACGGCAACCGACCCGTGGTCGGGTAGCCGCGATTCCAGAGGCGAATGGAGGCTTGGATTGTCCCTGATGAACCGGAAAGGGCAACTGTCGCCTACGCTTTACCATCCTGTATTGGGCGAGATCGATTCCTATTTGGAAGCCGGAGAAATGCGTACGTTCCGTTTTAGGTATTCATTGAAACAAGATGATTGGTTTGACGTATATAAGCATGCCGTTTACGATATCTACGACTTCAAAAAGGCGGTGGAACTGAAAAATACAAACGAATCCCTTACCAATCGGGTGTTGTCCATGTTAACGTATCTGAAAGATGATCGCACCTCGCTTTGGAACACTCATGATTACCAAGGCTTGACGATTGGCGCGCAATCCTATCTGGGCGGAGTAGTCGGTGCGGATAAGGATGCCATGAAAAATGCTGACTACGGGGCCATGTGGATGCTGGCAAAGATAACCGGAGATAAGGTGCTCAATCAAACACGCTTAGAACCCGCTAAGAGTTTTAAATTAGCACAACAACAGATTTCAGACGGTTTCTTTAAAGGGGCAGCGGTTGGCCAGTATTATCTGTGGAAAAGTAAGCATTTTACGGAGGAATGGGGGAATTACGTGGAACCCATCGCGTTGACGTATTACACAATGCTGGATATCGGTAATATCCTGCTCTTTGAGCCGGATGATCAGGAACTGAAGGAACGCCTACGTTTTGGTGCAGAAAGGCTGCTGGAGTGGCAGCATCCCGACGGCCGATGGGAGGTAGCTTATGAACGGGATACGGAAGCACCTACCTTTTCTGATCAGTTGGATTTGCGTCCCACATTTTATGGTCTGTTGGTAGCCTATCGCATGTTAGGTGATGAACGGTATCTGCAGGGTGCCAAAAAAGGGGCGGACTGGTTTGTGAGCGAAGCGGTGAAGAAAGGACATTTTCTCGGCGTATGTGGCGATGTACGCTTTGTTCCGGATTTTGCTACCGCACAGAGTGCTCAGGCATTACTGGACCTGTACGACATCACTTCGGATGAGTCTTACCGAACAGCTGCCATTGAAGTGGCCAAAATTTATACGTCCTCAATCTATACACACCCCACTCCTTCGCAACAGCTGAAGGAAGTGAATGGCAAGAGAAAGGCAGACTGGGAGATCAGCCAGGTTGGGCTTAGCTTCGAACATGGCGGTACATTGGGGTCTGCTAATGGAGGCGGTCCGATTTTGCTTGCCAGCCATGCCGGCCTCTTTATACGTATGGCCGAGCTTACAGGGGATCACTTATTTCTCGATATGGCACGTGCAGCAGCATGGGGGAGGGATGCATTTGTCGATCCGGCCACGCACGTCGCTTCCTATTACTGGAATCGGATGGATGACGGGCCGGGGCCTTTCCCACATCACGCATGGTGGCAGGTCGGTTGGATTACCGACTATTTAATGGCTGAAATCTCTTTTCGATCAGGCGGCCGTATCCAATTTCCGCGAGGTTTTATAACACCTAAAGTTGGGCCCCATCAACCCTATGGTTTTGCGGCGGGGGAGATTTTTAGCGATCATGCTGCGCTTTGGCTACCGGAAGATTGGGTGGAAGTATCCAATCAACAAATTGATTTCATGGCGGCTAAAAGCCAGCAAGGAACGGATGTTTACTTGATACTTTTAAACAACAGTGTTGAAGAACAAACATCGCTTGTTCGTTTTTTGAAAGATGATTTTTCACCGGAAATAAGCATCCTTAACGAGCAGGGGACAATAGCAGCCCCGATTAACTTAAAAGACCATGCGGTCACGTTGACGATGGCTCCTTTATCGCTCCGTGTGCTTAAGCTTTCCCGAACAGTAGGGAGGCACTGACAATGAATACAATGAACATGAAGAAGTTACTGTTTTTTTTAATATGGGGATGGGTGAATGCGGCGCTTGGTACAGTCTTAACAGACGGCGGAGACGTTGTTCAGTATGATGTGGTGGTTTATGGCGCATCTCCTGCAGGTGTCACTGCTGCTATCCAATTGGCCCGGATGGACAAAACAGTCGTGTTGCTGTCGCCGGAAGCTCATCTCGGTGGTATCCTGGTTGAAGGATTGGGGGGAACGGATATAGATAATCACGCTTCCTTCAGAAACAGCCCCGCGGTGGGCGGTATGGCGCTTGAATTTTATAAAAGAATAGCAGCGAAATACGGAAAGCTGGAGGCGTTGGAAGCTGCAATTAATGCAGGAAGGAAACAACCGGAGCTTTGGCGATATGAGCCGCACATAGCAGCAGAGGTCATAGAACAGTGGGTAAAGGAACACCACATTTCCGTTTTCCGCAATTGTCGGCTCGCCGAAAATAAACAAGCAGTCAAAAAAGAAAAAGGATGGATACGGTCTATCGAGGTGGCGGATGGCCGGATATTCTCCGCAAGGATTTTTATTGATGCGACGGTTGAGGGCGATTTATTGGCGAAAGCCGGAATCACCACAGTAGTAGGAAGAGAATCAAATGATCAATATGGCGAGTCGCGAAACGGAATCACTTCGCTATCTGAAAATGACCGTTTTAAGGTTTTTGTGGATCCTTATTGGGAAGAGGGAAACCCAAAAAGCGGTTTGCTCCCATTGGTTCAAGAAGAAAGCCTGGGCACATCCGGACAACGGGATCACCGCATACAGGGCTATTGTTTTAGGGTCTGTTTGACTGAAGATAGGGCCAATCAATTACCCATTACCAAACCCTTAACGTATAACCGGGCCGATTACACCCTGTTCCTGCGGTACCTCCGCGCGGGAGGGAGGCTCCAGGTGCCGCGATCCAATATTCCCAATGGAAAGACGGATTTCAATGGTGGAGGAGATCTCTCACATAACTTTTTTGGCATCAATCACGCATATCCCAACGGATCATACGGTGAACGGGCGGCCATTCGGCAACGACACCGCGATCTTACCCAGGGACTCCTTTATTTTTATCAAAATGATCCGGAAGTCGGACGCATCGATCCTGCATTCCAGCAGGAGTGGAAGAGATGGGGGTTGGCAAAAGATGAATTTGTCGATAATGGCGGTTGGCCCAGAGACTTTTACGTAAGAGATGCTCGTAGGATGGTTTCCGATTATGTAATCAGTGAGCGACATATAAGACGCGAAGATTATACGCCAGTTGAAGACCCTGTAGCGGTAGCGTTCTGGCCTCCTGATGTGCATGCTGTGCGGCGTATCGTGGTCAATGATACATTGTATAATGAAGGCACGGTTTTCGGAGGGAACTGGTGGCGCCCATTCGGGATATCTTACCGTAGTTTAGTTCCCAAACCAAACGAATGTAAAAATCTGCTGACGCCTACCTGCCCATCTTCTTCCCATATTGCATACGGAGCTATTCGATTAGAGTGGACCTTTATGGCATTGGGGCAGGCCGTTGGCACTGCTGCGGCCCTTGCAATAGATGATCATTGTCCTGTGCAGCACGTAGATTATAAGAAATTGATTGCGCAATTGGAAAGGGACCATGCGGTCATTAAATTGGATGCGCAGCTTGAACGAAATGAAGCTGATGAAATCGCGGCTTCACAGGGCGGAAGTTCTCCATTGGTTTTTACAGTTTCAAATGATAGTGCGGCCACGATCGCGCCGGGCACCTTTTATCACGAAAAAGAATGTACGGTGCGCCATGGATTGCCTAATTTCTTCAATAAAGCAAAAAAAGGAAGGGAACTTACAGTCGCATTTATCGGCGGAAGCATTACCCAGGGTAACACCGGTTATCGGCCACAAACGGCAAGTTACATGCAAACCCTGTTTCCTGACGTCAACTTCAGGTGGATCAATGCCGGTGTATCCGGCACGGGTACGGATCTGGGTGCGTTCCGCATCGGAGAGCAGGTGCTGCGTTACCATCCCGATTTGATTTTTATCGAGTTTGCCGTCAATGGTGCGTACCAACCGGGCATGGAAGGCATGATCCGGCAAATTCTTACAGCCGACCCGCATACGGATATCTGTTTGATTTATACGATCCTCACGGGACAAACGTCCATTTACCAACAAGGCGGGATACCTCACAACATCCGCGGATTAGAACGTGTGGCGACTCACTATCAGTTGCCCTCCATTCACTTAGGAATGGAAGCTGCATCGTTGGAGGCCCGAGGTCAACTGGTATGGAAGGGGGACCTGCAATCGGCCATGGATAAACTCATCTTTTCAACGGATGGCATCCATCCGTTGAAAGCAGGAGGTGATCTGTATGCCGCCGCCATTGCAAGGGCGTTTGTTAAAATGAAGGTAAAACAAGGAACACAACCCCATGCATTGCCAACCCCGTTATTTGCCGATGCATGGGAATACGCGACAATGTACGAGCCCCAGGAAATAGCGACATTCGATGAAAGCTGGGAAAATGTACCCACGTGGGATTCCGGACTCAGACAGTTCAACGGCTGGTTTAAAACGGTAATGACTGCTAACAAAACGGGGGCAACCTGCACGTTTTATTTCGAGGGAGACGTGTTTGGGATTTTTGATATCGGAGGGCCCGAAGTCGGTCAATTATCGGTCTCGGTAGATGATCTGCCTGTCGGGTTAAAACAAATCGAAGAAAATGGATACAGATTTTGGCAAATTGAAAATGATGTGATAAAGGATACGCTGATAAACCGGTTTAATATCTATTGCAATAATCGATATCGTGGTCAGTATGATATTTTCCGGCTTACGCCAGGGCGGCATAAAATTACACTTAAGATCTCGCATGTCAAGGCAAATAAAGCGCATATTCTGGGAGTGAACCAGTTGGCAGATATTACCAAAAAACCGGAGAAATACAACGATACACGAATATATTTGGGTAGGATATTGTTACGGGGAAAGCCGCTGCAGCCTGCGACAAAAATAACGTCTTTATGAGGTGGTCGAAACTGACAAGAAGGTCATCGCAGAATTTTACAGATTAATACCAAATCGAAGAGAAAAGATAATGAAATTATTGGAAGGATTCAAAGCGGAAGGAAGAGAAAAGCGAATAGAAATAATTTTGGCCGACCTCGTGATTACCGGTGGCGGTATCTCGGGGGTGTGTGCGGCTATCACAGCTGCTCGACAGGGATTAAACGTTGTGCTAGTCCAGGACCGTCCCGTTCTCGGAGGGAATGCTTCCAGCGAAGTACGGCTATGGGTGCTAGGAGCTACCTCTCACATGGGCAATAATAACCGTTGGAGCCGTGAAGGGGGGGTGATAGACGAAATACTTGTGGAGAATATCTATCGCAATCCGGAAGGGAATCCGATCATATTGGATATGATTCTACTGGACAAGGTTTTTCAGGAGCCAAACATCACGCTGCTACTCAACACGGTGGTTTACGAGGTGGTGAAGGCAAATGCCGATACAATCAGTAATCTGAAAGCTTTTTGCAGCCAGAATTCCACGGAATACCGTCTTGAAGCGCCGTTGTTTTGTGACGCCTCGGGTGATGGGATCGTCGGCTTTTTGGCTGGTGCGGCATTCCGCATGGGGGCTGAAAGCCGGGAGGAGTTTGACGAGCCGATGGCTCCAGACGCCGATTACGGCGAACTATTGGGCCACTCGTTGTATTTCTATAGTAAAGATACAGGCAGTCCTGTCCAGTTTATCCCACCTTCGTTTGCTGTAGATGTGTCGCAGGAAATTCCGCGTTTCCGTAACTTCAAGGCCAATGAGCACGGCTGTCAATTGTGGTGGGTGGAACACGGTGGGCGATTGGATACGGTGCACGATACAGAACGCATTAAGTGGGAACTGTGGAAAGTGGTATATGGGATCTGGGATTATATCAAGAATTCGGGTAAGTTCCCGGAGGCAGAGACGATGACCTTGGAATGGGTAGGTATGATTCCGGGCAAAAGAGAGAGCCGCCGTTTCGAAGGAGAATACATGCTTTCACAACGGGATCTGATCGAACAACGCACACACTCAGATGCAGTGGCTTACGGGGGCTGGTCTATTGACCTGCATCCGGCAGATGGCGTGTTTAGCGAACGGCAACCCTGCAACCAGTGGCACAGCAAGGGAATTTTCCAGATTCCATACCGGACACTCTACAGCAAAAATATTAAAAACTTGTTTCTGGCTGGACGGATTATCAGCGTGAGTCACGTGGCATTCGGTGCTACACGTGTGATGGCCACAAGTGCCTACGTGGGACAAGCCGTGGCCATTGCCGCAGTGTTGTGCAAGCAATATGGAATCTCTCCGGGAGAGCTTTATCACAAGGGCTATATCGACTGCCTGCAACAAGAGTTGATGAAAATGGGGCAGCACATTCCCGGATTGGTACTGGACGATGATAGGGATTTGACAAAGCAAGCTAGGTTAGAAGTATCCAGTGAATTTGCCTTTACCGGATTTCACGATGTTGATGGTGGTTGGAAACCACTGGAAATATCGGCTGCTCAGCTGATTCCATTGCTAAAGGGGAGGGTGCCTGTATTTACCTTGCCCGTTCAGACTGTGCAGGACACTGGGTTGCAGGTTGAGCTGCGGGCAAGCAGCCGCAGAGGAGGGTTCACACCCGACGTAATATTGGCTTCAAAAAATATTGCATTAACAGCCGGTACTACTGAGTTGCGACTGGATTTTGATGTCGTACTGGATGATGATCAATATGTGTTCCTGACGTTCCTGAAAAACGAACAGGTAAGTCTTCCCTATACCGAGCAACGGATCACAGGCTTGCTTTCGGTATTCAACGGCGTCAATAAAAAGGTTTCCAACAACGGTCGCCAACAGCCCCCTCCCGATTCGGGGATAGATGACTTTGAATTCTGGTGCCCGCAAAGACGGCCGGCTGGACAGAACATTGCAATAAGCCTTTCGGAACCGGTTTCGATGTTCGATGCAGCGAATCTCAGGAATGGTGTGGATCGGCCGGTTACCCGTAGCAATGCTTGGGTTGCTGATCCCCGTGATGCGAACCCGGGCGTTAGCCTGAAGTGGGAATCCGTTCAACTCATCAGCCGGATTGATCTGGTGTTCGATACCGATATAGACCACGCTATGGAATCAGTATTGATGACTCACCCCGAACGGGTGATGCCCTTCTGCGTACGCAACTACCGGATCGTGGATGCGGAAGGCAAGATCGTCTATCAAAAAGAAGGTAACTACCAGACCAGAAATACCATTACCTTTGACAAGCCAGTGATTACCGATAAATTGACCATCCATGTGGAGCATCCATCCGAAAATGTTCCCGCCGCCCTGTTTGCCATCCGCTGTTATGGAGGTAGCCAATGACCACACTTGATTATTGGGTAATTGCCATCTTTTCCATTGGTATTTTAGTTGCTGGGCTTTCGATGAGCGACCGCAAGGCGGATATGAAGTCTTATTTCGGTGCCAGCGGTGCCCTCCCTTGGTGGATGAGTGGCCTTTCGTTGTACATGGGGTTCTTTTCCGCCGGTACGTTTGTGGTTTGGGGAGCCATTGCCTACGAACAGGGTTGGGTTGCCGTAACCATCCAATGGACCATGGCCATCGCCGGTTTTCTGATCGGCAAATTCATTGCGCCCCGGTGGCGGCAAACCGGTGTATTGACAGCGGCTGAATTTATCCAGCAACGGTTTGGCGCAGGCGTGCACAAATTTTACACGTATGTATTCCTGTTGATGAGCTTCGCCTACAACGGCGCCTTCCTATATCCGGTGGCCAAACTCGTAAACGTATCCACAGGGCTGCCATCGCATTATGCCATCATGCTATTTGGATTAATGGCGGTACTTTATACCACTTCGGGCGGACTGTGGGCAGTCATTGTCACCAACGTACTGCAATTTGTGGTGCTTACCGCTGCTGTGCTCATCGTGGTGCCGTTGGCGTTCGACAAAGTGGGTGGGGTCAGTCAGTTTGTGCAAGCCGCACCGGAGGGCTTTTTTAATCTTACCGGTGGCGAATACACAATTTGGTTTATGGTGGCGTTTGGTTTCTATAACATGGTATTCATCGGCGGCAATTGGGCCTATGTCCAACGGTATACCAGTGTACCCACGAAACGGGAGGCTAAGAAAGTAGGGTATCTATTCGGATGGCTATATTTGGTCAGTCCGGTTATTTGGATGTTGCCGCCTATGCTGTACCGTATGATTAACGCCGATTTGGCTGGATTGGAAAATGAGGGTGCCTACCTGATGATGTGTAAGGAAGTGCTGCCTGCTGGTATCATGGGGCTGATGATCACAGGGATGATTTTTGCGACAACCGACTCCGTAAACGCATCATTGAATGTGTCCTCCGCAGTGTTTACCAACGATGTATATAAGCGGCTTTATCCGAATGCCGCTAACCAAACACTCATGTGGATGGCACGCGGTTCGACCTTGGTATTTGGCGTTGTCACGGTATTGGTGGCGTTGATGGTTCCTGCAATGGGAGGCATTGTGGAAGTGGTGTTGAGCATTGGCGCACTTACGGGCGTACCCTTATACGGACCAGCGGTGTGGGCGCTGTTTTCAAAACGCCAGACTGCTTTTTCGATTCTATTTACCACCCTGGTTAGTTTGGCAGTGAATGTGTTCTTCAAATTTTTAGGGACTGTGATAGCGGGCATCAGTTTAACACGAATGCAGGAGACGGTATTGGGTGTCGTATTGCCAATCGTATTGCTCGCCATTTTTGAGATAGTGTACCGAAACAAGCCGTACAAAGTTGAAATAGTGGAAGAAGGGAATGAGACACCGGCAGATGATGACATGGCGTCTCACGGCCGGCGCCAGGGTACCCTTGCTATCAAAACGGTAGCTTACGCGCTGCTTGGTGTAGGAGCAATGATCTTTGTGTTGGGCATATTGGCATCGCATGGCCGGACTTCCGTATTGGGGATTTCGTTGTTAATTATCCTTCTAGGTGTCTTTTTGCTTTGGATGCCTGGAAAGAAAAACAAGTAATCTTAATATCATTCCGTTGTAATCAATTGCATTAATCCTTTTGTTTGCCGCCGTAATTTGCTATAATTACCCGAAAAATAACAAATTATGGCAACGATCACTTTTAAAGGCACTGAAGTGCATACCACAGGAACGCTTCCCGCAGTGGGAAGTCAGGCTCCTGATTTCAAATTGACCGCCGGCAACCTGAGCGACAAAACCTTGGGCGATTATAAAGGCAAGAATGTTGTTCTGAATATCTTTCCAAGCATTGATACGGGAACGTGTGCCGCTTCCGTAAGAGCGTTCAATCAGAAAGCGGCGGGGTTGGACAATACCGTGGTGCTGTGTATTTCCAAAGACTTACCATTTGCTCAGGGCCGTTTTTGTGCCGCAGAAGGTATCAACAACGTAGAAACGCTTTCTGAGTATAAGAACAGTAACTTTTCCGATGCTTACCAATTGAAAATTTCTGACGGACCGTTGGCAGGCTTGTTGAGCCGTGCGGTTGTCGTCGTCGATGAAAATGGGAAA
>Ga0164243_10003594_pt1 | contig 24741 bp, 17 predicted proteins | sample OricompcompostOP_FD_108781 | JGI IMG/M metagenome (GOLD analysis project Ga0164243, IMG submission 108781) | Organic Plus compost microbial communities from Emeryville, California, USA - Original compost - Organic plus compost (OP) | ecosystem: Engineered > Solid waste > Mixed feedstock >...
GCGACCTCGTCGCGCAGCGGGTCGAGGAGCACGTCCCCTGCCGCGCTGAGGTCCCCGCCGACGATCACCTTCGCCGGATTGAGGACGTTGCAAACTTGTGCGACGACGACGCCGATCGCCCGTGCGGCGTCTCCTATGACGCGCTGGCAGGCGCGGTCTCCGGCGCGCGCGTGCGCGACCGCCTGCTCGATCGTCAGCTGCTCGGCGCGAGCCGGCCGCAGCAGGTCGAGGATCGCGCGCGTGGAGGCGACCGTCTCCAGGCAGCCGCGGTTGCCGCAGCGGCAGACGGCGCCGTGCTCGTCGACCATCGAGTGGCCGATCTCGCCGGCGATGCCGCCGGAGCCGGTGTAGAGCTCGCCGCCCAGCACGAGCCCGCCGCCGATGCCGCTGGCGACCTTGACGTAGACGAAGTCGCGCGTGTCGCGCCCCGCGCCCCAGGTCAGCTCGGCGAGCGCGCCGAGGTTGGCGTCGTTGGCGGTGGCGACCGGCACGCGGAGGCGCCGTTCGAGCTCCTCGGCCGGCCGCACCCCGACCCAGCCCGGCAGGATCGACGACGAGCCGACCTCGCCGGTCCGGTCCTCGATCGGCCCGGGGACGCCGAGCCCGGCGCCGATCAGCTCCTGCCTGGCGACGCCCGCCTCCGCGAGCGCCTGCTCGGCGAGCGCGACCGCGGCGTCGAAGCCGTCGGCGGCGCTCTGCTCGGTCGCCGTCGGTTGCTCGAGATCGGCGAGCACGGCGTGGGCGAGGTCGGCGACGAGCACCCGCACGTGCCGCTTGCCGAAGTCGATCGCAAGCACCGCGCCGGCGGTTCGTTCGAGTCCGAGCAGAACCGGCGGCCGTCCGCCCTGCGGTCCGGCGCCGTCGACCTCGCGCTCGGAGACGAGCCCGCGCGCCTGCAGCTCGGCCACGAGCGTCGAGACGGTCGAGCGACTCAGCCCGGTGCGCCGCGCCAGCTCAGCCCGGCTGACCAGCCCGGCCCGCCGCATTTCCGCGACGATCCGACTGCGATTGCGGTCGCGCAGCGACGCCAGCGACCCGCTGGGGTGCCTCCTCCGCATGAGGAGGGCGTACCCGGCGCCTGCGCCGGTTTGTCCTCGCTCCGGCCGAACCTAACCGGATTCCAACATTCGGGAGCGATGCCGACTGGTCGTCCACTGCCGGCCGCGGCTCAGTCGTTACGCGACGAACATAACGACATGTTCAGGGTTCACGTCGCAACGCGTTCTCGCGCACGCGAGATCGCGCGACGAAACGCCGCCTCCCAGAGGCCGGTCGCGGATGAGATCGTCTGTCCTCTCGCCCATCTCGACGCGACGGCCTGCAGCTCGGTCCGCTGCTCGCGGTCATGGACGACCCGCTCGATCGCAGCGTGCCAGTCGCCCCTTCAAGGTCCTGCATGTGCTCGAGCCCGGCCACGTAGCCGACGACCACCGCGTCGCGACAGGCACGTGGCGCGCTCCGCGCGGGCGGGCCGACGTGGTTCTCGATCACCTCGACGTGCTCGACGCCCGCATCGCGATGGGTGTCTGCGAGGACGCGGCTCGGAGTCGTGACCAAATGCGCTGCTTTCGCGATCCGCACCGCGAGCTCCCACCGCCTCTTCAGCTTTCGCCTCCCGCCGATCTCCTTGTAGGTCGGGCTGAACTTCGGCGTGCCGAGTACGTCGTCGTCGGTGTCCCACACGACGGCGATCCCGCGGGCCGCGAGGCGCTCGACCATCGCGAGGTCAGCGTCGCTGATGAGTTGGTGGACATGCAGGAGCTCCCATCTCGGCTCGCCGCGCGTCGCGGCTTCGATGGACTGCGGTATCCGCCAGTCGACGCGATGGCCGCACCGCTCGAGCGCAGCGAGCGGCAGGAGCGCACGATAGTACGAGTTGGCCGTGTCCCCCCGACATGCGACGGCGAGTCTCTTACCCGGATTATCGCTGATCGTCCAACCACTATATGGAGCCTAGGGCGCCGTCACGCTAGCCCGCCGAGCGCAACGTGTCGTCCGCGCGCTCGCTCGACCGCGACGGCGAGGGCGTCGGCCCACGGAGCGGTGTTCTGGGAGATCGTCTGCGTCCGCCCCCACTTCAGCGCCCGCTTCGCGAGCCGTCGCCGCTCGCGCTGCTTGTCGACCAGTCGCGCGATCGCGTCGTGCCAGCCGTCGTCGTCGACGAGCCGGCCGCCCTGTCTCTCGCCGAGCCCGAGGTAGGGACCGCGCGCCGACGCCAGCCACGGCACGCCGACCGCGGCGTACTCCTTGAGCTTGACGTTCGAGCGTGCGAGGTTGAGGCGCAGGTCCGCGATCGGCGCGATGCCGACGTCGAACAGCGCCGTGCGCTCGGGCAGCTCCTCGAAGCGCACCTCGCGTATGTGCTCGTAGCGGGCGTCGGCGATCCCGAGACCGACGCCGATCGTGGTGACGCGCAGGTCGGGATGGGCGGCGAGCAGCCGCTCGAGCGTCGATCTGATCGGCAACTGCTCGGCGTCGAGGTGATGCTCCTTCCCGGCGACCCAGCCGACCGTGACGCCATCGCGTCGCGGGGGCGCCGCGACTCGCACCGTCTCGTCCCGCACGTGGTTCTCGATCACCCGAACCTCGCCGGCGCCGAGCTCGCGGTAGCGGTCGGCCAGTCGCGGGCTGGTGGTGGTGACGACGTCGGCAAGCCCGAGCATCCGGCGCACGCCCCGCTGCGCCCGCTCGCCGCTCATCCCGCCGTACCGGCGGTAGGCGACGTTGCCTCTCGGGACGGCCTCGAAATCGTCGTCGTTGTCCCAGATGACCCCGATGCCAGCGGCGTGGGCGCGCTTCGCGACCGCGAGCGTCTGGTCGTCGTGATCGCGGTGGATGTGAAGGACCTCGCAGCCGGAGACGAGGTCGGCCCGGAAGCCGCCGCCGAGGCGGAGGACCTGCCGGACTTCGTCTCTGCGCGCCGTCGCCAAGGCGACGAGCGGCCCTATGCCCGGTACCAGGCGTTGGGGCTGCGCGGGTTGGCGACGAACGCGATCTTCATCGCCCAAGATGCCGACCGCGTGGCCGCTCTGCAAGCCGGAGCATCGTCGCTCTGAACGTGATGAGGGCGGCGCCTCCGCGCCGCCCTCATCGTCTCGCTGCGGTGGTGTCGCCTGCGCGCTACCGCTTGCGCGCGCTTCTGCTCGCCGCTCTTCTGGCGGCTCTTCTCGCTCCTCTTCTTGCGGCGCCTCTTCTTGCCGCGCCGCAGCCGATCACCGACATCTGCTGCGTGCGCGACACGGATCGCCCGCTGTGCGCGGTGAAGGCGAGTCTCGCGTCGGTGGCCCGCTTGTATCTCTTGACGCAGAGGTTGTCGACAGCGCCGACCGGTCCCTTTCTCCCGCCGATGAGGCGGAGGGTGAACTTCGTCACGGGAACGTCCGGGACCGTGTCGAAGTCCGTGCGGATCGTGAGATCTCTCGGGATCGTGATCTTGCCGGTGAGGTCGATGCGCACGAGTCTCGCGATGCCCTCGCCCTGCAACTTCACCATCATGTCCGGGATTCTGCGGGCCGGGTTTCTGACCAGGTAGATCGGTCCCCGCAGCGGGTCACGGAGCAACGGCGTCGTCGCCACGGCCGTGCCGATGCTGCTGTCGCAGCCTCTCGCCCGGTACTGCTCGATCGGACAGGCGTTCTCGTTGATGACGTCGAGGCGGGCGTTCATCGTCCGCGGCAGGGTGACCTGCACGCGTCTGTTGTTCGCGTCGCCCGCCGGCATCGAAAGCGAGACCTCCAGCGGCGTGCGCGTGCGCGCCCGCGGCACCTGCCCGCGTCTGCCGACCCGCAACGTCATTCTCGGTCGGAACTTGAGCGTGCCGCAGTCGCCGACCTGGAAGCGGCTGCTGACGTTGGCGATCGACCCGGTCTCCGATCCGATCGCGCCGCCGATGCTCGTCGGCGCGCAGCTCGTCGGGTTGAGCATGAAGTCGGGCCGGTCGATGTCGACGACGACCTCGCGCACGCGCAGCAGCACGCCCTTGAGGATCAGCGGCATCGGGTCGGCGACGACTCTCAGCTGTGCCGACGCGTCGTCGACGTGGATCGCGGCCCGGACGGTGACCAGGCCGAGGTTGAACGGCCCCGCCTGCGCGGGCACGTTGATGCTGAGCCCGAACTCGCCGCCGCCGTAGCTCTCGGTCAGGTAGACCGAGCCTGGCAGCGACGGCGGGTTGGCGCCGGGTCCGGTCTTCGCCCGGACCGTGCCGATCCGCGAGCTCTCGTCGCACGTGCCGGCGTTCGCCTGCGCGTCGGGACAGAGCGCGCCGACGTTCGCGATCTTCGCGATCAGGCCGGGCGGGAAGTCGACGCTGATCGTCCGCAGGTCGAGGTCGTCGTCGTCACGCCCGACTGCGAGCGTGAACGTCGTCGCCTTGCCGGCGGAGGCATTGCGCGACCCCGCGTTGAAGCTCGGCGTGAACTCGAGCGGGCACGGGTTCCCGTTGCCGTCGTGCGTGACGATGAACGTGTCGTCTATCACCGCCGGGTTGCTCTCGACGCCCCAGCCTCTCAGCTCGGCGTGCGTCGTCGCCGCCCCGCACTGGCGCGGCGCGATGAGCGGTGCCCGGTCTCCGCCCTTGAAGCGGAGTCTGAGCAGGTCGAACGGCAGCTGCGGGTTGTTGTCGAAGCGCGTCGTGATCTGCCCGGTCGTCGCGTTGACGTGGACTCTGCCGGGGATCTTGATGAGCAGCCCGCGATCCTCGTTGGCGACGACCAACGCGATGCGGAAGAGATCGCCCGACTCCGGATCATCCGACAGCTGCGAGCCGAGATAGATCCCGCCCTCGAGCGTCTCGTCGAGCACCGGCGTCTGGATGCTCACCGAGCCGATCCGCGAGCCGTCCGGACACGTCGGGTACTCCCCATTGCTGACGCCGCCGACCAGCCCGAGCTGCTCGTCGGTGCATCCCTGCAGCCCGTACCAGGAGCTCGACGAGACCCCCATGCCCTCAGGCAGCGTCACGACGGCGTTGCGCAGCGGCGGGGTCGCCAAGCCGTCGGGATTGTCGTAGGTCTGCGGCACCGAGATGTCGACCGCGAGACCCGTCGGCTTCCCGCGCTCGGTGTTGTCGGCCCAGATGTCGAATCTCGGCGCGAACACCTGCTTGTCGCAGCGCGTCACCTGCTGCGGCGCCGAGGTCGCCGTGACCCACTGGTCGGGCGCCTGCCATGACCGCACTCTCATCGTCGCGGAGCCGTCGACCCCGCACTCCGCCGGAGCGACCATGAACGGCCGCGGCGGGTCAGAGGGCGAGGCACCGAACGTCCCCGGGTTGCCGCTCGCGAAGTTGCGCCGGTCGGGGTTGTGCGAAGCATCGTTCGGAACGCCCCAGATCGTGATCTCAGCCCCCCAAAGGGGGAAGCCGTCATAGATGTTGCCCGCCGTCGTGATCAGGTTGTACTCACCGCTTCTGTTCACCACGACCGAGATGAACGTGCTGACGGACAGCACGCGGATCCCGAACTTCGCGACCTCGCCCCGCTCAGGGACGATGTTGTAGAGCGCGTACCGCGCCAGCGGGTCGGCGAAGCCGAGTCTGATCAGCCCGAGTCTTGCGGTTCCGATCTGCGCACCGACCGGGCAGAGGTTGTTGCCGAGCTCGAATACGGTGCATGTCTGCGCGTTGCGCGGGTTGCCGAGGATCCCTCTCGGGAGCTCGATCACGACGTCCTTCGGAGCCCCGCCCTTGACCATCAGGCAAGGCGCGCCGCCTCTGCAGTTGCCTCCCGGCTGCCCGAGCGGTCCCTCGGTCGGCTCGGTCGCAAGCTCGAACGCGACGGACGAATCCGGATGTCCGCCAGCCTGCAGGTCGGAGAGCCCGGCAGTGAAGCTGGTGATCTCCATCGGGCCGGCGGCGGATGCGTTCGCCCCCGGCAGGGCTGCGAAAACCCCGGCTGCGCACAAGGCCGTGAGGAGCCCGGCCCGCCACGACCGTGCCAGGGACTCGCGCATGCGAGCCGGCGCGCTCATTCTCTTCTCCTTGTTCATGATCGCCGCCTAACCCTTCGTGCGAAGTGTCAGGGCCGCGGTCGATGTGGTGCCGCCAGTTGGCGTGTAGCTGACGCGGACGCGCACGCTCAGGCGCCCGTTCCGCTTCAGCCTCCGTGTCGCCGCTCTCGTCAGGCGCACTCTCACGACGTGAGCGCCGCCTCGCTTCAACGTCCGCCGGGCCGTTCTCGTCCGCGAGCCCGACACCACGAGGCTGCCTCTCATCGGCACGCGCACGCGGATCGCGATCGTGCTCCCTCTCACGGCGCCTCTCAGAACGGTGACTCTCGCCGGTCTCGCGGGCGCGACAGAGGTCTCTTCGAGGTTGCCCGCACCGAAGAAGATCTCCGACGCGATCACAGGAGACTGCGCCTCCGAGGGCCCGCTGCCTTGACAGTCATCGCCGGAGCAAGGCGGAGCCGCTCTTGTGAACGGAAAGCCGCCACCCACACGCGCGTTGTAGATGTCGTACACCGTGTCGACGTCCTGGGGCACGAGCGGGTCGGCCGTCACGAAGAAGGCGTTGTCGCCGGTCGCATCCATCCCGACGAAGCCGGACTGCTCGCGTCCGGTGCCGGCGGAGATGAGCGAAATGCGCCCGGCCGGCGTTCCGTCGTCGAACCACTCGTAGACGTCGATGCGGTCGTTGTTGTCCTCCGGGACGAACTCGGCGCTCGTGTCGAAGAAGATCCGTCGGCCGTCGTCCGAGATCAAGCGGTTGCGGACCGGACGAGGCGCACCGGTTGCCGCACACGTGCCCATGAACACATTCAGCGAACTTCCCGATGGGATGTCGGGCGTCGCCGACACCTCCTTCAACTCTGTTGCGACTGTGTCATACCGATAGATCGTCGACGCGACGAGCCCTCCGACAACGAACGTGAAGAACCGACCGTCGGGCGTGACCGCTGCGGATGGGCAGCGATCGTCACGAATGCCGGCCGACGCGCCGATGCTGACTGGCACGCTGCCTCTGAAGCCGAATCTGCCGCCTATGACCTCCCCCTGCAGCAGGATACGATTCGTCCCGCCGGCGTGGGCCACCACGTCAGCCCCGCCTTGGTAGAGCAACTCGGCTCCGCTGTCTGACGCGATCGCAGTCGGAGGCGCACCGCCGATCGCCGGCGCAGCGCCGATGAAGACGAGGTCTCCGGCTCCCCCTGCCGGGTCGACGTCGTAGCGATAGATCGCACCGCCTGCCACGCCGTCGTCGGTCAATCTGCCGTCGGTCCAGAAGAACACGTGCCGACCGTCGGCAGATGCGTCGAGGTACCGACGCTGCGACCCTGCCACGTTCGCGCCTTCCGGTGCTGAGACTTCGACGGTGCGCGCGTCGTCCTCGCGCATGTAGATGGGACCACCGGTCAACGTCGTGTCCGACGAGGGAGCCGGCGTCTGGAAGAAAATGCGCCGATGTCCGTCAGAACCGTCGGAAATGGCGTGCCGAAGCCCGCGGACGCCTTGGTTCGCACGGGCAGTCGCCGAGTTCGTGCTGCCGCCGAGCTCGGCGTGCGCCGCCGCGATCAACGTCAGCGTCGGGTCGTTCGTCCGGTTGACGACACGGATCGTGCCGCTCGCGCCATCGTCGACCCACTCGTACAAGATGTCGGTCGCCCCTGCAGGGAGCCCGGGGAGAAGGCGCTGGTTGCTCGCGAAGACGACGCGACTGCCGTCGTCGGCGATTCCTGCGGCCCACGCCTGACCGGCCCCTGCCCCGAAGAGGTTGAGGTTGCTCGTCGCATCAACGATCTTGGCGATCGTTCCGTCGGCACGCCGGATGTTCAACGAGCCGTACGGCGCCGTGCTGTTGTCCCAGAACACGATCGTCCGCTGGTCAGGCGTCGATGCAAGCAGCACCTGACTGAACGCGGGAAGGCCGAAACCGACCTGGATCGGGCCAGGCGCCGGGAAGAGACTCGTCGTGTCCCAAGCGGCGGTGGCTCGCACGGCGCCAAATGCCGCGTTGGACGCAGTCTGCGATGGCGGGAGCGGGAAGATTCCCTTGTACAGGACACGGTCACCCGTTCTGTCCACGCCCAGTTCGACGACGGCGTCGGCGTTGCCGCCGATGCTGTAGCCCAGCTTTCTGGCTACCGAGACCTGCTCGTAGGCACGGCCGTCAGGCAAGTCTGCCCCCGCCGGCGCAGCGACGACGGACAGACCGGCAACGCACAGGGCAAGCGCCCATGCCGCAGCCTTTGGTCTTGGCACGAATCCACCCTCCTCCTTTTTACTGCTTTCACACCTCTCGATCGATTGTAAACAGGGGCGGTACACAAAGCAACGGCCAGCCGCGCCAGATTCGAGACGCAGTGGCTCCTTTTTTCTAGTTTTCATTAGGGGTTGACCTAGTCTTTCGTTTTGCCATAAGGTGGGCAAGCTGCCGCGGTGGCCGAAGGCACACGGGCGAACCAGGGGGACTTGTGATCGCGACCGAGCGATCCCACCATGGGCGTCGCGTCCATCGACGCAATGCCGCCCCTGCGCAGTAGACGCTCAGTGGAGTTCGACGTCACGCGTCCGCGCATTCACAACCTACGCGCGCCCGATGGCGCAAAGGAGAGAGCGTTGCGAGCATCCAAGAAGGTTCTTGCAGGAGCACTCACGCTGGCCGCCGGAGCGGCACTCGGCTTCTCGGGGCAGGCTTCCGCGGCATTCCCGAACTACAGCGACTGCCCCAGAGCCCTCGTCAACAGCTGCCTCGACATCCAGAGCCAGAGCGGCACGCTCACCATCGGGGACTTCGAGGTGCCGCTCGGCGCCGCACTCGAGATCCGCGGCGGCATCAGAGTGACCGGCAACGTGTTCGTCCCGCCGACCGGGACGACAGGGCTTTTCGCCTCCCCAGTCGCGGTGCCGGGCGGCCTCCTCGGCATAGACTTCCCCGGATCGTTCGACGATGTCTACGCCACGCCCGTCCTGGCCGGCAGTCCCAGCGACATTCACATCAACATCGCGACGTTCGCCGTCAGCCTGCCGCTCAAGCTGCACCTTGAGCACCCTGTCCTCGGCTCGCATTGCTACATCGGCTCCAACAGCAACCCGGTGAGACTCGTCCTCAACACGACGAGACCGGGGACTCCGAGACCAGGCTCCCCCGGAATAATCCTCGACGATCAGGTCAGCGGCGACACCACGTTCTCCATCCCGGGCGCGACCGGATGTGGCCTCGGCCTCGGGCTGGTGAACGGCGCGATCAACCTGAAGCTCGGATTGCCGTCGGCCAGTGGCAACAACTCCATCACGACCACCAATGACATCGGCATAGCAGCTTCCACAGCAGTGAGCTGACGGCGCACTGCCGGGCGCACGGCGCGGCTGCACCGCCCAGAGCCCTCCCTAGAGCTCGCCGCGCCGAAGTGAATGCCGTACCCGCGATGGCCGCGTGTCGACAGACACGCGGCCATTGTTGTCCAGCACACAATCCACAGCCGTGCTATAATTTCGGTGTATTGTTCATCCGCTTTCGCGCGCCTCGCGCAGCAAGGCGCGCTGGTAGATGCAAAGTGGGAAAGGGGGATCAGCGTTCCAGGAGCGAACGCCAACGACATCAACCATTCCACCGACCGCGCAGCCTGCGCGGCAAGAAGGAGAACTCAAATGCGCACACGCGCAATCCTCATCGGCATGCTGGCCATCGCAATGGCGATGTTCGCCTCTGCCACCGCGAGCGCCACCAGAACCGCCACGATATCGCCGAGCGGAGCCGTTAGAGGAACAGGTAACAACCTGACCCTGTCCAACAGCATAGTCTCCGTCTTCTGCGACCTGAACATGGATGCGAATATTGTCGCTAGTGTCGCACTAAACCTAGCGCCCGGCGGCCTAACCAGACTCGGCACGGTCACGGCGGGCGGCGCGACGAGTTGCGACGGCGCCGACGGCGTCAACTTCCTAAACCTTCCGTGGGACCTCGCGGCTGAGCTACCGCTACCGACCGGAGCGGGCGAGATCGCGAATCTCGTCATACTAAACGCGCAGATAGAGGTCCTAGTCGACCTCAGAAACGACGTGCGTTGCCTATACCAGGGCGACCTCCGCGCGACGCTCGTTGACACGAACTCCAACGGCCTCGGAGACACCCTCACGTTCGACGATGCCAGAAATCAGATACCGCTCGCGGGCGGCACCAGCATACTCTGCGACCTCGGCGGCGACGGCGCTCTCGAGGGCAACCTCGCGGTGACCCCGGAGCTGAGAGTCGTCCTATCGTAAGACGTTTCGGCTCCGTGAACTGATAGCAACCAACAAGCAATGGTTCGCATGTAATGCGGAGGGAGGGCGTTACGCCCTCCCTCCTTGTTTTTGGGCAGCCCACCATCAAATGCCGGGCAGAGTGCGTTGCATCGGATGCGGTGGTGTTCTGCGAATCCACCAATCGGCCCATCCGCGTATCGGTCACAGTGCCAGCCCTACGGCAGCGAGCCCGGGGGGCCTGTGATGGACGCGACCGCGACGAAGAAGGAGTCATACTATGCGCATGCGCGCAGTATTGATCGGCATAGCGACAGTTGCTGCGGCCATGTTCGCTGCATCAACCGCGAATGCAACTAGAACGATGACGATAAGCCCAGGCGGGACCGTCAGAGCGTCGGGAAACGACCTGACTATGTCCAACAGCATAGTTTCGGTTTTCTGCGATCACACGATGACCATGAGCATCTTCACAAGAGTCGCACTAAACCTATCTCCCGGCGGACTAACAAGAATCGGATCCGTGACTTCAAGAACCGCGACGAGTTGCGACGGAGTCGAGGGGAGAATCTTCCTAAACCTTCCATGGGACCTCGCGGTCGAGCTACCGCTACCGAGCGGAGCGGGAGCAATCGCCAATATCGTCATACTAAACGCGCAGATAGAGGTCCAAGTCGACCTCTCCAACGGTCTGCTTTGCCTATACCAGGGCGACCTCCGGGCGACGCTCGTTGACATCAACTACAACGGCGCTGGCGACGTCCTCCAGTTCGATTCCGCAAGAAATCAGATTCCACTCGTGAGCAGCACCACCATACTTTGCGAGCTGGGAGGAGACCTCTCGTTCGAGGGAAATCTCTCCGTGACGCCGGAGTTAACCGTCATCCTATCATAGCAATTGGCGATACTCAGAGGAACCGTCGTTCGCAACTTCAGCCGTAGCGCATCGTCGACACTCGACCTCGGTCACTGATATCCAAAGTGAGGATTAAGCACATGCCGATACGTGCAGCATTTGTTGGAGTTGCGGTCGCTGCAGCTCTGGCATTCAGCGCCAGTACGGCGAACGCGACGAGAACGGCAACGATAGCTCCCGGAGGCTCGATAGAGCTGTCAGGCGCTGACCTGACCCTTTCCAATTCAATAGTCTCCTTCTTCTGCGATCTCAGAGTGACGGGTAGTTTGCTTACAACAGCCGGCTTGGATCTAGGACCTGGCGGGCTAACCAGAATCGGGCAGATCGCTGGAGCAACCGCCTCGACGTGCGACGGACTCTTAGGGATTGTTTTCCTAGACCATCCATGGCACATCGCCATTGTCCTGCCGCTACCGACCGGCGCAGGCGAGCTCGCCAGGTTTCAGATCCTAGACGCACGATTCGAGCTAGAGCTAGTTTCTGACGTCTTCTGTCTATTCCATGGTGACCTTTTTGCAACCCTTGCTGACACGAACGCGAACGGGCTCGGCGACACATTGGTGTTTGATCATTCAAGCAATCAGATACCGCTTTCAAGCGGTACGAGCTTCCTCTGTGACCTCGCCGGAGCCGCCGGTGTCGGAGGCAACCTTTCCGTTGCGCCCGAATTGAGCGTTGCTCTCTTGTGATCAGACTTCGACTCTGACTATTCCGCGCAAAAATTCCCTATGCGCCTCAGCTACGTAACAGACCCAAGAGCGAACAACTCGAACTACCGCTCGTATCAGCCTGCGCAGGCGGTGGTGGAGAAGGGGCATTCGGTCGAGTGGAACCGGGAGGGGGAGTTGCCGTTCTCGCCGGCGCGGCTCGCGGGGGCGGAGGTGGTGCACGTCCATCGATATCTCGGGCGGGACGCGCTCAGCGTGGTCCAACGGCTGCAGGCGCGCGGGGTCGGGGTCGTGTGGGACAACGACGACGACATAGCCAACATCCCGAGATCGAACCCGAACTACTCCAAGTACAGCGGGGCGCGGCGGCCCGCAGTGGTGCGGGCGATCGAGGCGATGGTGCAGACCGTCGACGTCGTGACGACGCCCAGCGCGGTGCTCGCGGAGCGGTTTCGGGAGTCCGGCGCCGCTGACGTGCGGGTGATCGAGAACTACCTGCCCGACCGATTCCCGGGGCAGAAGGCGATCGCGCACGATGGCGTCACGATCATCTGGCTCGCGGCGCTCGAGCATCAGGTGGACTATCAGCGCCTGCGGCTGCACGACACGCTGCTGCGGCTGCTCGACGCCCACCCGCAGCTGCGGGTGCTCAGCGTCGGCCTCGGGCTCGGACTGAAGTCCGACCGCTACGAGCACGTCGCGCACGTCGACTTCGCCGATCTGCCGCGCGTGCTCGCGCGGGCGGACATAGGGATCGCGCCCCTGGCGGAGATCCCGTGGAACGAGGCGAAGTCGAACGTCAAGCTCAAGGAGTACGCGGCCGCGGGCCTGCCGTGGCTGGCGTCGCCGATAGGCCCCTACGCCGGCATGGGCGAGTCACAGGGCGGGCTGCTCGTTCCCGACGACGGCTGGCACGACGCGCTCGACCGGATGATCGGCAACGCGCGGGCACGCAAGAAGCTCGCCAAGCGCGCAGCCAAGTGGGTCAAGGGCGAGACGATCTCCAAGCACGTCGGCGAGTGGGAGGCCGTCTACCGGGACGCGGCGGCTGCCGCGTCCCGGCGCTCCGGCCGCGCCTAGGCGCTGCGCTGGGGCTGGGCGGCGAGCTCCTGGAACCGCCGCTCCCACTCGCCGAGATTCGGCGTGAGCGTCTGCTCCAGGCCCCAGGCCTGAGCGCGCTCGGCGAGGCTGCGGCGCAAGCGCGTGTCGGAGACCAGCTGGTCGAGCGCCGCGAGCCACTCGTCGTCGGCGACGAGGCGGCCTCCCTGCGCCTCGCCCATGCCCACGTACGGACCGACCGGCGAGGCGAGCCACGGGACGCCGGCGGCGGCGTACTCCTTCAGCTTGACGTTCGAGCGCGCGTGGTTGAACGGGATGTCGGCGATCGGAGCGATGCCGACGTCGAAGGCTGTCGTCTCTCCACCGAGCTGGGCGAACGGAACGTGGCTGATGTGGCGGTATCGATCGTCTCGGATGTCCAGACCGACGCCGATCGTCACGACCCGCACGTGCCGATGGCGCCGCAGAAGCTGTTCGAGCGCCGCTCTGATCGGAAGCTGTCTCACGTCGATCCGATGCTCGCTCCCGGCCACCCAGCCGACCGTCACGGTCTCGCCCCCGTTCGAGCCTCGCCGCCGGCGTGCGAGCGGAAGATCGTCGTCGGCGTAGTTCTCCACCAGCTCGACCCGTCTTCCGCCATAGCTGCGAAAGAGCTCGACGAGGCGGGTGCTCGGCGTGGTCACGAGATCCGCCGCAGCGACGACCTGCTTGATGGCCGCGATCGCGCGCGCGCCTCTCACGCCTCCATGCCTTCTGTACGCCGGGTCGGACTTCGGCACCGACGAGAGGTCGTCGTCGTTGTCCCACACGACGGCAACGCCGGCGCGCTTCGCCCGTTTCACCAACTGGCGCGTCGTCTCGCCGTGTTGACGGTGGATGTGCAGGATCTGGCAGCCGTCCAGCAGGTCGACGCGGAAGGTTCCGTCTCTCAGGACGACCTGGCGGATGTCATGCCCGCGTCTGGCAAGCTCGAACAGCGGGCCTATCGCGCGGTACCAGCTGTTCGGCGACGCAGGGTCCGCAACGTACGCAATCCGCAGCCGCGGACCCGCGGCGCTGGCGGCGGCCGGCCGCCGCTCCCTGCCGCGAATGCGAAGTCTCATGTCCAACTCCCCCTGTTGAACGATGGAGGGGCGGCGCCGTCGGCGCCGCCCCTTCCGGGTCTAGCCCGAGTAGGGCTTGATCATATTGCGACTCTGGCGCCGATCAGGCCGACGTCGTTGCCGATGATCATCTCGTTGTTGCCAGCCGCCGACGGCAGGCCGAGCTTGAGGTTGATCACGCCGTTGATCAGGCCGAGGCCGAGGCCGCAGCGCGACGCGCCCGGGATCGCGAACGTGTTGTCGACGTTCACGTTGCCTCTGAACGTTCTCGTGACCGGATCGAGCGTGCCGATTCTGCCCGAGATCGGGCTCGCCGGAGCCGGCGGGTTGGTGGTGCCGGTGATCAGTCTCAGGACGACCGGATTGTCGTCGGAGCCGATCTGGCAGCCGGGACCGATCAGCGGGTTGCTCAGCTTCAGCTTGACCGGGACCGTGACGCCGAAGTCGGTCGTGCTGATCTTGATGTTCGACGCCGGCCCGACCAGCGTCGCTCTCGCGGTGACCGCGTTGCCCGGGATCGGGAAGTCGATGCCGAGGATGCCGCCCGGCACCTGGATCGGTCTGGCGAAGAAACCGTTGGTCCCGGTCGCGCCGACGAACTCGGCCTCGGTGCCGACGGCTCTGAGGCCGCCGCGGATGTTCAGCGACTCGCCGATCGGCACGCTGAAGCCCTTGATCGTCAGGCTTCCGGTGCGTGACTGGATGTCGACGCAGACGAGGACTCTCGGATCCTCACGCGGACAATCGACGTAGTTCGGGAACGCCGCCTGCGCCGCCCCACTCGCTGCGCACATGCCGATCGCCGCAGTCGTCGCCGCGAGGCCGGCCTTCTTCAGCAAATTCATGAATCGATGCCTTTCTTTCGTACGCGCTCGTTGCGCATGGTTAGCGAACTGCTCACGCCGATCGCCGCAGGCGACCCGCGCTGTACTACCCCCTAGCCGGCAAGCAACCGGGCTCGCCGGCTCCAGGCACGTCATCACTGCTCCTCTACAAGCGCTCTCCCCCCGTTCGTTCACGCGACGACCGGCTCTCGTGCCGCCGGCCCGGTGCGGACGAGCGGGGCGGCAGGTCGAACACCTGCCGCCCCGCCGCGACCGTCCGCCGTCCGAGGCGCCTCAGCCCGGTAGGCCGGGCGCCCCGAACGCCCCCTTCACCGCTTCTTCGACGCTCTGCTCTGCGCCTTGCCTCTCTTCGCTCTCGCGTTCGGCTTCGCCTTGGCGCAGCCGACCACCTTGAGGCGCTGGTTGGCCTTGTGGCGACGACCGTTCTGCGCGCGCAGGTCGAGTCTCGCCGGCACCCGTCTCGCCGCCGCCGTGCACATGTTCGAGATGTTCCCGACCGGGCCGTTTCTGCCCGCCACGAGGCTCAGCGAGAATCTCGTGATCGGGACGTCGGGGACCGTGTCGAAGTTCGTGCGCAGCGTCAGATCTCTCGGGATCGTGACCTTGCCGGTGAGATCGACACTGACCTGACCGCGCAGCGCCACCATCAGGTCCGGGAGTCTGCGCGCCGGATTTCTGACGAAGTACGCCGGGCCTCTGAGCGGCTCCTTCAGCAGCGGCGTGTACGCCTCCGCCGTGCCGACCTGCGGCGATATCTCGGCGCACGTGCCGGCCTTGAACTGCTCGAACGAACACGCCCGGTTGATCACCTTGAGGCGCGCGTTCATCGTGCGCGGGAGCGTCACCTGCACGCTTCTGTTGTTCGCGTTGCCCTCAGGCATCTCGAGCGTGACCTTCAGCGGCGTGGTGATCCGGGCCTTCGTGCGGCCTCTGCCACCGATCTGGAGCGTCATCTTCGGCTTGAACGGCAGCCGCGCGCAGTTGGCGACCTGGAAGCGCGAGGCGACCGAGGCGACCGCGCCCTGCAGCGACCCGATGCGTCCGTTCACGGCGCTCGGCGTGCAGTTGGTCGGGGCGACCATGAACTTCGGCCGGTCGACGTTGACGTTGATCATCCGCAGCCGCAGGGGGACGCCCTGGAGGATCGTCGGCATCGGGTCCGACTGGATCCGCAGCTCGGTCGTGACCGGGTCGACGTGGATCGACGCCTGGACGACGACCGTGCCGAGGTCGAACGGGCCGGCGATCGCCGGGACGACGATCGACAGGCCGAACTGCCCGCCCTTGTAGCCGTCCGTCAGGTAGACCCTGCCCGGCAGGTGGAACGGCTGGGTGCCCGCACCGGAGGCGGCGTTCGCCGACCCGATGCGCGACTCCTCGCCGCAGGTGCCGTTCGCCGCCCGGGCGAGCTCGCACAGCGGCACGTCCTTGATCCGCGCGAGCAGGCCCTTCGGCATGTCGATCGCGACGCTGCGGAGCTCCTGCTCGTAGTCGTTGCGTGTGAACGTCAGCGAGAACGCGGAGTCACCGCCCGCCTGCGGGTTCGTCAGCCCGGCGCGGAAGCCGGGGGCGAAACCGCGAGCCGGGCACGGCGCGCCCTTGCCGTCGAAGCTCACCTCGTAGCTGCTGGTGACCTGCGCCGGCGGCGCGTCCGGAGCCGCCCACGGCGTCAGGTTCGCCGTCGTCGTCTTCACGCCGCAGGTCTGCGGCGTCGACAGCGGCGCGCGAGGACCGCCCTTGAAGCGGAGCCGCAGCGAGTTGAACGGCAGCTGCGGGTTGTTCGTGAACGTCGTCGTGATCTGTCCGGTGACCGAATCGAGCGTGAGCTTTCCTTCGAGCCGGATCGAGACGTCGCGCACCTTGCTCTCCGCGGCCAAGAAGATGCGGAACATCTGGTTCGGCAGCGGCTGACCGAGGTAGATCGGACCGCTCAGCGTCTCGTTCAGCAACGGCGTCACGATCTCGACGTCGCCGATCTTCGACGCGCTCGGGCACGTGATCGGGTTGCGCGTCCCGATGCCGATCTGTGCGTCCGTGCAGCCCTCGAGGCCGGCGGCCTCCGGCGGCGCGATCGACATGCCCTCAGGGAGCGTGACGACCGCGTCCTTCAGCGTCGGCGTGGCGTTGGCGTACGCGTTCGGCTGCTGCGGGATGTCGATGTCGACCGCGAGCCCGGTCGGCGCGTCTGCCTGCGTCGAGTCGGGACGGACGCTGATCGTCGGGTTGAAGACGAGCTTCTCGCAGCCCGTCGGCCCGGTCGACTGCGTGTACGTCGCCTCTCTGCGCTGCCCGTCCCACGTGACGGCTCTCATCGTCGTCACCGGCGCCGGACCGCAGTAGGTCGGGTTCGTCAGGAAGGGAATCGGCTGGGAGCCGACCGAGGCGCCGCCTCCCTCGCATGGATTGAGGATGTCGCTGCAGACTCTGCCGCGATCGGGATCGTGGACCGGATCGGCCGGAATGCCCCAGAGCCGGAGGGTCGCTCCAGATATCGGCGAGGCCTGGGAGATGTCGGTCAGCGTCGCGGTGATCCCGTAATCGGAATCGCTGCGCACTCTCGCGACGATCATCACCGCCGCGCCCGCCTGCGGGTTGAAGCCGAACTTCGCGACCTGACCGTCGTTGGGCTTCATGTTGAAGACGGGGAACTGCCCCGTGACCGACGGCTGCAGACCGCTGGCGAACGTCAGGTGGATCGTCCCGACCTGCGAATCCGCGGGGCAGGCGACCGGATTGCCGAGCAGCTGGTACGAGCTGCAGGTCGGCGTCGACGTCGGGTTGCCGGTGAAGCCGACGGGCAGGTCGACGGTGATGTCGCGGACCTCACCGTCGACGACCGGCTGACCGAACACCGGATGGGTCACGACCGGGAATCTCATGTCGACGACCGCGTCCGGGTGCGCGCCCGCCTGTGTCAGCTCGGCACCTGCGGGCGTCTCGACTCTGGCCGAGAACGACAGGATGTCGAATGCCGCGCCGGCCGTGGTCGATGTCGCGAGAACTGCCGTCATCGCGACGACGACGACCGCCACCAGGCGCCGTGCCATCGTGATCTGCCGTCTGGCGACGCCGACGGACAACCACTTCATCGTTGACTCCTTGTTCGTCATCGTCGCCTACCGTCCGCGCTTGCTCTTCGCGCGTGCGGGCGCTCTCTTCGGCGCCGCGATCACGAACGTCGCGGTTCTCGACACGCTCGATCTGTCGAACGTGACGACGACGTTCAGGCGCAGCTTGCGCTTCTTCGCGAGCTGTCGCTTCGCACGCGTGTTCAGTCGCACCACGAGACGCGGCGAGCCGGCCTTCGCGGCCTCCGCGAAGACGCGGTCGATGACGACGTCGCGTCTGCCGATCCGCGCGCGGACGACCGCCTTCACCGTTCCAGCGCCCGCGACTCTCGTGGTCAGCGTCAGCGAGCCGGACTTGGCCAGCCGTCGCTTCGCTCTCGCCGTCACTCTGCCGACGGAGAAGGCGACGTCGTCGACGTCGGGCTCGTCGACGTTGCCGTCGCCGAAGTCCGTGTCGCTGAGAATCTGCGGGAGCTGCGGCGGGCCTCTCGGCTGTCCCTGGCACACGTCACCGACGCAGTGGCCCGGCGCCGGCGGATCGACCGGGAATCCTCCGCCGACGCGTGCGTCGTAGATGTCGGGGTCGGCGTTCGTGTCCTGCGGCACGAGCCGGTCGCTGGTCACGAAGAAGACGTCGGTCCCGTCGACGCCCGCGTCCATGAAGTAGGTCGGCTCCGAACTGTCTCCGCTGGAGAGCAGGTGGACCGCCCCGTCCTTCCACTGGTACACGTCGATCTCACCGTCGACGTCCTCCGGGACGAGCGCAGACGCAGTGTCGAAGAAGACGTAGCTGCCGTCCGTCGCGAGATTGCGCGAGCGGGCCGAGGTGAACTGCCGGAGCGGATGGTCGCGGAACAGCGACGCCTGCCCCTTCATGTCGGCCGGGTCGCTCGCGCACGAGACGCAGATCGTGCCGGTGGCGGGCGAGTACAGGTACACCTGTCTGGCGCCGCCGGTCGAATACGAGCCGATGTCCATCGTCGACTCGAACGCGATCGTGGTGCCATCGGGCGTCGTGCGCATCGGAGCCGTGTAGTACTGGAAATTGGTCGTCGGACGAAGGTCCTGGTTTCCGTCTCTGAACCCGCCGACGTACCGCAGGCCGTCCTCGTCGAACGCGTAGAGGTTGTGCTCGCCCGCGACACCGCCTCCCGCGAGCGCCCCTCTCGCGACGAGGAACCCACGCGATCCGTCGTCGGACAGACCGACGATGATGGAAGCGTCCGCGGCCCCGTCGTCGTTCGGTGTGACGACCGTCAGGTCCCCGCCGATCTCATATCGATAGATGAGCGGATCGGTCCCTGGCGTGACGTCGTCGATCAGCGCCTCGGTCGTGCGGAAGTAGACGACCGAGCCGTCCTTGCTGGCAGCGAGGAAGACCGCCGGTCTCGCCGTGTCCGGCACGGTGCGCTGGGAGGCGTTGACCTTCGTGGTGGTCGTGCCCTCGCGCAGGTAGAGGCTCGTCGGCACCGTGCACGCCGCCGGCGAGGCGACGCCCGGCTCGGGCTGGCTGAAGTAGATGCGCTGACCGTCGGCCGAGATCGCGTTGTCGGAGTAGTTGAGGTTCGCTGTCCGGTAGCCGAGCGAGGCGCCGCACGTGCCGATGAGGTTCCCGTTCGAGTCGACGTTGACGAGCTTCGTCACGCCACCGGAGCGTTCGTAGACGAGGCGACCTCTCGTGTTCGGGACGGCCGCGGTCGTCATCTCCTCCGTCGTCGCGAACACGATGTGGCTTGCGTCCGTCGACTTGCCGACGTACAGAGCGTCGCCGTTGACCGTCGACGCTCTCCCCTCCGGTTGCGAGATCCAAGTCAGCGCGCCGTCCGCAACGTCGCGCGTGTAGACGTCGCGACGAACGAATCTGATGGGCGACGTGTCGTTGCCGTACTGCTGCGTCGTCGCCAGGATCAGCTTGCTGAGGTCCCCGACCGCGTCGCGCGCCATCGATATCGACGCCAGCGACGGAGCCGGGTCGAGCGGCGCCGGGGAACCCGATCTCGTCGTCCAACCGTCTGCGGTCCGCGTCGAGAGGTAGTTCATCGGCAGGCCGTTGTCAGGGTCCGCGAACGGGAGAGCGGAAGCCCACATGATCCCGCTGCCGTCCTCCGCCGCCATCGTCGTGGCGTTGAACTGGGCGAAGCCCGGGCCGAGCGGTCCGGTGGGGAAATGAACCGGCGCGTCGTTCTTGTCGGCGGGAGACACGAGTTCCCACGCGCGCCCGTCTGGAAGAGCCGCGGTCGCGTTGCCGCCCGCCGCCAGCGCTGCGGCGGAGATGGCGGCGACCGCTGCGCACGTGCGCAGGCGCCCGCGCCCCAAGGCACTTCTTGCCATTCTCGCTTCCTCTCCTCGGTCTGTCCCGAGCGCGACCCCGGAACCAGAAACATCTCTGGCTCTCGCACCTTAGCCGGCCGTGGTTGAGCCCGCAACCGCCAACCCCGAAACCAAACAGCCACACCGTCGGACCGCCTTAAGGTAAAACCTGTCGTGGCGGGCGGCCTCGTCGCCCACCATACAAAACTTGACTCCGGCGATTGAGGCGATCTATAGTCGCCGTTGCCGAAGCCGGTCGCAGTTGAGGACTTGAGGTCGCTCAGCGGTCCGGCTCCGAGCATGGTCGCAATGCCCAGGCGGAATCGGTCGCGATCCGGCCTGGCGAAAGGGGGATGCCGTTGCAGCATGCCACGGCCCGTGCGTCGTCGCACGTGGTCGCAAACCGCCTGTCCGCGCCTAGCGCGGACAAGCACGCTGCGTCCGCAACGACGCACGTCTGCTTCTCATTCAATTATCTGAAAGGACCCGACATGGGTAAGTTCGTGAAGTCCGCGCTCGTCGCGACTCTCGCGGCTGTCGCTGCGCTCCTGATGGGCGCGAGCATGGCTGCCGCCAACATAAGCGTTAGTCCCGGTGGCAGCATAACCGCCGCGTCGCTAGGCACCGTCGACCTGATCGGCGAGGGTGGCCTCATAGACATCACCATCAGCTGCGAGGTCGCGCTGAACGGCTCGCTCAGCACCTCGGTCGTCGACCCGAACGGCTCGCTCGGCTCGATCACCTCCGGCAGAGCGACCAACTGCGACAACGGCAGCGCGGCGCTCCTATTCCCGTCCGCGTGGGGCCTCGTCCTCGACGGCTCGCCTGACCTAACCAACACCCAGGCCGCCCTCGACATCACGAACGTGGCGTTCTCGGTGACGGTCCTCGGTCAGACCTGCCTATACACGGGCGACATCCCGCTGACGCTCGACTACACGAGCATCGGCGGTGGCAGATTCAGCACGGGCCTAATCACGGTCGACGCCCACGCGCTGAGCCTGGCCAGCGGTTCGTTCCTCTGCCCGACGGACGGCATACTGTCCGGCACGTTCGCGCTGAGCCCGCTACAGACCCTCGTCCTAGTCTAGGACCTGGTCCTGCAGCACTAGCAGACCACAGAGCGGGAGCCCACCGGGCTCCCGCTCTTTCGTTGGACGACGGTTCCCGGTCTGCCTGCGTACCGGGCCGACCGCTTGACTCCAACGATTGACTCGATTATGGTTGACATATCGGAGTTGGTCGCCTCTGGGAAGCCACTGCTCAGCGCGTCCCGCTCCGAACGTGGTCGCAATGCCCAGGTCGAATCGGTCGCGATTCTCCGGGCGAAAGGGGGAAGCCGTTGCAGCATGCCACGGCCCGTGCGTCATCGCGCGTGGTCGCAACCGCTCAAACTGCCCGCCGTTGCGGGCTGAGCACGCTGCGTTTGCAACGACGCACGTCAGCCACTCATTCAATTCATCGGAAAGGACCCACAATGGGTAAGTTCATGAAGTCCGCGTTCGTCGCGTTCCTCGCGGCGGCCGCCGCGCTCCTGATGGGCGCCAGCATGGCCAACGCCGACATAACCGCTAGTCCCGCCGGCGCGATGACCGCGACCTCCCTAGGCACCGTCGACCTGATCGGCGAAGGCGGCCTCATAGACATCACCATCAGCTGCGACGTCACGCTCACCGGCTCGGTCAACGCGAGCATAGCCGACCCGAACGGCGCGCTCGGCGCCGTCACGGGCGGCAGCGCCAGAAACTGCGACAACGGCAGCGCCACGCTCCTAGTGAGCTCCGCTAACACCTGGCCGCTGACGCTCGTCGGCAGCCCGGACCTAACCAACACCCTGGCGAGACTCGAGATCAGAAATGTCCAGTTCTCGGTGACGGTCCTCGGCCAGACCTGCCTATACACGGGCAACATTCCGCTGACGCTCGATTACACGAGCATCGGCGGCGGCAGATTCAGCACCGGCCTAATCACGGTCAACCCGCACTCGCTGGGCCTGGCCAGCGGTTCGTTCCTCTGCCCGACGGACGGCATACTCGACGCGACCTTCGCGCTGAGCCCGCTACAGACCCTCGTCCTAGTCTAGGACCTGACCCTGCAGCACTAAGCAGACCATAGAGCGGGAGCCCGAACGGGCTCCCGCTTTCGCGTTGGACGACCGCTCGCCGTTGCGGGTCGAGCACGCTGCCTCCGCCAGGACGCACGCCAGCCACTCATGTAATTCACCAGAAAGGGACCTACAGTGAGTAAGCTCATGAAATCCGCATCGGTCGCGTTCCTCGCGGCGGCTGCCGCGCTCCTGATGGGCATCAGCACGGCCAACGCCGACATAACCGCTAGTCCCGCCGGCGCGATGACGGCCACTTCCCTGGGCACCGTCGACCTCATCGGCGTAGGCGACCTCATAGACATCACCATCAGCTGCAGAGTCACGCTCACGGGCACGCTCAACGCGAGAATAACCGACCCGAACGGCGCGCTCGGCGCCATCACCGGCGGTAGAGCCGACGACTGCGACAACGGCGGCGCCAGCCTCCTAGTCAACGGCGTGAGCCCCTGGTGGCTGACGCTCCTCGGCAGCCCTGACCTAACTGCCAACCGCGCCACCCTGGGCATCACGGACGTGGAGTTCTCGGTGACGGTCCTCGGCACCACCTGCCTATACATCGGCAGCATCCCACTGATGCTTTCCTACCACAGCTCCATAGACGGCTACCGCACTGACCTGATCACAGTCGGCGCGCACGTGCTGAGCCTGGCCAGCGGTTCGTTCCTCTGCCCGACGGAGGGCATACTCGACGCGGCCTTCTTGTTGAGCCCGCTACAGACCCTCGTCCTAGTCTAGGACCTGACCCTGCAGCACCAAGCAGACCGCAGAGGCGGGAGCCCGAACGGGCTCCCGCTGCGCGTTCTCTACGGAGGGGGAGGGATTCGAACCCTCGATAGACCAATCAGGCCTATAACGGTTTTCGAGACCGCCGCATTCAACCGCTCTGCCACCCCTCCAGGGTGGATCGCAGAGGGTAGCGGGTTCGAACGCAGGACGCGGTCCGAAGCGGGGCCGCAGAAGGTCAGGTTGCGCGCAGGCGCGGCGCGCGCGAACGCGGCCTCCGGCGCCTCCTCAGCGCCGGCTGGCGAAGAAGGCCCGCAGCTGGGCGGCGCACTCGTCGGCCAGCAGGCCGCCGTCGACCTCGGGCCGGTGGTTGAGCTGCGGGTGGTCGAGGATGCTGAGGACGCTGCCGGCCGCTCCGGCCTTCGGGTCCCAGGTGCCGAACACCACGCGCGGGACGCGCGCAAGGACGATCGCGCCCGCGCACATCGCGCACGGCTCCAGCGTCACGTAGAGGACCGAGTCGAGCACCCGCCAGCTGCCGAGCCGTCTCGCCGCCTCGCGCAGCGCGATCGCCTCGGCGTGCGCCGTCGGATCCTGGCGCAGCTCGCGCTCGTTGCGGCCGGTCGCGACGACCTCGCCGTCGTGCACGACGACCGCCCCGACGGGCACGTCGTCGTGCTCGAGCGCACGCTCGGCCTCGCGGATCGCGAGCCGCATGTAGTACTCGTCGCGGGGGAAGAAGCGTGCGGTCATGGGAGGTCTGGGCGCCACGGAGCGCGAAGGAAGGGGCCGGTGGGGGAAACTTTCCCCTGCCGATCATGTCTTAAGAATCGTGCGGCAAGCTTTCTGCGGCTGCGCCGTTCTCCCCGCCTTCCTCACGCCCCGACCGCTTGCCGACCGACCCCCCGCCCCGAATCCGCCCCCTCCGGCGCCTCGCCGGAGCGCTGACGGCCGCCTCGTTCGCGCTCGGGGTCGCCGCCGGCACCGCCGCGGCCGCCTCCAACGGCGGCGCGCCGCCATACGCCCCCGGCGAGGTCGTCGTCGGCTACGAGGCCAGCGCCGGCAACGGCGTCCGCGCCGCCGCCGCGCGTGCCGTTGGCGCGCGCACAGGGACCGCCGCGGGCGTTCGCACGCGCGTCCTCCACGTCGCGCCCGGGAAGGTGCGGGCCACCGTCCGCAAGCTGCGCAGACAGCCCGGCGTCGCCTACGCCGCGCCCAACCCGATCGCGCGTGCGAGCCAGGTGCCGACGCTGCCCGACGACGTCGGCATTCGCGGCTTCCCCGGCGGGCTCAGAGGCGTGCAGTGGAACTTCTTCGACGCCAACGGCGTCAACGCGCTGGCCGCCTGGGGCAACGTCGCCGCCGCCGGCGCGCCGGGCGGCCGCGGCGTGCGCGTCGCCGTCCTCGACACCGGGGTCGCCTACCGCGACCTCGGCCGCTACCGCAAGTCGCCCGACTTCGCGAACACGAAGTTCGTCGCCCCGTACGACTTCGTCGACGCGCGCAGAGAGGTCGTCGACCGCAACGGCCACGGCACCCACGTCGCCGGCACGATCGCGGAGTCGACCAACAACCGCATCGGCGTCACCGGGCTCGCCTGGGGCGTGACGATCATCCCGATCCGGGTGCTCGACACCAACGGCTACGGCGACGCGGCGACGATCGCGAAGGGGATCCGCTACGCCGCGCGCCACGGCGCGAAGGTGATCAACATGAGCCTCGAGTTCTCCACCAGCGTCCGCGCCTCGGAGATACCCGAC
>Ga0164243_10003595_pt1 | contig 24738 bp, 20 predicted proteins | sample OricompcompostOP_FD_108781 | JGI IMG/M metagenome (GOLD analysis project Ga0164243, IMG submission 108781) | Organic Plus compost microbial communities from Emeryville, California, USA - Original compost - Organic plus compost (OP) | ecosystem: Engineered > Solid waste > Mixed feedstock >...
ATGCACGATGACTTGCAAATACCGCACGGGATACCGATTCGTCCACCATCGGAGCGCGCATGCGTGCCGGATCTCACCGATCCGAACGTGCTCGCCATTCCTTGACAAGTCCACAACAATCACCCATTGCGAAATGTCAAGGGCCGGTGCTACTATCTCTATCGACGTGTATACGCTGGTTGCACCCGGTTCCTGGTGCGAAGGCAACCGCGGCAACCCTGACAATGAAGGAAGTTGGCAGGGTGAATAACGCCGTACTTGTGTTGAATCAGAATTACGAACCGCTGAATGTCTGTAACCTTCGGCGCGCTCTCGTCATGGTGATCGACGGCAAGGCCGAGGTTCTCGAGGCCAATTCCGTCGGAATCAGCTCTGCATCAGCTGTCTACACGGCCCCGTCGGTCATCCGACTGCGCTATCAGATCCGTCGGCCACGTCCGCGCGTGAAGCTCACGCGGCGTGAGGTGTTCATCCGCGACGGGTATACCTGTCAGTACTGTGGCCGCCAGAGTCACGAGCTGACGATCGATCACGTGGTGCCGCGCTCTCGCGGTGGTCTCCACGCGTGGGATAACGTCGTCTCCGCCTGCCGCGCCTGCAATCATCGCAAGGGTGGCAAGAGCGTCGCCGAGGCACGCATGCTGCTCAACAAGCTCCCGCACGAACCGCGCGCCGGTCTCTACTACACCATCGAACGCCGCCTGGACACCATCCAGGACGAGTGGCAGAAGTTCCTGCCTGGCTTCGTCTCACCCACTCACGGGCTCGCCGGAACGTCGTCTAGTCGCCCCGCGTGAGGCGGGGCGAGGCGTTCGTCAGGTCACATCACGGGCTGGAAATCCTCGCAACTCCCCTCACGTGGGGCATACTCTGCACGTCACCATGACGGGCGGACGTTTCGGCGTGCCCGTCGTTTGCGCCATGATTCGGCTGTGAAAGGATACGTTCCCCCGTGTTGGACATTCGCCTCATCCGTGAAGAACCCGAGGTCGTTCGGCAGAAGCTCGCGACCAAGAACGTCGACGCCCCGATCGACGAGATCCTCTCGCTCGACGAGCAGCGCCGTGCAACCATCAACGAGGTCGAAGCTCTCAAGAATCAGCGCAACGAAGGCTCCAAGCTGGTCGGTCGCACGAAGGACGCCGACGAGCGCAACCGCCTGATCGCCGAAATGAAGGGGCTGGGCGACCGCATCTCCGAGCTCGACGACGTCCTCCGCGACGTCGACGCGAAGTTGCGCGACATCCTGCTCGGCATCCCGAATCTCCCCGACGCCGACGTCCCGGTCGGACCGGACGAATCCGCCAACGTGGTCGAATGGGAGCGCGGCGAGAAGCGCACGTTCGACTTCGAGCCGAAGCCGCACTGGGATCTCGCCGAGGAACTCGGCATCATCGACTTCGAGCGCGGCGTGAAGATCGCCGGCACCCGCGGCTACATGTTCAAGGGCGATGGCTCGCGCCTCTCGCGCGCGCTCATCACGTGGATGATCGACGTCCACACCAGGCGTCATGGCTACACGGAAGTGACCCCCCCCTACATGGTGCTCGGCGAGATGCTGGTCGGCACGGGAAGTCTTCCGAAGTTCGCCGACACGCTCTTCCACGATCACCAGGACGACAAGTGGCTGATCCCGACCGCCGAGGTGCCGGTCACGAACATGTATCGTGACGAGATCCTCGACGAGAAGCTGCTGCCGATCTACCACGTCGCGGCGACGCCGTGCTTCCGCCGCGAGCAGATCTCGGGCGGGCGCGATGTGCGCGGCATCAAGCGGGTTCTGCAGTTCGACAAGGTCGAGATGGTGAAGTTCGTCCACCCGGATCAGGGTGAGGCGGAGCTGCAGAATCTCCTCGACGAGGCGCTGTATATCGTGGAGCAGCTCGGCCTGCCGCATCGCCTGCTGAACCTGTCGACCGGCGACATGACCTTCAGCTCGGCGCACACGTTCGACATCGAGACGTGGGCACCGGGATCGGGCGAGTGGCTCGAGATCTCGTCATGCTCGCTCTTCCGCGACTACCAGGCGCGTCGCGCGAACCTGCGCTTCCGCTCGGAGGAGACCGGCAAGACGCAGTTCCTCTACACGCTGAACGGTTCGGGGCTCGCGCTGCCCCGCGTGATCATTGCGATCATCGAGAACTACCAGCGCGCCGATGGCACCGTCGAGGTGCCGGAAGTGCTGCGTCCGTACCTCGGCGGGCAGGAGACCATCATGATCCAGCCGAAGCCGGGCCCGAGCGCGCACCAGGCCTGACGCCACCACTCGACACGACCATCGCGATGCATGGGATCAGGGCTGGGGATCATCCTCAGCCCTGATCCGTGTCCCCCGGCGGACCGTTCGCCAGCGTGCTCCCGGCAGCATCGCGCGCCGCCGCACGATCGCGATGCCGGCGAGCATCCGCTGCACGTCGCGTCCCTCGCGGAGCATCAGCACGCCGCTCACGATGAAGGCAAGGCTGAAGCCTCCACCGAACAGCGCACTGCTCGTGACCGCACTCGGCGAGGCCTCCAGCGTGAGCAGCGAGCATTGCGAGACCACGATCGCGACGCACGCATCCGCCAGCGCGAGCGCCTTCAGCGCCGAGGCGATCGGCCGATGATCGCCTCGGATGCCGATCACGTTCGCGATCGCCGTGCCAATCCGCACGAAAGCGATCCCGACCTGCGCGTAGACGATCATCTCCGCGCCGAGAAATCGCGGCCCATCGCCCAGCAGCAGCATCCAGACGCACACCACGAGGTAGGCAAGCCCGACGCATGCGAGGAACACGCCGCTCTTCCGGAACGCGTCCATCCCTCGCCGCGATGCCGCCAGCGGATCATCGAGGCGACCGACGGCGACAAGCTCGCGCAGGGCGTAGCCTCGGCCAGCGGCAAGCACAAGATGATAGATCGCGTTGATGACGAGCCATCCCGAGGGCGTGAAGATGCCGAGGACGAGCTGCACGCCGCCCAGCAGGACGCCACTGGCGAGCGACCAGATACCCAGCGTGAGCGTCCGCCGCTGCCACTGGCTGCGCACGGCTTCACGTAGCCGACGCGATGATTCACGCATGCGCCCTCCCCTCTGACTGATCCCATCACGCACGTCACGCTCACGATTGACTGCATCCCTGCAAGTCTCGCACATCAGGCAATGAACAACGGCAAGAACGTGGAGTGATGGGGTATACTCGCCACGTGGAACACGTTCGGGATAATTGAAGCGCTACCGGCCTCTCGTCTGATCGACGCTCTCCAGACGCCAGCCGTGCGCGGAGCATCTGCCATGTCGACGCCTGCTCCCGGGGGCGATCCCTACGATCTTTCGTGGCTCCGTAATGTCGATCGTGACGCCTTCGAGCTGCTCACGCATGCCTACGACACGCCCCTGCCGGATCGTCCGGCGACACTGCCCCCGCTCGTCGAGCGCAAGGAACACGTCGCCGTGCCACGGGACTTCCCCTACGATCCGGGTGCGGAGATCATCCCGGCGATCACCTGCATCCCGCGCAAGGCGTGGAAGGTTCTCCGGCAACACGGCTGGCTGGGGCCGGATGTCGCGCAGATCTCGGAGCACTATCGTCACTCGTACGATTGGATGCGTTGGCGAATGGCCGAGAAGATCCCGACCTACGGCGGACGTTACCCGATCTGGTTCTGGGCGATGGATTCCAACATCGGCATCGCCTACCACCAGGACGGCACGCGCTACACCGTGATGCTGCAGCTCGCCATCCCGCGTGAGTTCGCGCTGCTCAGCGACTTCGACGGCTGGCACGCAGTCTTGAACACGGCTCCCACCTATCACATCCTCTGCCCCGGATGTGGTGAGCGCGGTTGTCGGAACTGCGAGACGCGTGGCATTGAGACAATGATGGACGCCGAGTTCAGGTTCTTTCTGCCGAATTGCACGCGCGGCGACGATGTCGACGAGTCATGGCAACGCATCTCTCCCACCGCCCTGCGACGCATCACCAGCGGCTCCAACGGATGGGACACCATCTTCGATCAGCATCATTGGATCGATTGGACGGGCACCGACGTTCCGCGCGTTCAGGGCGTCACCGAGATCATCCGCGCGGAATGGGTGACGCGAGCCTCGCTCGTGCGAACGGTCCCCCGCCATCGCCGCTGGTACAACGAACGTCGCAATCGGCGCGGACCTCGCTGACAAGACGAAACACCCGTGAACGATGTCCATCGTTCACGGGTGTTTCGCCATCGCTCATGTTGGCGGGGAGGGTGGGATTCGAACCCACGGTAGGTTGCCCTACGACGGTTTTCAAGACCGCTCCATTCGTCCGCTCTGGCACCTCCCCGAGCATCCGATATTCTAGCATCACCCGCCACCCATCGCGCGTTCAGAGGGCGATCCCCGTTCCCCTCCCCAATCATTGGCATCTTGCGAAACAGTCTGGTAGACTAGCGTCGCTGTCGGGGGAGATGGCCGAGTGGTTGAAGGCGCGCGCCTGCTAAGCGTGTGTAGGGTTTTATGGCCCTACCGAGGGTTCGAATCCCTCTCTCTCCGCCACGACAGTCACGCAAGCCACCGACTTGCAAACACGCGCCGGGTGATGTACAATCCCCTCCGTTGCGCGCCTGTAGCTCAGGGGATAGAGCGTTGGGTTGCGGACCCAAAGGCCGCAGGTTCGAATCCTGCCAGGCGTACCGAGAGCCGCTCCACTGGAGCGGCTCTTCTCTTGCAGATATCGTCATCGACGAGGCGTTCTGCTAGAATACAACTGTCGCTGGAGAGGTGTCCGAGAGGCTGATGGTGCCGCTCTCGAAAAGCGGTCTGGTGATGAGCCAGCGTGGGTTCGAATCCCACCCTCTCCGCCACGGCCCGGATCAATCCGGGCCGCACTCATTTCTTCTGGAAGGGTCGCATAGTTTGGCCTAGTGCGCGCGACTGGAAATCGCGTATACGGTACCCCCGTATCGCGGGTTCGAATCCCGCCCCTTCCGCCACAGGACGAAGGCCGATCGGATGATTCCGATCGGCCTTCGTCGTACCCGCTGGGACATCGCCGCGTCAGGACGACGCCAGCGCCGCCTCCGTCTCCGCATGCGTCGGGATCGACGACTGCGCGCCCGCCTTTGTCACCGACAGCGACGCCGCCGTCGACGCATACGTGACGGCCTCGCGGAACGATGCTCCGCGCGACAGCGACGCCGCGAGCGTCCCCGCGAACGTGTCACCGGCACCGGTCGTATCGACGACCTCGACCGTGCGCGCCGGAATCGCGAACGTCTCGTCGCCGTCCGCTCCGATCACCCCATCGCCCCCGAGCGTCAGCGCCACGCGCGACGGTCCGAGCGCGCGCACCGCCACGAGGATCTCCTCGATCGACGCGCCGTCCGGCAGCCCGGAGATCGTCGCCGCCTCGCCCTCGTTCGCGATCAGCACGTCCACCACATCGAGCAGCGCCTTCGCGTCGTCCGGGTCCGGCGAGACATTCAGGATCACGATCGCCCCAAGCTCCCGCGCACGCGTGAAGAGTGCCCGCAGCGCCGCTGGGCGCAGCTCGTACGGCGCGAGCACGATCGTCGGCTGCGTCGCCTCCAGCGCCGCCAGCGCCTGGGTAGACGTCACCGTGTGCACGGCTCCCGGGATGTACGCGATCCGGTTCTCGCCGTGCGTCTCGACCGTGATCAGCGCCACGCCAGACGACGCCTCGGTGGTCGTCTGGATCCACGACGTCACGATGCCGTCCGCCGTCAGATCGGCGAGTCGTCCGCGCCCGAAGTCGTCGTCCCCGACGGCCCCGATCAGCGTCACACGCGCACCGGCGCGCGCCGCCGCGACCGCCTGATTCGCACCCTTGCCGCCGCCATACACCGCGAAGCCGAGCCCGGTGATCGTCTCGCCCGCCTCCGGCGCGCGCTCGACCGTCGCGACAAGATCCGTGTTGATCGCACCCGCGACCAGGATTCCACCCACAGATGAGCCCTTTCCAGAAACCCGTGTCATGCCATGTTGCACTGGGCTCATCTTCGCACACCGACGTCACGACGTGGCAGTCGCACCTTCCGGCGGCGTCCCGATGAAGGGGAACGCGCGATCCGGTCGGATCACCACCACCACCCGCGACTCCCCAGGAAGCAGCTTGTCACGACCATCCGCACCGAAGTAGCGGCGAGAGATCGACCGATTGAACGCGTAGTCCACATCGTCCTCAATGCGCAAGACAACCCCGCGCACCTCGACGCTGCGGAACGGATTCGCGGGATCGACGATCGACAAGGCGACGCGTGGATCGCGCGCGAGGTTCTTCCGCTTCTGCCGATCTCCGTTCATGCTGAGGCGAATCAGCTCGCCGTCCCACGCGAAGATCACCGGGCTCACATGAGGAGCGCCCGTCGGACCGATCGTCGCGACATGCGCGATCGCCGGTGGCTGCAGCAGATCGACGACATCCTCCGGAATGACAGACATGCAGGGACCTCCTCGTGATCGAATGCGGACCGCATGATCCGCCGACCTCGAGGCTAGCCTCGCGTTATCATGAACGCAATCGATGTCATTCACCTCATGATGATCGGCATGCATATGCAGCTCACCCACCTCGCCAGCTTCGTCGACGTCGCGACTACCGGCAGCTTCACGGAAGCCGCCCTCGCGCGCGATGTCTCGCAGTCCGCGATCAGTCACGCCATCAGCGCGCTCGAGCGGGAGCTCGGTGTCACGCTGATCGAACGCAACCGCACGGGCGTGATCGCCCTCACCGCCGTCGGTGAGCGTGTCCTCGTCCACGCACGCGCGATGCTGGCGCACGGCGATGCCATCGCGCAGGAGGCAATCGCTGCACTCGGACGCGACAGCGGCAAGCTCCGCGTCGGCAATATCCGATCGTTCGTCTCGCCACGCCTGCTTGCGGGGTATCTCGCGACCTTCCGACGGCAGCATCCGGACATCGAGGTGACCCTGTTCGAGGGGACCATGAAGGAGGTGGCCGGGTGGCTCGACGATCGCACGATCGATGTCGGCTTCGTGATGTTCCCGGCGGAGGGGGTCGACGCGACGCGCATCGCGGCCGATGAGCTTGTGCTCGTGACGCGCGAAGATGTCACCGTACCCGCAACGATCTCCCGCGATCACCTCCTCTCGCAGGATCTCGTGATGGAGGATGCCGCGTGCGTGATGCACGTCATCCGGCGCGCAGGGTGGCCGACGTCCACGCGCACGCCACGCGTTCGCTACCAGGCGTCGAACACGGAGACGATTCTCGAGATGGTGCGCGAGGGGATCGGCGTCTCGATCCTCCCGCGCACCATGGTGCCGGAGACCCCTCTCGGGCTGACCGTCCAGCGCTTCGATCCGCCGCTGCAGGTCGAGATCGGCCTCGCGGTGCGATCCACCACCAGTGCATCGTGGGCCGCGCGTCAGTTCATCGCGGCAGTTGCCTCGTGGTCGTGGCTACGATGAGCGACGGCCACCTCGCGGTCGCACCACGAGGCTCACGACGCGCGATCGCAGCCCCTGCCAGGCGCGCTTCGCAGACTCGACGAGTCCGCTGTCGACCCCATCCGGACCGTACTGCTCGATCTCGTACACCTGCACGATGCGCGTGACCTGCTCCTTCGCCGCCGGCACGCGTGCCCCGAAGGACTCGGCGAACTCCTGCGGCGTGGTGGTCGGTGATGCGCGGACGCCGGCGAACTTGCCGAGCCGTGTCATCCGCACGAAGAGCGCTCCGACCGGCGACAGACCTCGCAGGCCGCGATTCCACGAGAACCAGCCGATCAGCGCGACACCCCCCACCGCGAGCGCAATGCCACCGATGATCCATGCCCGTGCCGATGATTCGGAGGCTCCCGTCTCGATCTGAACGTCTGGCAGGTTCTCGTCCGCGATTGGTGCGACCTCCGGCGTCGCGGTCGGCTCGACGGTGGCCTCGGTTGCCTGCGTCGTCGGCACGATCGGCGCCGCAGCGTCGGTGTCCTGCGAGGTCGGATCCTCACCCAGCGCGCGCGTCGGCTGCGAGGAGGTCGGCTCGAAAGCAACCCATCCGTACCCCGGGAAGTAAACCTCGACCCAGGCGTGCGCATTCTCCTGCCGATAGACATAGCCGCCCTCGGCATCATCGTAGTCGCCCGGGTAGTAGCCCGTCACCACCCGCGCCGGCACACCGACCGCACGGAGCATCACCGCCATCGCGGAGGCGGAGTACGTGCAATAGCCCTGCTGTCGCTCGAAGAGCAGGTAGTCGACCATGTCCGCGCCCGCCGGTGGCTGCGTCACATTCGTCTCATAGGTGATGGTCGCGCGGAGATACGTCTCGATGGCCTTGGCGCGCTCGTATGGCGTCATCGACGCCGGCGCGATCTCCTGCGCCAACAAGATCGTCCGCTCGGTCACCGTCGTCCCGACCTCGAGATAGCGATCCTTCACCCACGTCGGGTACTCGATGCCCGCCTGCATCAGATCGTCCGCCGATGCCGTGCTCGCGAGGCCGTTCACCGTGTAGGAATCGCCCTCCCCCAGCGCCGAGCGCGCGCGGATCGTCTCGACATCGTCGTAGACCGGCAACTGCCCCGTCACGTAGAGTGTGTCGACGCGGCCGCTCTCGTCCGCCGACCAGGCGATCTCGAGGAATCGCTTCGCGAGCTCGTCGGTCTCGTCGATCAGTGCGGCCGCGATGTCCGGCTGCGTCGGCATCGGACCGGCGTCCGTCACCTCGCCGCGCAGATCGCCATTCAGCAGGATCGATGCCACGCGCCGCAGGTCCGGCGGCAGCTCGCCGAGCGAGTTCGTCGTGATGGCATACGGCTCGTCATCGAGCTGCTGCCACGACATCTTGACCGCCGTGTCGACGTCCGCCGACAGGTACGTATCGATCGTGAAGAGCGTCGTGTCGCGATCGACAAGCGAGGTGACCGCGACGCTCGACTCCGAGCGCGACGCGGAGACGTCGTCGGAGAGCAGCATCTCCTGATCCGCGCGGAACGTCATCGAGGGTGAGTAGCTGGTGCTGCTATCGTCCTCGCGCTGGAACGTCGTGTCGACGTCCGTTTCCCAGCCGCGACCCGTGTAGACGTCGTAGCGCTGCGCCGCGAGGTACGGCGCGGAACTCCCCTGCACCAGCAGCTCCGGCCGATCCGTCAGATTGAGCGGACCGCCCACCGAGAAGTCATTGTCGAACGAGGTGAACGATCCCGCCGCATCGGCATTCGCGGAGGACGATGACGACGATGCCGGCGCATCATCGTTCCAGTCGGCGATGCGTTCCTGCAGATTGTCGATCTGCGTGGACATCTGGTTCGCGAACGGCTGCAGCAGCTCCTCGGAGAGCGAGGCCGGCGTCTGCCAGCCGATCGTCGTGATGATCAGCCCGATGACGATCCCGATCTGGAGCATCGCCGCGCCGACGCTCCGCGGCGACGCGATCCGCGCGCGCGACCATTCGGCCTGCTTCTGGAACCACTGGAAACGCGCCGCCAGCGGGATCGCGATCATCAGGTACACGGCGAGGAAGCGCGTGTCGCCGTGCGGCGAATAGACGACGTTGATGAAGACAAGGAATCCCGGCAGCAGGAGCGCCGACATCAGCCAGCCACGCCGGAAGAGTGACCACGCCGCGAGATAGCCGACGAGCCAGACAATGATCCCCATCAGAATCGAGACGAGGTACGTCTCGTCGCCCTCGACGCGATCGCGTTGCAGGTACCAGTTCGACATCAGGTCGATCAGCGGTCGCACGCGCAGCCGGGGGGATGGCCCGAGTTCCTCCGCGCGAATCAGCACGAATGCGAACGAGCTCGTCACGCCGATCAGCATCGAGAGGAAGTGCGCGAGCGAATCGAGCACGTTCAGCTTGGCGAGTAGCGTCCCGAAGATCGTCGCCGCCACACCGAGCGCGAAGACCGGCGTGATCAACCGCTCCCAGTCGCCCATCTGGATGCTCAGCGAGGCGCAGCCAACGAGCGCCACGAGCAGCACGACGCTCGACCACCCTTCGGGGAAGAGCAGCCGTCGCCTCGGCGCGGATGATCCGGTTGTGGGTGAGGTGGGGATGGATGATTGCACGTTGACCCTCATATCACAAACGTACGCCTAGGGATGGTCCGCCGGATCTTCGCCGACGAGCAGACGCGCCTCATCGATGTCGTAGCGCACGACCTGCACGCCCGCCACCGCCAGATCCTCGATCAGCTGATCGAGCGACTCGTCCTGCGGGAACTCGGCATCGTCATCGACGATGACCGCCGTGACAGGGACCTGCCGCTGCACCAGCGCCCGCACCGCCGAGACCCATCGCCGATCCGGCGAGGCCGTCAGCACGACCAACCCTTCCGTGCGCGAGAAGCGTCGCGACTCGACCGCGATCGCCTCATCGAGCGCGCGATCGCCAAACGCCTGCGCCATCGCGAGTGTCTCGAAGATGCGATACCACTGTCGCCGCGTGTTATCCGCGGCGAGCCGAACCGGCATCGCGCGGTTGACGATCATGCCGACGCGCCGCCCGTCATCGAGCGCGCGCTCCGCCAACGAAGCCGCCAGCGCGATCAGATACTCTTCGGTGGAGTCGAGACTCTTCATCACCGGCGAGGCACCCGGCTCCACGAAGATCGGGCGCACGCCGGATTCGTTCAGATCGATCAGGATCCAGAGATCGGACGTCGGGTCGGGATCGAACTCCTTCACCATCATCATCCCGCGGCGCGCGGTCGCGGCCCACGAGATGCGGTTGAGCGGATCGCCCGCAACATACTCGCGGATACCCGAGATCGTGGGGGAGGAGACGGCCGTCCGCCGGTTGATCATCGCGCCGCCGGACATGTTCGCCGCCGGCAGGCGGATCATGCTCGTATCGAGCTTGACCGGGTAGACTACAAGTTCGTGGCGCACGGGAAGCGTCTTGCGCGAGGTGAACAAGCCGAGCGGATCGCCAGAAGAGACGCGGATCGGTCCGAGCTGAAAGCGCCCGCGACGTTCGGCGACCGTCACGGCCTCCCACGTCTCGGAGCTGTGCGCGCGCAGCCGCACGACGCGACTCGCGTGATGCCCGTGCAGCGACGACAGATCGCGCACATCGACCCAGAGCTTCGGTAGCACGGCATTGTTGATGAGGGTGATCTCCTCGACGATCTCCTCGCCCGCACGCACGCGATCGAGCGACAACGCACGCCGCAAGCCGAGGCGCTGGAGACTCAGCCGACTCCACACCCACGACACGAGCAGCAGCACGAAGAGCGCGATGATGAGTTCATCCAGCGTGGACCAGTCGTTGATGACCGCGACGATCAGCAGGACGATGGCGAGGAGGCCGACTTTCGCGGCACCCATCCGCTACGCCCGCACCGTCATTCGCGGACGTCCCGCCGGCGCCTTCTCGGCGGGCGCGCTTCCCGGCACCGGGATGCGGCCGAGCACCTCGCGCACGATCTGCCGGCTCTCGACTCCTCGCATGCGCGCGGCCGGTCCGACGATGATGCGGTGCGCGAGCGTCGGCTCGGCGAGCACCTTGACGTCATCCGGGATCACGAAGTCGCGACCACGAATGCCCGCCCACGCGCGCGCCGCGTTGAACAGCGCGAGCGATCCGCGCGGACTCGCCCCGAGGAAGACGTCGTCATGCTGACGCGTGGCCTCGACGAGCGACACGATGTACTCGCGAATCGGATGCGCGACGTGAATCGCGCGCGTCGCCTCCTGCGCCTTCACGAGATCGCTGACATCCACGACCTGCACGAGATCGTCCAGCGGATGCCGCGAGAACTGGCGATCGAGCATCTCGAGTTCGCCGGTGCGCCCGGGATATCCGAGCGAGAGGCGGAGCAGGAAGCGATCGAGCTGCGCTTCCGGCAGCGGGAAGGTTCCTTCATAATCAATGGGATTCTCGGTGGCGAGCACGATGAACGGATGCGGCAGCGGATGCGTGACGCCATCGATCGAGATCTGCGCCTCCTCCATCGCCTCGAGGAGTGCCGCCTGCGTCTTCGGCGTCGCGCGGTTGATCTCGTCGGCGAGCACCATCTGCGCGACGATCGGTCCCGGGCGGAACTCGAACGTGCCGCGCTGCTGGTTGAAGACGTTCACGCCGGTCACGTCGCTCGGCAGAAGATCCGGAGTGAACTGGATGCGCTTGAACGAGCTGCCGATGCTCTTCGCGATCGCCTTCGTCAGCACCGTCTTGCCGACGCCCGGCACATCCTCGATCAGGACATGTCCGCGGCAGAGGAGCGCCACCAGCACGAGTTCGACTTCGTGACGCTTTCCAATGATCACGCGCTCGACATTGTCGGTGGTGGTTTCGACCAGGTGGCGGATGTGCGGTGATTCCATGAATGTGCATGAACCCTTCGTCGACGTCTCGTGACCGTTCTCGATCTCGACGGGAGCGCATGCCGCCGTCGCCTCGCCCCTCATCATCCCGATGTCGCATCGTGCATGACGAGCGTCGCGCGGCTGGCGCGGTTCATCACGTCCCCCACCCAGTATAGGCGAGTCGCTTGCCTTGACGGCACCCGACGGAAACAGAACGTGCATTCTATACTGGTTCCAACATGTCGCCGAGCGGTCATCGAAAGGACTCCCGTGAGCGGAACGAACACGAAGCAACGACAGTCGATCGTGCTGGTCGATGGGTTTGGACTCATCTTCCGCGCCTATCACGCCCTGCCGACGACGCTGGCGACCGCGTCCGGCGAGCAGACGAACGCGGTGTACGGTTTCGCCTCGATGCTGCTGGATGTCCTCGCGACGCGTCAGCCGGATTATGTCATCGTCGCGCTCGAGGGCGGACGCACCTTCCGGCACGAGATCCATCCCGAGTACAAGGGCACCCGCAGTGAGACGCCGCCCGACCTGATCGAGCAGATCGCCCGCGTCCGCGAGCTGATCGATGTCCTCGGCATCCCGGTCGAGATGAAGGACACCTTCGAGGCGGATGACATCATCGGCTCGCTCGCGCATCGCTTTTCGCGCGAGGATCTCGACGTCATCATCGTGACCGGCGACTCCGATCTCCTGCAGCTCGTCGAAGACAACGTGATCGCCGTGCTGCCGGGCGCGCGCCGTTTCGGCGAGTTCCGCGAGTTCGACACCGCCGCCGTGATCGAGCGCTTCGGCTTCCCGCCCGCGCTGGTGCCGGACTACAAGGCGCTCGTCGGCGACACCTCGGACAACATCCCGGGCGTTCCCGGCATCGGCGAGAAGACGGCCAAGACCCTCATCTCCACCTACGGCTCGCTGGAGGACATCGTCGCGCATCTCGACGAGCTGAAGCCGCCACGCGCCCAGAAATCGCTCACGGAGAACCGCGAGCAGGCGGCGATCAGCAAGCACCTCGCCACGATCGTCCGTGATCTGGAGCTGCCAGTCGACCTCGCCGATGCCAAGGTCGGAGACTATGATCGCGAGAAGGTGGTTGCCCTCTTCCAGGAGCTCGAGTTCCGCGCACTGCTCAAGAAGCTCCCCGAGATCGCCGACGCCCCGGTCGAGCCGGTCGCGACGAATCATGCCGATCAACGCGACGTCACCCGCGTGACCGTCGCGACCGAGGACGAGCTCGCGCACCTCGTGACGCGCATCCGTGAGGTCGGGGCCGCGGCCGTTGATGTCGAGACGACATCCACCGAGCCGCTCCGCGCGGATCTCGTCGGCATCGCGATCGCCGTCTCGTCGACCGAGTCGTGGTACATCCCTGTCGGCCACGTCACTGGGGGGCTACGCACCGCCGCCGAGAAGGCGAGCATCCAGCCCTCGCTCGCGCTGGACGGCGTGCAGACCGTCGCGCTCGTCGAAGGTCAGCTCTCGCTCGACACCGTGCGCGCAGCGCTCGATCCGGTCTTCACCGATCCCGCAATCCGCATGTACGCACATCACGGCAAGTACGACGAGCACGTGCTGATCCGCCACGGCTTCACGCCATTCCCGCTCGCATTCGACACGATGATCGCGGCCTACCTGCTGGGCGAGACGTCGATCCGACTGAAGGATCTCTCCTTCACGCGCCTCGGCATCGAGCAGACCGAGATCTCCGACCTCATCGGCACCGGCAAGAACCAGGCCACGATGGACACGGTCGAGATCAGCCTCGCGGCGCCGTACGCCTGCGCCGATGTCGAGTGCACCTTCGCGCTCGTCGAACCGCTGATGACCTCGCTCGTCGAGCGCGAGCAGGTGGACCTGCTCGAGAAGATCGAGCTGCCGCTCGTCTCCGTGCTCATCGACATGGAGCGGGGTGGCGTCGCGATCGACACCGAGGTCCTCGCCGACTTCTCCGAAGAGCTGGGTCAGCGCCTCGGCGAGATCGAGCATCAGGTCAACGAACTCGCCGGACGCCCACTGAACATCGGCTCGAACAAGCAGCTCGCCACGCTCCTGTTCGAGGAATGGAAACTCCCCTCCGGACGCAAGACGAAGACCGGCTATTCGGTCGATTCGGATGTGCTCGAAGGGCTGCTCGACATGCACCCGATCGTGCCACTGATCCTCGAGAACCGCACGCTCGCCAAGCTCAAGTCGACCTACGTCGACGCGCTGCCGCTGGAAGTGAATCCGGAGACCGGTCGCGTCCATACCTCATACAACCAGACCGTCGCGGCGACGGGACGCCTCTCCTCGCAGAACCCGAACCTGCAGAACATCCCGATCCGCACCGAGATCGGACGTCGCGTGCGCCGCGCGTTCATCGCGGATCGCCGCCCGGACTACAAGACCATCGACAACGCCGTCCTCCTCGCGACCGACTACTCGCAGATGGAGCTTCGCATCGCTGCCCACATGACGGAGGAGCCGTTCCTGATCGAGGCGTTCCGCAACGGCGAGGACATCCATCAGGCGACCGCCGCACTGGTCTACGGCATTCCGCCCGAAGAGGTCACGAAGGACCAGCGTCGCGCTGCGAAGACGGTCAACTTCGGCATCATCTACGGCATGCAGGCATTCGGCCTCTCGCGGGATACCGGCATGAGCCGCTCCGATGCACAGGCCTTCATCGACAACTACTGGGCGCAGTTGCCGAAGGTGAAGGAGTTCTTCGACAAGACGATCGCGCGCGGCGAGGAGACCGGGTACGTCGAGACGCTGCTTGGGCGTCGCCGCTACCTCCCCGATCTGAAGGCGTCGAATGGCGCACGGCGCGCCGGCGCCCGCCGCATGGCGATGAACATGCCGATCCAGGGCACGCAGGCGGACATGATCAAGATCGCGATGATCGATCTCGAGAACGCCCTCCGCGATCGGCAGCTCCCGGCGCGTCAGGTCCTGCAGGTACACGACGAACTCGTGCTCGAGGTGCAGGAGGACGCGGTCGACGCGGTGGCGAAGCTCGTCAGCGAGAAGATGGTCGGCGCGCTGAAGCTCAGCGTGCCGGTGCTGACCGAGGCGCGCGTCGGCACCAACTGGGAGGACATGCAGCCGCTCGAGCATTGACGCCACGAGCGGACACCAAAGTCAAAGCCCTCGGAAACCCGACCCCGATTCGCCTTGTGCGGGGGTGGGTTCCCTACGTAAAATACGCAGGGTGCCACACAATCTGGCCCGATCTTGTTGTGTCCTGTGAATCCACGAGGAGTTGAGGCCCATGCCTACGTACGCCTACCGCTGCACGGCCTGCGCCTATGAGTTCGAAGCCGTCCAGAAGTTCAGCGATGATCCCATCACCACCTGCCCGCAGTGTGGCGAACCCGTGAAGCGCGTCATCTTCCCGGCCGGCATCGTGTTCAAGGGCTCTGGCTGGTACATCAACGACAGCCGCAAGTCGTCCGGCTCCGACTCGTCGTCATCTTCATCTGATTCGTCGTCCAGTACGACGACCAAGGCGGCCGACTGACCCCGGTCGCGCCCGACGGTTCATCCATGCACGTTGCTGCCGCCCACATTCATGAAGAACTCCGATCACGCCGCGCACTTGTCGCGGTGCGTGACGCCGTTCGCGCCTGCATTCCGGCGATCAGCAGCTGTCTGTAGGGGCAGACGGTTTCCGCCTGCCCCGGCGGCCGGTTGGTGATCCGGTCGTCATGCCTCTGATCCGTCGTCTGCATCCCCGAAACGAGAGGAGTCTTCGCCCGTGAGCGAGACCATCGCGCCGGCTGCCCCCACCGTCGCAGCCCCCCCATCCAACCTGCAGATCTACAGCACCCTCACCCGCACGAAGGAACCATTCGTCACCATCGAGCCGGGCAAGGTCCGCATGTATGTCTGCGGCGTCACCGTCTACGATGACGCCCACATCGGCCACGGCATGTCGGCGATCATCTTCGACGTGATCCGTCGCTACCTGACGCATCGCGGCTACGAGGTGAACTTCGCGCGCAACTTCACCGACATCGACGACAAGATCATCGACCGCGCGAATCGCGAGGGCATCTCGTCCGACGAGCTGACGAATCGCCTGATCGCCGAGTGGAACGACGAGATCGCCCAGCTGAACATCATCCCGGCGACCGTCACTCCGCGTGCGACGACCGAGATCCCGGAGATCATCCGCATGATCACGGGATTGATCGCGAAGGGGCACGCCTACGAGAGCAACGGCGATGTCTACTTCCGGGTGCGCACCTTCGAGGATTATGGCAAGCTCTCGCATCGCAACATCGACGAGCTCGTCTCCGGTTCGCGCATTGAGGTCAGCGAGGTGAAGGATGACCCGCTCGACTTCGCGCTCTGGAAGGCCGCCAAGCCAGGCGAGCCGATGTGGGAGAGCCCGTGGAGCTGGGGGCGTCCCGGCTGGCACATCGAGTGCTCGGCGATGTGCACGCATCACCTCGGCGGCGTCGTGGACATCCACGGCGGCGGTTCCGATCTGATCTTCCCGCATCACGAGAACGAGATCGCGCAGTCGGAAGCCTTCCTCGGCGAGGAGCCATATGCGCGATACTGGTTGCACAACGGCATGCTCCGCCTCAATGGCGAGAAGATGTCGAAGTCACTCGGCAATGTCGTCTGGCTGAAGGACATCCTCAAGCGCGATCTCGCGACCGCGTTCCGGGTGATGGTCCTCCAGTCGCACTACCGGCAGCCGGTCACCTTCTCGGAGGAGGCACTCACCGCCGCCGAGAACGGACTCGATCGCCTGCGGGCCGCGCTGAGCGCGATCCCCGCCGGCGCTGATCGTGATGCGGATCTTGATGCGCGCGTCGAGTCGTCGGTCACCGACTTCCATGTCGCGATGGACGACGACTTCGATACGGCGGGCGCACTCGCCGCGATCTTCGAACTGGCGCGCGCCATCAATCGCGTCGCCGCGACCGGCATCAGCGGCGCATCCGTGACGGATGCGCAAGCGACGCTTCAGACCCTGCTCGATGTGCTCGGCATCGATCTTTCGACCACGACGCAGCACACCGACGCCGCTCCGTTCATCGATCTCCTGATCGATATCCGCAAGGATCTGCGCGCCGCTCGTCAATTCGCCCTGTCCGACGCGATTCGCGATCGGCTCGCAGACCTTGGAGTAACCCTTGAGGACACCGCAACGGGGACCATCTGGAAAACCTCGTAACCCTGATTCGACGTCACGCACCGATCGTACCGAGCGCCCTACCGGCGACGGTCGCCCCGCCCGTCCGACCCGTGACGGACGACCATCGCGTGATGGCCGCCCCGCTGGGGCGCGCCACGGCTTCGGCGGCGGACCGCGTCGTCCGGGCGGGAAGCCGTCCGATCCGACGCGCGGTGGCCGCATGGCCGCCGGTCCGTCGCTGATCCTGCGTGGCGATCCCCTCTACGGTCGCAACGCGATCCTCGAGGCGCTGCGCGCGGGCAAGCGTCCGGCATCGCGTCTCTTCATCGCGGAGGGACTGCGCCCGGACCCGCGTCTCGACGAGATCCACGGCCTCGCCAAGGAGCGCGAGATCGAGATCGACACCGTGCCGCGCACGATGCTCGATGACGTGATGAAGGGCCTGAACCATCAGGGCGTCCTGCTCGAAGTCGGCGACTACGTGTACGCCGACCTCGACGACGTGATCGAGCGCGACGGCACGATCCTCGTGCTGGATCACCTGCAGGACCCGCAGAACTTCGGCACGCTTCTCCGCGCGGGGGATGCCGCCGGCATCGCGGGGGTCGTCATCGCGGCGGATCGCTCCGTCGGCGTGACGCCGGCCGTCGTGAACGCGTCGGCGGGTGCGGTCGAGCATCTGGTCGTGGCGCAAGTCCCGAGCATCGCGCGGTCGCTCGAGAAGATCGAGGCGTCCGGCCGCTGGATCGTCGGGCTCGATGGTGGCGAGGGATCGCAGGACATCTTCACGACCGACGTCCCGACGCCGGTTGCGCTGATCGTTGGGGCGGAAGGATCGGGACTTTCGGCGGGCATCCGCCGAAAGTGCCAGCTCATCCTGAGCCTGCCGATGCTCGGTCAGGTCGAGTCGCTCAACGCCGCGACCGCCGGGTCGATCGCGATCTACGACATGCTCCGCCGCGAGCGCGCGGCTGCGGCCGAGTCGTAAGATCGGTGTGTTTGCAGAAGCAGACCATTTCCGCGTAAAATGGTTTGGCTAATGCACTGTCCGCACCGGTTTGACCGCATGCTTGGCGCCGGTGGGGATTTTTGTGCTGACTTCACACGTACGTGAATGTTTGGAAGGTATCCGCAACATGAAGATTGTTCTTCGCCAGGATGTGCCGAAGCTCGGCGAAGCTGGCACGATCCAGACCGTGGCGAATGGTTACGCCCGCAACTATCTGATCCCGCAGGGTCTCGCGGTCATCGCCACCGAGGGTGAGCTGAAGACCGCGCAGCACAACCTCGCTGTGCGCGAGCGCAAGGTCGCGCGTCAGGAGGAGCAGCAGCGCTCCGTCGCCGAGAAGATCCAGGGCACGCAGCTCACCTTCACCGCCAAGGCCGGTGAGACGGGCCGACTCTTCGGATCGATCACGGCCGCCGAGGTCGCCACCGAGCTCTCCGCCAAGATCGGCGAGGAGATCGACCGCCGCAAGGTTGTCCTCGACGAGCCGCTGCGCACGGTTGGCGAGCACACCGTCACGGTGCACCTCGTTGGCAAGCTGCGCCCGACCATCACGGTCACCATCGAGGCCGAGGCTGATGCCGACGCCATCGACGAGAACACCGAGGCGGTCGAGACCGTCGAGGCCATCATCGCCGAGTAGTCGGCCGAGCATCCCCACGTCGGGTGCTCATCGGTGCGGGGCGGCCCGCCAGGTTCCGTTTCACGTTTCTTGGAAAGCCGTCCCCGCCGGCTCATTCCTCAGAGGGAGTCCTCTGAATGGATACTGCAGTCGAGCGCCTACCTCCCCACAACGTCGAGGCCGAACAATCCGTCCTTGGCAGTCTGATGATCGACCGCGATGCCATCATCCGCGTCGCGTCGTACCTCAAGTCCGAAGATTTCTACATCTGGGCGAACGGGACCATCTATCAGGCCGTCCTCGACCTCTACAACCAGCGCAAGCCAACCGACTTCGTCACGCTCTCCGACGAGCTCCGCAATCGCGGTGTCCTTGAGGACATCGGCGGTGACGTGTATCTCTCGACGCTGCTTGGCAGCGTGCCGACCGCCGTCCACGTCGAGTACTACGGACGCATCGTCGAGCGCATGGCCACGCGCCGCCGCCTCATCCAGGCCGGCACCGACATTGTCGGCATCGGCTATCGCGACAGCGTCGAGATGGAAGAGGCTCTCGACAGCGCCGAGCGCGCCCTCTTCGAGGTCTCCCAGAAGCGTCAGACGAAGGACTTCCAGTCCATCGCCGACGTGCTCGATCGCTTCTTCGATCAGATCGAGTACCTCCAGCAACACCGCGGTGATGTCGTCGGCGTGCCGACCGGCTACACCGATCTCGATGCCCTGCTCGGTGGTCTACAGAAGTCCGACCTCCTGATCCTCGCCGCCCGCCCCGCCATGGGAAAGACCGCCTTCCAGCTCGGTCTCGCCTACGGCGCCGCCGTCCTGCATCAGCGATCCGTCGGCATCTTCAGCCTGGAGATGTCCGCCGAGCAGCTCGTCCAGCGTCTGCTCGCGACCGAGACCGGGGTCGATTCGCATCGCCTGCGTCTCGGCATGATCGACGACTCCGAGTGGGATCGCGTCTCGCGCGCCTTCGGACGTCTCGCCGAGGCAAACATCTACATCGACGATGCCGCGAATGCGAGCGTCATGGACGTCCGCTCGAAGGCGCGCCGCCTGCAGGCGGAACAGGGGCTCGACCTGCTTATCGTCGACTACCTGCAGCTCATGTCCGGGCGTCGCTCCGACAACCGCGTGCAGGAGATCTCCGAGATCTCGCGTGGTCTGAAGCAGCTCGCTCGCGAGCTGAACATCCCGGTCATCGCGCTATCCCAGCTCTCCCGCGCTGTCGAGACGCGCGCCGATCACCGGCCGATGCTCTCCGACCTCCGCGAATCGGGATCGATCGAGCAGGACGCCGACATCGTGATGTTCATCTATCGCGATGAGAAGTACGATGAGAACTCGGACAAGAAGGGCATCGCGGAAATCATCATCGCGAAGCACCGTAACGGTCCGGTCGGCACCGTGAACCTCCGCTTCTTCGAACGCACTGGTCGCTTCGGCGATCTCGAACTCTATCGCGAACCGGAGGACTGATGCCCCGATCATCCTCGCCGGGAGCACGCGGATTCGGCGGGATGCTCGTCGCGGTCGATCCCGCCATCCGCATCCCTCAGGCGTTCTTCACCGACATCCTGCCCGGCATCACGACCATCGAGGAGCTGCAGGTCACGCTCACGGTCCTGCGCCTGGTCGATGAGACGGGTGGCTACGACTACCCCATCCCGGAACGCGCCGTGATCCGCGATCGCGGGCTGCGGGCCGCGCTCAAGGTTGTCGGCAGCGCGCGCGAGCAGGACGAGCGCATCACGCGCGGTCTCGAGCTGGCCGTCGCACGCGGCACGATCCTCCGACTGGAGGTCGGCTCGGGACGACGTCCGGCGATCTGGTACTATGTCAACACGCCGCTGAACCGATCGACCGTGTCCGCGATGGAACGCGGGGCGATCCCCGCCCCGGCGGCGACCTGGGAGGACGAGACGCCTCCCGAGGTGCGGGTCGAGCGTCCGAACGCGTTCCGCCTCTACGAGCAGAACATCGGCCCCTTGACCCCCCTGATCGCGGATCAGATCACGCAGGCGATCGAGGAGTATCCCGCCGACTGGATCGAAGACGCGATCGCAGAATCGGTGACGTACAATCGTCGGAACTGGCGATACATCACGCGGATCCTCGAGTCCTGGAGCACGTCCGGACGCGGAGACCCAGACAGGTAACTTCCCATGAAACGAATCGGCGATGTCATGCGCACCTTCCCCCTTCCTCCACGTCCCCTGGACAGCGGCGCGTCGATCACCCTTGCCCCGCGCGACACCGTCGCGTGCCCGATCTGCAACGACGCGGGCTACTTGCGTGCCGATGTCCCGGTCGGACATCCGAGTTTCGGACGCCTCTTCCCCTGCGAATGCAAGCAGCGCGAGCTCGCCGAGAAGCGCGCCGAGGAACTGCGCCGCCTCTCGAATCTCGACTCCTTCACCAACCACACCTTCGAGGACTTCGATCCGTCCGTCTACGGGGTCGAGGAGGCATACGAGAAGGCCATCCAGTTCGCGCAGGAGCTCCAGCATCGCTGGCTCTTCCTCTACGGACCCGTGGGCGTCGGCAAGACGCACCTTGCGGTCGCGATCGCGAAGTATGCGATGGAGTATCACCGCATCAGCGCCTACTTCGCGGTGGTGCCGGACCTGCTCGACCATCTGCGCGCGACGTTCGATCCGAGCGCGGGCACGGGCTACGATGAGCGTTTCGCCACGATCCGCAACGCGCCGCTCCTGATCCTCGATGACCTCGGCACCGAGAACGCGACGCCGTGGGCCAAGGAGAAGCTCTATCAGCTGATCAACCATCGCTACGTCGAGGAGATGCCGACGATCATCACGTCGAACGTCGATCAGCGCAAGGTGGACGATCGCATCATCTCGCGCATTCTCGATCACCGGCTCACCGAGTACATCGAGATCGACGCGCAGGACTTCCGCCGTCCGGGTGATCCGCGGCAGATGCGACGCGTGCGGCGCTAGATCGCGCACCGGCGCACAATCCGAGAGAAACGGGACCCCCCTACCGCGCGTCTCAGACAACGACCCATCCGGCACATGCCGGATGGGTCGTTGATTTCGGAGCGAGAACAGGGTGTACGATGGTACACTGAAAGAAATCTCGCCGAATATGGTTGGGGTCACGCACATATCTCGGGGCAGTTCATGACGGACATCGGGTGGTTGCTGGCGAGGATCGCCGACCCACGGGTCATTGTCGACATCCTCACGGTCACCGTCATCTTCTACTGGCTTCTGTGGGTCGCACAGGGCACGCGCGCGCTGCATCTGATCCGCGGGATCCTGCTCCTCTTCGCGCTCCTGCTTGTGCTCGGAAACCTGCTCAATCTCACGACGTTGCGCTGGCTGCTGGGGGCAGTCTCTCCTGCGCTGATCGTCGCGGTACCGGTCATCTTCCAGCCGGAACTTCGTCGTGCCTTCGAACAGCTGGGGCACACGAGTTCATGGCTCAAGAACCCGTTCCATCCGCAGGAGGATCTCGGCACCGATCACGCGATCGACGAGATTGTCCGCGCGGCGACGCAGCTCTCCCGCCTTCGCTACGGCGCACTCGTCGTGATCGAGCGCGAGACCGGGCTTCAGGATTATGTCGCGAAGGGCGTTCAGCTCAATGCGGACATCTCGCGCCAACTGCTGATCAACATCTTCTTCCCGAACTCCCCGCTGCACGATGCGGCGGTGATCGTGCAGGGCGATCAGATCCTGGCCGCGAGCGTGGTGCTGCCGCTCACTGACAACATCTCGGCGTCGAGTCAGCTGGGCACGCGTCATCGCGCGGCCATCGGCATCACGGAGGAATCCGATGCGCTGGCGGTCGTGGTCTCCGAGGAGACCGGAACGATGTCGGTCGCGCACTCGGGACGTCTGATCCGCAATCTCGATCAGGATCGCCTGCGGCGCGTCCTGCGCACGCTGATGCGCATTGAACCGCGCAACGACCAGCTGCCGCCGGCATCGCGCTGGTTCCGCACGGGTGAGTGGTTCCGACGCACGATGAAGTCGCCGACCGATCCTGCCACCACGCGGGATCGTCACGCCACGGCCGAGCGCGAGCCAGAACGCGCCCACACGAACTCATGAAGACGGGAACGGCACACGTCGCATGATGAGCATCTTCTCCTATCGACCAACACCAGCGGACATCGGTCGCTTCGCCCTCTCGCTCGCCCTCGCGATCATCCTGTGGGTGTGGGTGACGGAGCGGCAGGACCCCTTCCGTGAGCAGCGCTACACGAACCTGACGATCCAGACCTCCGGCCTGGACGATGATCTGGTGATCACCACCACCCTGCCGACGGCCGAGGTGACGCTCCGCGGTGCGCAGTCCGATCTCCGCGCGATCAGCTCAGCGGCGGTGGTCGTGTCGCTGGACACGAGTTCCATCGATGGTCCCGGTGACTACCGCGTCCCGGTGCGGGTCGCGGATCTCAGCGGTGTGACGAGCCGTGCCGTCGTCCCGAACGAGGTACAGATCACGGTCGAGCGTCGCGTCAGCAAGATCTTCCCGCTCGAGGTCGTCACCGACGATTCGAGCGAAGGCGACGACTCGCGTCAGATCGGCGTCGTCACGCCCGAGGTGAGCCAGGTCACCGTCAACGGGCCGGAGTCGATCGTGAGTCGCGTCGCCAACGTGATCCTTCCGGTCAGCCTCACGAACGAATCGTCCACCTTCACGGCGACGTTCACGCCGGTTGCGGTCGACGCGAACGGGCAGCCGATCAACGACGTCGAGATCCTCCCCGGCACGGTCTCGGCGGAGGTCGAAGTGGAGACGCGCGGCAAGTACGTGACCGTCGTGCCGCGCATCATTGGCGTCCCGGCGGAGGGGTACTCCATCCAGGCACGCGCCGCATACCCGGACACGATCCTCGTGGACGGCCCACAGGAACTGCTGGACGATCTGCTCTTCGTGGACGCCGAGCCGGTCGACGTTACCGGGGCGACAGAGTCGATCAGCCGACAGGTCGGCATCGCGAACCTCCCCGAAGGTCTGACGATCGTCGAGCCCGAGAGCGGCCTGGTGGAAGTGCGCGTCGCCATCGAGGATGTCGTCGGCTCCGCGACGCCGTTCAGCTCGGTGACCGTGACCCCGATCAATGTCAGCGAAGGTCTCGTCGCAACCGTCTCGCCGTCGACGGTGACGGTCTCGATCGATGCGCCGCGCGCGGTGCTCCAGACGATGACGGCCAGCGACGTGCGCGTGCGTGTCGATCTCAGCGGCCTCGGACCGGGCACCTACGTGCTCCAGCCTGAAGTGACGCTCCCACAGCAGGCATCGTGGCTCGGGAACACCCCCAGCACCGTCGTCGTGACGATCACCGAGGCGGCCGCGACGCCGGCGAGTTCTCCTGCCGCGTCTCCCCAGGTCGAGATGGAGCCGCTGACCTCCGATCGTCCGCCGGCAACCGCCACCCCGGACGACTGATCGCCACCATCGCCACACACACGAAGACGGCCGATCCTCGAAAGGATCGGCCGTCTTGCGACGCGCGAATCGCGTTACGACTCGGAGGAGTCGGCTGCGGCCTTGGCCGCGTTCGCACCGGAGATGGAGAACTCCATCTCGTGCGCCAGGAGGATCGCCTCAGCGACTTCCTTCATGGACTTGCGCGCGTCCATGCTGGTCTTGCGAATGCGGTGGAACGCCTCCGCCTCGCGCAACCCGTGCACCTCCATGAGGACACCCTTGGCGCGCTCGATAAGCTTGCGC